>SDBT01007642.1_pt1 | contig 17758 bp, 17 predicted proteins | sample 2277101 | NCBI WGS metagenome assembly SDBT01 (sample SAMN10404973, study PRJNA504765) | marine sediment metagenome | isolation source: marine sediment core GS10_PC15, 103 cmbsf | place: Arctic Ocean: Southern Knipovich Ridge | collected 2010 | reverse complement strand
ATTTTAAATGTAAGTAAAATAAACGCAGTATTCTCCTTTCCCCTCCAATTAAATCTTACCAAAGCATATGAAAAAAACATGGCTATAATAATAGCAACTATTGTGGATACTCCCGCAACTATTACACTATTCATGAGATAGTAAAATAGATTCATCTTTTCAATGACGAATCTATACGCTTCAAACGTAGGAGTAAATATGATTTTAGGGGGAAAAGAAAAAGTATCAGCGCCGGTTTTAAAAGAAGCAAGAATGGACCAAAGTATAGGGAATAAATATATTATCAATCCTAAAATAAGAACTACCGAGATTATAATTCTAAAAACAACTATAACATTCTTTTTACTAATACTCATCTTTTAAATAATCCCTTATTTAATATTATTATTTGTTTTTCTCTCAGCTATTAATCTCAAAAAAATTATTACCATTACTTCTACAATGATAATGAAAATCCAAGAAGCTGCAGAGGCCTTACCTATATCCCAATTGATAAAACCTATTTTGTAAATTAACCAACTCAAAGTAGTTGTTTTAGTGCCAGGACCACCACGTGTTAATATATAAATTTCATCAAAAAATATTAAAGAAGTTATAAAGCGTATAAGGATGCCAATTATAATAACATTTCTCATCATTGGAATTTTTAATCTTAATAAAATTTGAAATTCATTAGCTCCATCAATTTTTGCAGCTTCTAGAGGCTCTAGTGGTATACTCTTTAAGCCAGCTAATATTATTAAGAAAAATAATGGAGTCCAATGCCAAACATCAACAATTATAATAGATAATACAACAACTGGGTATTGTGATAACCAAATAATATTATCACTAATAAGGCCGATTTTCATAAGAACCCAATTTATAATTCCATACTCCGTGTCTAATAAATATCTCCATTGAAGTGCAACTATAACTGGAGTCATAAGAGTTGGTAAAATAAAAAGAAATGTAAAGAATTTTTCTATTTTTCTTAGATTATTGATTGCCAATGCTAGAATCAAGCCTAAAATAAACTCTATAATTATAAAAGAAAAACTAAACATTAATGTATTACCAAGAGCATTATGAAAGGCTGAACTTGTAAGTATTTTCCAAAAATTACTAAACCCTACGAAGTAAATACCAAGATCAGGACGAGGAACAACCCAGAATCTAAAGGCATTATAAAGTGAAAAGATTAATGGAAAAACTATAAAAATACTCATATAAAGTATTGTAGGTAAAGTAAAACTAATTAATGTCTTTTTATTAAATTGGCTTATTTTAGTTTTTTTTGTTTTCATCACCTAAATCTTTATTTTTTAATAATTTTAAATTTCATACTATATGTTTAAATAGTCCTCTTCTATGATTAATTAATAATATTTTCTACTTATAGCCTATTGATTTTACGCAATCATTAAATGTGATAATTTTGATGCTTTTACTTGATAATTATTACTTCCCTAATTTTAAAAAATTTTAGGGAAGTAATAATTATTCTAAAAACACTTAAAACGACATATTCCTCTATAAAAACTATTCGTAGTAGCCTCTACCTTCTAAAACATCATATACTTCATCTTGCATCGCATCCAAAGTTGCCTTAGGATCATCATTTGAAGGTTGCGTAGCTTCTGAAACATATTCCATTAAAAGTTCGTATATTTCCATTGCTTCAGCTATCTTAATGAAACCTTCGCCTGCTTCCAGACCTTCAAGTAATTGTGCATACCATGGATAAATCTCTAGTATTTCAGGATCTGTTAAAATACTAATACGTGACATTGCTAATCCTCTTTCTAATACTACCTTCCTCATTTGCTCTTTGCTAGTAGCCCACTGAATAAATAGAAAAGCTAACTCTTGATTTTCTGAATAAGTTGGTATTCCAAGAGACCATCCTCCATATAAAGGACCTCTTCCTTTAGTACCTGCAGGACCAGCAAAAGCTCCCCATTCTCCTACAATTTTAGATTCATTAGGGTCATCAGCTAAAGTTGGCATATTAGCCCACATTTCACAAATTGCTATATCACCGTTTACAAAAGCTCGAGAAACCATTGGAACATCCCAGTCATACGAACCTGGAGCAGCTATCTCTAAATGTTTTCTTAATTGAATCATTCCATCGAGTGCTGCCTGGCTATTTAATTCAGGCACATTATTCTCATCCAGATACTTTCCTCCAAAACCTACAAATCTATTATGCCATGCAGCAGGGATATCTCCACCTTTTTTACCAAAAATACCAACTCCGTAATCCGGTTTTCCATCTTCATTTAAATCTTTACCATTTAATACTTCAGCAATATTCTCATATTCTTCCCATGTTTGTGGTGGTGCCAAATCATACTCATCAAGATATGTTTTATTATAGAACATCATCAAGACATCTGGGAAATACGGTATACAATGTATATCTCCACCTATTGGCCATGTTCCATTGAATAAAAAATCGTTTGCAACAAAATCTTCAATGTCATATCCTGGACTAACTAAGTCACCTTGATCTATTATAGGTTGCATATTGACTAGTGCTCCTGCATTCCAGATTGAAGGTGCTGGCCATCCATCTATGTTTACTACATCATACTCACCCGATCCGGCAACATGATTAGCCATAATTTTTTCATGCAGCTCCGTCCAACCTAATTCGAATACTTCAATATTTACACCTGTTAGTTCTGTAAAAGTCTCCCCATTTAATTGTAGTGCCTCTGTGAATCCATAACCAGAAGTAGTAACAACAGTTATGGTCTGTCCTTTGTAAGGAGCTGTTTTTTCTAGAAACCACTCGTCCCCAGTTGCTTTAGATGCTTCTCCAATATCTTCTTTTGCTTCTTCAACTTCCTCTTCTACAATTGCAGTTTCTTTAGCTTCCTCCTCTATGGTTGCAGTTTTTTCAGTTGTTTTGCAGCTAACAATAGTAAAACTTGTTATAAGTGCCATACTTAATAACACTACTATTAGCCATGACAATGACTTCTTCATTTTAGTTTCTCCTTTCATTTTATATTTCTTTATTATCTTCTTTCTTAGCTATTCACCTCCCATGCTCTTGATTGTTCTCTTTGTTAAAATATTTATATAAAATTAACTCATGAATAATAAAAACCTTTTTTAAAAACAATATCCCTTACAGATCCCATTTATCTAATGTTTCTTCTAATATCGTATAATTATATTTTTTTGGTACATCAAATTTCATTCCATAGTATCTCTCTGGACTTGCGAGATTAATTGGTATAGAAGTTTTCCCATTATTTAATATATATTCAGATGTAAGTTTTGCCCCGATTGGACAATAGGGTAAGCCAGCAGAATATCCAGTATTTATAAAATAATTATCATAGCCAGGCACTGGTCCAATATAAGGGAACCTGTCCGGTGTCATACAAAAAACTCCAGCCCATATCCTAATTATTGCGACTCCTTTAAATAAAGGAAACCTTGACTCAATTACCGAAGCATGGTTTACCAGATCTTCATAAGATACTTTTTCATCAAAATGCTCTTCAACACACTCTGGGAGTCTTACCGGCAAAGAGCCAACTACCATATTGCCTCTTTTTTGTTGTGCACCATATCCATATTTCCCTTTATATGTTGATTCCCATGATATTAATGGAAGCATGGGTACCGGTTCAGTTACAGAAGTTATGTTATTTACGGGGAAAATAGGAATCTCAGGTATAAATTCTAATGACCACGCATTAGTACAATTAATTACCATTTCATTAGCTCTTATTAGACCATGATTTGTCTTTACTCCAATAGCTTTACTTCCTTTAAATATGATCTTTTCAACTTTTGTATGTAATAATATTTTTGCATTATACTTTTTATATGCTGCCATTACATAAGACCAGCAAAGTTTTATAGGATTAACCGTACCATCGGTGCGAGTAAACTTGCCACTCTTTACATCTTTACTTAAATTGGGACAATATTTTATTAATTCGTCTCTCTTCAGTAATTCTACAATATCATCACCCGCCTCTTTTTGTATATTTGTAATCTTTTCCAGTATTTCTGTTTCTTCGTCGGTAGTGGAAAAATCAACACTGCCAAATTGTAAAAATTCAATATCATAACCTAATTCATCATTTAAACCTTCCAATAACTCCAAATCAGCACGCACCCAAGGTAAGCGTTTTTCAACACGTTCTTTTGTAAAAGTCCTTCCATCTATTTGTGCAAAACAAGAACCCATTCTGCCAGAAGCACCTGAAGCAATAGATCTCTTTTCAATTATTAATACCCTAAATCCACCTTTAGCTAAATAATATGCAGTACCACAACCACTAATTCCTCCACCTATAATAATTATATCAGTATCTTTAAGTATTCCTTTATCTCTCATTATTTATACCAATTTCTCAATAATAAAATAAATTTGCTTAAAAATAATTACTTCAATTATCTAATCAGATAAAATTTCTGCTTTTACTGGCCTCACTGGATTTCTAATTTTAATTGGTTTAATTTCTTCCATCGGTATTTTAAGTTCTTGATGGAGAATTTTTGCAATATTTAAGTAGCATGTTTTTGATTGGCACAGTCCCATGCCAGCCCTCGTTGCTCTCTTTATATCATCAACAGTTCTTGCTCCAACTTTTATAGAATCTTTGACTTCATCTATTGTTACCTCTTCACACCTACAAACAAAAATAGGAATTTTTTCTTTTTTTATTTTTTGGTTCATTTTTCCTTCCTAAAAACTTATAGCACGCACAATCTCATAAAATTTTTTTGGCACAGCAACAGCAATCATAGCAGTCTTGTTTGTTCTTTTTGTCTTTATTACTTTTTCCACTCTTGCATTACATACTGATTCCCCTTTAGAGTTACATCCCTTCACAATTTGTTTTTTTTCTGGTAGTGGATTAAATTCGAAGGGAATATAGATTAAGGATTCGGTATCAGAATAGTTTTTATTAATAACAAAAATGCATAAACCTGGACAAATTATAACGCATGCAGCACAACCATCACATTTGCTAGGATCAACCTTTGGTAGATTTGTAATAGGCATACCAACAGTAATTACGCCTTTTTTACAAATATCCTCACATGGATTACATGGTATATCTTCATCACACTCAACTAAAACAACAGGGCCCTTTTCAAAGGCTTCTTCCCCTGGATAACCTGGTATTTCTCTAATTCTCTTTAAAGTTAATATGCCATCATTACTTTTATTAGGGAGTCTCTGTAACATTTATTATCCCTCTTTCCTAATATTTTTCATTTTCCGTAAAATATCTTTTTTAGCAATTAATCTTTCTTTTCCAAAAGAACCTATTCGTAAATTTTTCAACCTATTATTAATTTCTTCTTTTATTTTTGAAGCTTTCTCAGATGAAATTTTTCCTAATTTTTCAGCAACAGCAATCCCAACAATTCTCCCCTCATCCATTGCAGTATTTGCTTCCTCAATTCCTGCAATATCCCCAGCAACATAAACACTATTACAGCTGGTCTCCATACTTTCATCATGCAAAGCTATAAAAGTATTAAGACTTTCAATATAAGACATTTCCAAATTTGCTGCCCAGCATAATTCATCAAAAGGCCTCAATCCAACTGCAAGACAAATTAAATCACAAGCTACTTCTATTTCTGAACCTGGGATAACTTCAAATCTTTTATTAACTTTAGCTACAACTGCACCTTCAACAACAGGACTCCCAATAGCTTCAATAATCATATAGTTTAGTAGTATGGGTATTCCCAATTTTCTAATTTTACCTGCATGTACCTGATATCCACCTATTTTTGGCAATGCTTCTATTACCCCAATTACGTTTACTTTAGCTTGGGTTAATTGATAAGCTACAATTAAACCTACATTACCGGATCCTATAATTAAAGCATTATTCCCAGGTTTTACCCTGGATACATGCATCATCTCTTGAACCGCTCCTGCACCTATTACTCCTGGTTTTGTCCAACCTTTAAAATAAAGAGATTTTTCTAAAGCACCTGTTGCTATAAGTAGGTTTTTAGGTACAATAGATTCTTTCTTTTTTCCTCCAGTATTAAACACTATTGACCTATCAGGATACATACACCAAACTGTTGTATCTAATAAAACCTCGACACCCATTTCTTTAGTAGATTCCAAAAGTTCTTCACCAATTTGAAAACCTCTAGTGCTCGCCATATGGTCACGACTTCCAAAAAACTTATGTGTCTGTAGAAATAACTCTCCACCTGCGGTATCATTTTCATCAATCAGGAGTACTTTTACACCATATCTTGCAGCTTCTATTGCTGCACATAAACCAGCTGGCCCCGCACCAATAATAATAAGTTCATTATTCATAAGTCAATTCCCACTCCCCTAGTCCACTTAATGACTCAATTACCATTCCTTCATGAACCTTTGTTATGCAAGTTCTAACATTTGGTTGACCGTCAACTTTCATAATACAATCTGTGCAACGTCCTTTATTACAAAAAACTCCTCTTGGTTCATGGTATCTTGGAGTTGTTCTATTAACTTTTAAATTAACGTTAAACATAGCGGCAGCAATAGTATCATCTTCTAATGCTTCAATCTTTTTGCCATCCACAGTAATATTTACAATTTTCTTATCCTTGAGGTCCCCTAAAATAGGGTGCTCTTTTATTCGCATTTTATAAGCCTCCGTACAATATTAAGATATATTTACATATACAAAAATATCATAGTGTATTTATGGTTTCAAAACCCATAAGCTTGCTAAATATTTTTAATTCTTCACTATAATCCCCAAGAACTAAAGCAAAGTGATCAGCTGTACAATTTTGTGAAAAATGATCCCAAGCTTTATCTCCTTTCAAAACAACCTCTGCTGCGGGCCATTCCTTCCATATTTTTTCTGATTTCGAAGATGTTCCAGAAATAATATGACCTGAATAATGTCCACGAGGATATGTTTCATCTATTCTAAAAATAGTAACTTTCTCGCCAGATTGTAAAGTATAAGCTTGAGTTATACCACCACCCTTTGCATCTTGCATCTGTGGGTATAATTTTACATCTTTAGAGTCATTAGGAATTGTGGTAGGGGCAAAACCACAACTAATAAATTGAAGTGAATTATTTTGCTCACAGGCACCTACAATATCAAGAAACATAACTGGTTTATCTGATAGATAATGTAGTATCATCATGCTAATGGTCTGATGGATATCACCTTCACAAGCCGCCATGATGCCTTCATCCACCAATAAAGAATGTGATAAACAAGAGCATCTACCAAAATGTACACCCATCTCGGGATCGCATTTTGTATTTATAGCATCCAACTTATAATCTTCAATTAATTTTTTATAAGCTAAATACATTTTTCCATTTTCTACAAATTCTTTATAATCTGTTTTTTTTGGATCTACAACTGTACAGCATTCCATTGTTTTTTTTGCAATTTCTTTTGCATCACCTTCGTCAGCTTTACTAATTTCATTAATAAGTATATTTTCTCCTAAATGTTCAATTGATATACCAAATTTTTCCTTAACGGTAATTGGATCAAATGTGGCCGAATACATCCCCATTGTATAATATCCGATAAGTCCAATCCGACTTGTCCTTAATTTGCTTATTAAAGCTGCTGTCTTTGATATCTTGATTATTCTATCTATTATTCTATGATCATCCGGTGATCCAATTAAAAAACTATAGCGATCTTTAAGCCCCATTTGGTCTATTGAGTTTTTAATTTCAATAGCACCCGTATAACCAAAAAGTCGCTGACTTATATCACATTTCATCCCAGGACCAAGATTATTGTATGTATATAATATAAAGTTTTTTCCTCTTAACACATTCAATGCTGCAAGAGCAATATTTGCATTAGTCCATGTGCCAATCATCATGATAAATAAATCTACATCTTTGTTCCTAAAATCCTTGGCTTGAATAATTGCATCATCTTCGTTAAGAACATAATTATTAGGCATTATTACTTCAATATTGTTTTGTAGAAGTTTATACCCAATTTTATCATAATATGGCTTTATTATTTCAGCTGTCTCTTTTTCCTGAGTAAGAGCTATCTGCATCAAACCAACTTTTGGCTTTATTATTTGCATACAAACTCACCTTTTACAATTACAAATTATTACTTTTTAAGACTTTTTTTATTTATATTTTAGGAGTTATATTTTAAGAACTTTCTAATAGCAAAACTACATAAAAAATTATTGTTTATTAATAGAAAGTATTATTTTGAATAAAATAATATCATATAACTTTAAAATGTCAATTATTATTATAATTTTTAAAATATAGATTAGATAAATTCAATTTTTTTGTGTAATATATTATAATATAAATATTACAATAGATTATAAGGATGGTTTTTTATTATGAGATTAAAAGGAAAAACAGCAATAATCACAGGGTCTAATAGTGGAATAGGCAAAGCTACTGCTAAATTATTTGTTAAAGAGGGTTCAAATGTTGTAATAAACTACCATAAATCAGATAAAAAAGCAGTTCAGACAATTAAAGAATTAAAAGAAGAGAGTGGAAAATCTATACTAATTAAAGCTGATGTTTCAAATGAAAAAGAAGTTGAGAAACTAGTTAGTGAATCCATTAAAAAATTTGGCAAGATAGATATACTTATAAACAATGCTGCTATCATAGGTCCTATAAAACCAATGGTTGAATATAATGAATGCGAGTGGGATGAGGTCATAAATACCAATCTAAAGGGCCCCTTCCTTCTAATGAAGCATGTTATTCCTGAAATGATTAAAAACGGAAAAGGGAAAATAGTTAATGTCTCATCAGTATCCATAATAGGTGAAAGAAATATTTCAGCTTATTGCTCAAGTAAAGGTGGGTTAGCTAGCTTGACAAAACAATTAACCTTAGAATACGCACACAAAGGAATAAACATTAATGCTGTTTGCCCAGGTTTGGTAAACACTGAAATAACTAATAATCTTGAAAAACTTTATCCCGGATCAATAAAAGCTGTAATTAACAGAACACCTAGCGGTAGACTCGCAACTCCATTAGATGTGGCTAATGCAATTCTTTACCTATCCTCTGATGAATCTGATTTTGTAAATGGATTATTATTATTTATTGATGGTTCTATAATGAATAACGTCTGGTAGTTATTAATATGATTACTAATAATAACTTTCATTTTAATTTGTTAAAAAGATTTTGGAGTAACCCAATTGGGTTAGACACGTTGTTAGAAGAATTTGAAGATAAATTTAATAAAAAAAGATCTCATCAGTTGGTTCTGGCTTAGTTAAGTCCGTGTCCAACTTTTGGGGGTCATATCATAAGTTATTAATTTTCATACTATATTATTTTATTACTAAAAAGGAGGACAAGTGTCTAAAAATAATGAAATACTGTCAGAATTTGATGTGATAGTAATAGGTGGAGGTATGAGTGGCACTGGCACTGCATACTTCCTGGCAAAAGGTGGATATAAAGTATTGTTAATAGAACAACGTTCAATCGCTTCAGGTGCTACAGGTAGAAATGGATCATGCCTTATGCAAATGGATGGAAGAACTTTCACTAGTGAGCGTGTTGCTGAAAGGTTACCATTCGTAAGAGCAGATGTTGAATTACTAAAAAAAATAGGTAGCGAATTAGAAACAGACGTGGAATTACAACTATTTGGAAGTGCAGATTTATCTATGGACGATAATGAGGCTGAATTATTGAAAAAAGTAACAGATATTAAAAAAACTGCTGGTGATGATAAAGTTGAATTTTTATATCAGGATGATTTAAAAGAATTATTTCCAGCAATTAGTAAAGCATTCATAGGTGGAAAATTTACGAGAGAAGACGGATCAATAAATCCTATTAAATTAAGCTGGGCATTTGCCTCAAAAGCTTCTAGGGTTTTTAGGGCTAAATTTTTACTACATACTAAAGTTGAGAAAATTATAATAAAAGGGAGTAAAGCTATAGGTGTAAAAACAAATAGAGGAGAATTTAGGGCTAACTCTTGGGTGATCAACTGTACAAATGCCTGGTCTCCTTATATTGAAAAGAATATCCCTATTTTTCCAGTTAATAATATAACATCCATAACCGAGCAGGTTCCATTAGGCAAGGTAATTTCCTGGGAGTCAACATATAAGGGAAGATATGGTTATGGTACTCAACAAAAAGGAGGAAATCTAGTAATAGGTTCTTTACCTACTATTATTCCTGAAACTATAGAAGGTCATTTTAATGAAAATGTTTCATTTGAAGAGTTACGCACTCATGCTTCTGTTCTTGAATCTCAATTTCCTTTTATGAAAGGGGTTTCTATTTTACGAATATTTGCGGGTGTTTTTGGAATGACTCCAGATAGGTTGCCGTATATTGGCCCCATGCCAGATATTGACAATTATTTTATTAATACAGGATATTCAAATGGCATGGCCTACTGTCCAATCGGTGCAAAACTCACTTCAGAATATATATTAAATGATGGTAAAACTTCTGTTTCATTAGATAAGGTAAAACCTGAGAGATACTATGGAATGAAATTTGATGTACCAAAAAAATATAATTATACGATATTAGAAGAAACATTAGATAAATGGGATCTGTAAGGGATATTGTTTTATTATCTTGCTACTTAAAACAGCTTTAATATTAGAGCAATATACCCAATAAAATATAATAGTAGACATGAAAGTTTTAAAAGAATAAGGATTAGTGATAATTCATGATTGTATTTTTTGAGATTTTTAGAAATTATAAGGATAGAGATTATTAAAGATAGAGTACTTTCTGCGTTAGAGAAGATAGGCGATAAGGTTGACTATAGTAATAATATTATAAAATTTAAATTATCGATTGTTGAAAAGTCAATGAAGTTCATAAAAAAAGATAGAAGAAGGTAAGTTAAACGATATATTAGAAAAAGTCTGGATTAATAGAAAAGGAACCCTTTCCAGGGATTATTTATACGAAATAGATGTAGATAGAGCTAAAGAAATTGAAAATATAGTAAAAACAATAGAAGAAAAATATCTGTAAAATAAAATTTTTTATAGATTCTCAATTTTTTTATATAAATCTAAAAACTTTTTATAACTTTCATTATAAACAACTCTAGGAAAGGGCTTATATTTTTCTTTTATTTTTACTTTGCTATCTATAGCAATTTGTAAATTTTTATAAAAACCCATTTCAACAGCTGCCATTATTGCTGTACCAAGCGATGCTTTTTCGTCAATATTCATTGTTACTATCTCTTTATTAAGAATATCTGCTTTGATTTGATTCCAAACATTACTCTTTGAACCTCCACCAACTGAAATAATCCTATTTGAATCAATGTTTATTTTTTTAAAATATTCTAAATTTTTCTTGATTAAATAAACTAAACCCTCCATAACAGATCTTGCAAAGTGAGCTTTTTTATGTAAGAAATTAATTCCATAAAAAACTCCTTTTACCCTAGGATTATACTCTGGAGAATTAACCCCAATAATATATGGTAAAAAGATTAAATCATTAGACCCTGGAGATAATTTCTCAATTTCTTTATCAATAAAATGATAATCATTATTTCTATAGAAATTATCTTTAAACCATTCAAGGCTTATACCTCCACTTTCGCAAACTGCTGAAACTATATAAGTATTTGGAACCGCATTATAATGGAAGGGTATTTTATATCTGTTGATAAAAGGTCTATTAACAACTGAACTAACCGCAATTACAGTACCAGTTGTTTCACTAATTACACCCTTCTTAATATTACCCACACCAATCATACCAGCCATTTGATCAATTTATCCTACGTTTAATTGAACATCATAAGAAAAATTGAACTCTTTTAAATTTTCACTTATCAAAGATCCAGCACTTTTACCTGGTTCAATTAATAATGGTAGCTGTTCTTGATCTATTTTGACAAAATTTAAAATATCTTCCCAAAATTGTTTATTAATAACATCTAGATAATATGTATAATTATAAATAGTATATTCAGAGATAAATTTGCCAGTAAATTTATGAATAATATAATCCTTTAATAAAAGATATTTAAAAGCCTTTTTAAACACTTCTTTCTCATGATTTTTTATCCATAACATTTTTGTGATAGTCCAGGTTGTAATTATATCAGCTTGTCCTGTAATTTTATAACTACTATTTACATCAAAGTTATCTTTTAGAATGCCACATTCATTTTGAGATCTATTATCTAGCCACGAAATTGCTTTTCTAAGGGGTTTATTATCTTTATCTAATACAACTAAAGTTTCTGCCTGACTACATAAAGCAACTGAAATAATTTCTTCAGATTTTATTTTTGATTTTGATAATAAATTTTTTATACCCTTTTTACAAATGTTCCAATATTTTTCAGGATCGAACTCTACAAAACCATTATATGTATCTAGCTTATATTTTATAGAATGAATACATATCATTTTAAGATTAGGATTAAAAATCCCAAACTTTATTAATGTTGTACCTAAATCTAGAGTAATTATATATTTCCCCAATGAAATTACCAATCCCCAAATTATACTAAAATCCTAATACCTAAAAACTAAAATATTTTGCCAAGTCTCTTCAAATTATTCTTCCTTAAAATTTATAGGTTGCCAATAAGCCATACAAGCTATAATATTTATTTGGATTCCACTTTATTAGAAACATTTTATGCTAAAACTAAATTAGTAATAACTAATGAGATTTAATGATTATGTCATAATATAAGTTCTTATTGATAGGAGATCAAAAAAGTTTTACCAAAGAATATAATCTCTGAATACTAGTATCTGATTTAATTACTCCTATTTTTAATTTATATGCTATAACTATTTGTATTTTTACAATTTACTATAATCTTTTTTATTTTATAGATGATTAAATTATTAAACCTTGTTCTCAGATTTAAAAACTTTTATCAATTTATTTTTTAAATATTCTTTTAGATCAACTGATGAATCCCAGCAAATATTAAAAGCAGCTGGGTAACCTTTATATTTATTTATGTACTCTATCATTCTTTCTCTAAAATATACTTGAAACAATGTTCCAATATTAAACTTAACTATACCTGAATTGATAGCTTTCTCTACTTGTTTATCTGATATTCCTGTAGCCCCATGCGCAGAAATAGGAACACCTCCTGTAATATCAAATATTTTTCTCACTAATTTAAAATCAGGCTCAGGCCATGTTTCTTTATAACATTCATGATAATTACCAAAACTCGGTGCAAAATTATCAATCTTAGTTTTAGAACAAAATTCTTTAGCCTCTTCTGGGTTAGTCTTGATCATTGATTTTAATAAATTATTTGTATAACCTTCTTTAGCTAATGGCATTTTTCCTAAAGAAGCCTCTACGGTAGCATCCATAAAATGAGCATATTTAACGATTTCCCTAGTTTGTTTAATGTTCTCTTCTAAATCTAAACCTAACTCAGCACCATCAAACATCACTGATGGAAAACCAGCTTTTAAACACTTAAACATTAATTCAGGTTCTAAACATTCATCAAGATGTAAGACTATTGGGATATCTGTAGTGTCAGCATATATTTTTACCAATGATACTATAGATTTTATACCAAATTTTTTTACAACTGAAGTGTTTATTATTAATATTATTGGTGATTTTACTTCTACTGCTGCATCTATAAAAGCTTTAATACTAAATTGATCCCAAATCTCAGCAGCACATATCCCATATTTTCTTTCAATAGCATCTTTTTGTAGATTTTTTAAATTAACAAGTGGCATTTCTTCTCCTATTCAATCTATATAATTCATTTAAATACATATGACTTTTATCTAAATAATAACAATATATTTTAAATTGTCAAATTTAATCTTATTTATTATAATATTGTTATAATTAATAAGAATTTACTTTTAATTTCATATTTAAAATTTTAATAACTTATGTTTTAATAACAATTAACTAAAAAATTGGACGTTTTGAGTGAAAGTATATATTTATAAGCTAATTCTCATTATACAGCCTGTCAAAGTTATTTTTAGGCTATTTGAAATAGAGAATGTCTATACATTTGGATACGATATGTACCGTGAGTTAATTGATGAGATTCTGTAACTTATCGCAGAGATTCATAACAAGAAAAGAATGCATTCTATATTTAGTATTTAAAGCTGATTAACTCGATATCCAAGATTTTTAGTTCAACCCAATGGGATTTATTTTTAGATAATTATAATTAAGAAGGGACTAATGGAAAACTTACCGAAACATATTATTCGTTTGAACAAAATAAAGGATATGCTTAAGGATAAAGGAAATGTTGATATATTAGATTTATCTAGATATTTTAATGTTTCCAAAATGACAATTTATAGTGATTTAAAAAAACTTCAAAATGATAATGGAATATTAATAGTTAAAAAAGGAGCAGCTTATAGAGGCAACAAAGAATTAATCGATTTTGATCTTTCCCATTATGAGAGACTTAACAGTAATAAAAAAAAGAAAAAAGCAATTGCAAAAATAGCTATTAAATATATAAAAAGTAATGAAGCTATTTTTCTAGATGGTAGCACAACTATAAAATATTTAGCTGATCTATTAGCAAAGGAAAATTCTTTAAAAATAACTGTATTGACTATATCACCTATTATTGCTTTAGAGCTTTCAAAGAATAAGAATATTGAAGTTATCTGTACAGGTGGAAAATTAAATAATATTCACTATTCCTACTTTAATGGTATTGAGCAATATGCAAAGAGCATTAACATTAATAAAGCATTCATATCTTGTGTTGGATTTTCGATAGAAAATGGTTTTACAGAACAAGTTTATGAAGAAGCACAATTGAAAAGTACCCTAAAAAACTATTGTAAAAATATATATATCTTGGCTGATAGTTCTAAACTCAATAGAGTTGGCGCCTATACATTTGGGCCAACTATTTTAGCTAAAAAAATAATTACTGATATTTCATTAGATAAAAAATATCAGCAATTTCAATAGTAAACAAACTTTAGGTATTACCCAAGACTAAAGACTGGAAGATCTAAAGTTATACCGATTATATATTAAATACCTAAGATTTACTTTTTATAAATAAGTTTTAGATAAAGGGATTTTCCTTAGTAATTAAACGTTGTTATGTGGAGAAGAACAAATCATAGTGCAGCTTTTTTAAGATCACTTGACGAAATATGAAGATATCTGTCAGTAGTAGCAAGACTTGAATGACCTAGTAAGGTCTTTATGACTTTAATATCTATACCCTTTTCCCTTAAATTCTCTGCAAAAGTATGTCTAAGGCTATGAACTGTTAGCCCATTTCGATATACTCCGGATTCTTCATATATTCTCCTTATAGCCCTTTGAAATGGACAGGAAGTTATTTTTTTTCCAAATGTTCCCCTTACTACTGCTCCTTTGTAACTATCAATAGTTTTTCTATACTTTGTAAGTAGCTCCATAAGTTCACCATTAAAGAATACTTTCCTATCTTTATTTCCTTTAGATTGTATTATCTTTATCTTGCATTCCTCAAAATTTATATTTTCCCAGTTGAGCTTCATGATTTCTGCTTTTCTTAAACCACAATTTATACCTAGCTGAAATATCAATTTATCCCTTAAGTTTTCGCCCTTATACCTCTCTTCCCTATTATCAAGATAACCTGTTATTTTTTTAATATCAGTATCAGTTAAATATTCCCTTTCCCTGTCTACCCTTCTTGGTACTTTTAGATCTGATGCTATATCTACACTGATATACCCATTCTTATAAAGATAGGCTACAAAACTTCTTACAACTACAACTAGCTTGGAATAGGAATTTGGTGATAGGTTTCTTCCTGACTTAGAATTTGCTAGATATGTGTTTATATTATTTTGTGATAATAAATTTAGTTGAACTTTGTTTTCTTTAACATAATTAAAAAACCTTTTTACTTCATTAGAATAGCCATCAACTGTGGATTTAGCATTACCGGATGCTTCCAGTGCTTCCCTGTAGCTCCTAGAGATATCTTTATGATTCAATGCAGTACTATCTTTAATATTTTCTATTTCCCGACTAATAGCAACATCTCTACCTATAGAAACAATATTTTTAAGTAGATAATATGCATTAATTGATGCTTCAGCATTTAAACTATTTAGTAGCTTACTACTTTCAATTTTAATCTTGTCTAAATCTAATACTATTTTTTTACTCATACTTATTATAAATATTTTTATTTCTATTCTATATATTTTTCAATAAACCTGCTCTTCTTTGGTTTCCAAATCATATCTATCTCAATATTGGATACACCGTATCTGTCTTTAGCAATTATAATCTTTGCTTCATTTTCAGTATCATATTCAAACTGGCTCTTCCTGTATAATAAAAGTGCTACATCAAGATCATATTCAATATTACCGCTATCTCTAAGATCGGATAATGCTGGTCTTTTATCCTCCCTGTTGGCAATATTTCTATTTATAGAAGCAATAGTTACCACTGGAATGCCATATTTCATGGCTAGTAACTTCAAATCGCTAGATATCCTTGATACCTGCTCATACCGAGGATTTCTACTATTGGAAGGTAATATTTTTTGTAAATAATCTATGAAAATAATATCTACTCCTCCAATCTTTAATAATTCTTCTTCCAAGCTTTCTACTGATACACCTTTATTACCTGTACGGTAAAAAATATATTTTGAGATTTGCTCGCTTGCTAAAACTGCTTTCTTTGCAATTTCAGTATCTTCAACTTTCATTAGCTTCTCTGTTGATATCCCGGTAATCTCTGAAATCAGTTTAAGTTGAATATACTCTTGAGGCATTTCAAGCGAGCAGAACATCACCTTCTTGCTGGATTGTAAAACATTAAGAACGATATTTAGCATAAAAGTAGTTTTACCTACCGCTGGCATTCCTCCGATGACATAGAAACACCCGGGATAGAGTCCCCCAATATGGCTATCAAGATTTTTAAAACCAGTACTGAGTGAACCAAACCGACCTTCATCCAAAAGCCTTAAAAATCTTTCTTCAATATTTTTATTCTGTTCCAATATTTCTTCCCCACCATATGCTTTTATATCTTCGATCTTCTTTGAGGCAAAACCTTTGATATAGTCTACATTTTTTATTTTGGCAAAAATATATAAATCTCGAGCTATATACTGAATGGTCCTTCTCGAAGATATATCCTTCAGTTTACCCAGATATAAATTGAATTGGGCAGCATTAACTCCCTTATCTTTACCTATAATCAAGCTCGTTTTCTGTTTCAACTCATAAGGTAGAGTATGTAGGTCAAATTTTTTTGTATTAATGATAAATTCTTTAAAATCCCTAAAGATTTCTCTATTTTCAAAGCTATAAAAATCATCTTCATTAATGTCGCTAATTTTATTTCTAGCTTTTTCACTATGGAGTAAACAGGTTAGAACGGTATCCTCAATATCACGATCATTTACAGGTATTTCAGTAAATTCGTCTAGCTTGTTAATTTTATGCACGATAGACTCCATTTCCCATCACCTTTTCTTCTCTTTCTATCCAACTAAGGATGGTGTGATAATGTGATATATATTCCTTGCCTTTACTACCAATGTAGTTATTAAGCCTTCTAATCATTTCTTTTGTTTTCTCTTCTCCTAACTGGGAAACCAATTTATTATATTCATCACCACTTAAAAATACATAATCCCTCAAAGTCAACCAAAATTCCAGAGGTAGTGGTCACGAAAATTCCAGACCCCAGGACAAAAAAATTATCCCTTATCACCCCCTTTGCTTTTAAGATCCTTTCTCCTGTAGCTGGGCCCTT
>SDBT01007641.1_pt1 | contig 17758 bp, 14 predicted proteins | sample 2277101 | NCBI WGS metagenome assembly SDBT01 (sample SAMN10404973, study PRJNA504765) | marine sediment metagenome | isolation source: marine sediment core GS10_PC15, 103 cmbsf | place: Arctic Ocean: Southern Knipovich Ridge | collected 2010 | reverse complement strand
TTTGGGGTACTCTTCTATGAGTCCCCACCCATTAATGAAATCAATAATGAAGACTCCTGAGCTAAGCAGTGCACGATGAATCTTATCAAGAAATGCTCCGACCTCAGCATAGGTGCGCATGTAGAGAAAAGTATAGCCAAGACAATAGGCAGCTTCAAATTCCTCCTTAAAACCGAGATCCCGAAAATCTTGGCACTTGAAGCTAATGGACAAGCCCTTTGACTTTGCCTTCTTTCGAGCAATACGTAGCATATCGGGTGATGCGTCAATGGCCGTAACCTGATAGCCGGCCTCTGCCATTCTTGTGGCGTGTTCACCGGTTCCACAACTGATATCCAGGATTCTCTTCGCTCCAGACCAAGCCTTTTGCACGAGTTGATCCATAAATCGAGACTCCCTCTTGTAATCACGATGTTGATGCATTAAATCATAGTATCTAGCTAGCCTACCCGTGAACAGACTTTCAGAAAAAGAATTCACAGCTTTTGCCTCTAACCGCATAATATTGTTGCTGTGCTCAGGATGTTAAGATAGACCAGATCTCACCAATTGTCAATCAGAGTTGACATATATCAATTAAATGCCCAACTAATATGAGGTATACCTCAAACACCAAATCCTATATTTGTCTTATCCGTGTGGCCAATGAGAACCCGAAAAGCCTAGCTACGGGGAACCATCCAGGAGATCTCTTAGCTCACTGGCTTTGGGGCAACCCAGTTGTGCCAAGTGTTCGCAGACTACTAAAATATCGGCAGCTGGAGCACCGGAATCTACAAGACCTCGAACTAATTGCTCCACTTCTGTGCAGTGCAGAAACGACTCGTCAGCATTTGCAAGAAGGTGTTGGAGCAAACGCGTCAACGCTTTGGGGTGCTTCTCAGCAAAATCTTTCTCCACAAGTTCATAGTAAAGGCGAGTCTGTTGAAGAGGAGGAGCAGGAGTAGCACAGATTCTTTCCACAACTGCTGGAAAAACGGGCTCAAGTGCCAAAGCCCATAGCACCATTTCTTCCTTTTCATCTTGGCTCAGGGGCAATGGAACTCCTGTAACTCGCTGTGCCCAATAAACGTCAATCCAACGGCTCCACAAATCTTTCACTGACTCTTCCTTTGCGGAAATAAGTTGATTAGTCACTTCGGAGGCAAAGCTCTTGTGACTCTCTGGATCAGCTTTTAATAAAAATTTGCTCAGCCAACCGTTCTGCATCGGATTGCTTGAGCTAAACAATGCAATACTTGCAAGGTGTCCGCAAAAAAACTTACGCATACTCGAAAGTTCGCATGATAATTTTGAGAAAGTCTGCTCATACAAAGGCAAGAGTTTGGGTAGCAATGCTTCATGCCATCCACCCCTCATGAGATGGCTATGCCAAGCCTGTTGAGCCCGTCTCTCGTCTATGGACCAATCAAGCAATGGTAAGACGTACTTCCCAGTCCACTCGGCATCCAGAGCAAACAAGAATCGTATCTGACTAGCCAGTATCACGCGTCCCATCTGAGCCGTGTAGGATTTTCCGGAAAGCACCTTCCTGAAATATTTTTTGTATTTAGGAAGAAGACCGGTCCAGTTCTCTCCTGCTTGCTTCCACCTCTTTGAAACTGCACGTAGCCAGAATTCCGTAATCTTCCCCCCCGGATGATTGATAGCCTCGAATAGCCAATCCCTATCTACAACCTCTTTCTCGTCTCTAAGATTCTCAACACATGCGTCAAATAACTGTCCAGCAAGCTTCTCGGCCAAGAACAAACACGATAGCGTAATTCCGCCGTGTTCTTTGCTCACTCCATGTTCTAGGAGGTCCACTGCAGAATGTGCAAAACTATGGAGTTGCAGGTGATGCTGAAGAAGAGCGAGGGCTTCCTTCCATTCATTTTCTTTCAAAGAACCTTTCTGCCATCCACTGAAAACACTCCCCCAAATATCGGAAGACCACTCGCTTTTCTTCTGTAGTACTTCTGCGAGCTTCGAACTCCACCTGAAGGATTGCGCTGCAGCCTCAGCGATTTTGTTCAAAAGCCCTTCACGGCTCCGTCCCACAAACTGGTCCTCCTTGTATGTGAGTAGCCAGCCAATCTCTTTATTGAGATCCTCGCTTAGCAGCTCTTCGACGGTCAATGGGCTTTGTGATTTCTCGAATCCGACACTCGTCCAAAAATCAAAATCGGGATGTTTGTGAGGCCTGAAGTCGGGATGGACTTTTTCTATTGCAGCTAGGTGTTTTGTAACCAAAGGGCAGTCGGGGGCTACACCGTGCAGCCAAACCAGTAAGTTGCATACCTTGTATTTGCGCGTCCTCTCTTCTAGGTCTTTTGTAGTCTCTCCCACAGGGCCACGATCTATACATTCTAAGAGATGCACGCGACACGATCTGATGGCCTTTGGATAAGTTTCGGCCAGGAGACGAAAAACCTCGTGTTTCGGTCCAGAGTTGTAAAGCCAGTTCTTCTCTAGAAGCCAGGCAATCTTCTTATTTGGATCCATCTGTAAACTTTCAGTAATCCCATGAACGGCAAGTCTTTTGAGAACTGGAACATCAGAGGTACTCCATGTCTCAATCAAAGCATGAGCGCGGTCAGGACCGTATCTAAGCATCGATTCAATGAGATCTCGAGCTGCATCGATAAGTATGTCCAAGTGGTCGCCATAACGGTCTTGTTCGTGTGGTTCTATTGCGGAGCGAAGAAGGCTAACGTAATCCCTGTGCTCGGTGGCCTTCCCGATGGCACGCAATAGGAAGTGAGCTTGCGTCAGATGGTTTGTCAAAATAGGTTCTAGTTGTTGAGTCAAGTCTCCGAGGTTGGGTTGAAAGAGGGTCGTCCAAGTCCTTTTCAATAAATGTTCATCTCCCCCAACGACGATCTCTACATCGACCTGTTGGGCTTGCGAGCTATCTTCGGCAGACAAAGCGAAGTGAGGTTTTAGTTTAAGGTGGGGCCTCGTTAAGTACTCAAAAAGTAGGACGAGGGTATGCTTGTCCACCGGATATCGACAGCTCGAGAGAAGATGCTCTAGTGAATAAAGCCGCCAATCAGATAGCCTAGAACTGAGCAAAAATGTTACCCATCTTGCCAGTATTTGTGGATTTGGGCGCGGTTTGGCAAAAGTCAGTCTGTGGGAAATCTCGTTCTGAAGAACTGGGTTAAGCTTCTGCCATCTGCGCTGCATGAGGGCCAAAGCCTCATCGGGATGTTCACACACAAAGTTTTTGGCAAACCAAGCCGCCATCTCTCGGGCTATTTCATCTACGGACTCATCGATTTGAAAAAGCTTACGAAACGCTTGCTTATCGTCTGCCCACCGTAGCCATTCTGGAGTTCGGGCATGGCGCGTGAAGAATCGAACGGTCACCAGGTTTTTCAGAACACCTTCAATGTAGTCATCGGTCTCCTTTTCAAGAGACGGAGTAGATTTGACAATCTCTCTAATACGCCGTTCGTGATCTAAGGCTCCCATCTTACTGAGGTCCGCCCAAGCAGCGAGCCCTTTGTCAAGTGCGCTGTGTTTGTTCGTGTCATTGCTCAAAGGGTAGGTAACGGGCACAATACCAAAAAACTTCCAATGGTCAACGTGTCCCTCTTGCGTCAACGCAAAGCGGGAAGTCTCTGGCAGTAGTGCGCGTGCTATGTAGCCGATGATTGGATCACCGTGTCTATATCCCACGAAGATTACCGTATATCGGGTGAACATCTCACATAGGAAGCGAGTTGCCCAGCCATCAGTGAGATAGGCTTGACCGAAGTCGCTATCTGTCAGAACAAGACTTTCCGAGCCTTTGGCCACGGAACCGTGCAGATACACGAGTCCGTTAAATCTTCCGCCAAGAGGTAGCGCTGGTGCGTGGTAAACCTCCACCTCATCCTGAAAGAGTTCCGCAGCAACTGTTGAGAAATGTCTGTCGAAGTTCGTCGTGACAATACGCACTGTACCTGGTGACTCGAAAAGCGACAACAAGATGCGGTGCAGTGGGGTAGGCTTTGAGTTGGGATCATCTATTATTCTACAGGTTCTGCTGTGGACTTGGATGCCTTGCTTTTCCAGTCTGCCTAGGAACCGATCTACCGGTTCGCTGTCTTCATGTGCTAGAACCCCTCCTCCCACTTTGGTTGCTAATCGCTTGAAATCCGGTAGATTTGAAGGGGGACCAACAGAAACCCCTGCCCCCACAAAGACCACCAGCCTTTCATCTCTTTGGGCATCTATAAGAGACTCCGGGAGGTCCACATCCTTTGTAATCCACACCAGTACTCACCTACTTTCGTCTGCTCGCACCTGCTAGGTCTCGTGCGACCTCGATTGCCTCATCAGTGCGCTGATCGCGTGTGACATTCGGTCAACTGTGCTCCGAAACACGGAAATGGTTACACTAAATTTGCATATATGCCATTGACACCGAACTTAACCCCAACACAGTTCTTTCTCGGTAAAGGCAGACCTTTACAGCTTAGACAAACAGAGAACAGAAGCATCTATTGCGAGGGAATAGTGATTTTCTTGGTATCAAGCTTCGTTTTTCATCAAGAATCTGCAGATGGGACTGCGCGAACCTAGGATTTGTCTCGGTTTCATTGTAACCGGCGTTGATCTATTGTCAAACCAATGTGTTCTAAGAAAGGGATTGTCATTTGAAGGAGAGCTCAGAATCCAATCGACAGGCAACCCAAATCAAATATATTAGCAGTTTAATTCAGCCAATTGTATGACGGATGACTATAGACAATTATGGGCAATATCGGAGTAGTGGTCATTCCCAGGATATGCTGGGCCAGCAGTTCTTGGGCAGGGCTTATCTCCATTGAAGGTCCGCCCATACAACGGCTAATAGGTACTGTCGCAGTGACTAGGCAGTAGCCCGAACAAAGATGAGTGCTATTAATGTTCAGCTTTCATCAGTTGTTTCACCCTTGAAATGTTTGAGACAACTACCTCATAGTATGGGGGATACTTCTCAACAGTTAATATCTTCAGGGCTTCCTCCCAGGCTCTAATTGCCTTGGTAAGGTTTTCCTCTTTATCTCGGGACCTCAGTAAGGTTTCTGTAAGCAGCTGCCAGATTGTTCTGGGTCATTGCATAATCCACAGGATATTTTTCAACAGTTCTGATCTTCAAAGCTTCCTCATAGGCTCTAATTGCCTTGGTGAGGTTTTCCTCTTTGTCCGTTATAACAGCTAATTCTCTGTAGCAAATTCCTTGGCTATTCTTTATGTGGGCGTATATGTCAGGGTATTTTGCTTCAGAAACTTCTCTTGACACCTCTTCGTATTTGAGCAATGCATCATCAACCATATTCGATTTCAATAATTGGTCGGCATTGTTCACACGACTCATTAGATCAATTCTGGTCGTTTTTGTCGATCTGGACACGGAGAGGTAAAAGAGTACAACGCCCGCCAGCAGTCCTGCAATCACGCCAACCACTATACCACGAAACCATGGATTATTAAGTAGGGACATGATAGGCCCTTTTTTCTCGTCCATAGACTTAAAAGATTGTCCTTTCTTGTTTATTTACGGTAGCTTCGTCTTTTTCAAAAAAAACCATGCATATTTTTTATTAAAGCTTAGAACGAGACTATGTAGGGTAGCGTGTCTCTGATATGGGAGAGTCCGAAGGAGAAAAGAAATTTCGATTGAGTTACACCCATTATATAAGGCTCTCTGTGTGTGGTCAAGCTCCTATATCGCGAGGGGGTTAAAGAGAGCAATATTAAATATCAATCTAATTGCTGGATATCAGTCCCAGGGCCCCAATTAAATAGCAGTTTCGTTGCCTATGCCTTAGGTGATGCAAGGGGCTTGCTTCGCGCCATACCCCTCCTAAACCCAGATTGACAAATGGTAACATTTGGCCTAACCTGTTTGTACCCCTATCTTAGCTGACTACCACAGATTGGAGTCCCCTTGTCTTTGTGCATATCTCCTGAATAAGCTCAGCCGACATTTCCTCTCCACCTGTCAGGACCCATTTCCGAAGCATTCATATTCGATAAATCGCGTGAAACTCGATGTAATGCTCAATCCGGAGAATTAAACATGTCTATAATAACGGTTGACAGTCTAACAAAACACTTTAAGAGACAGAAGAGAAAGAAGGGCTTTTCTGGAGCCCTGGGGAGTCTCTTCAGTAGGAAATATGAGACAATCAGAGCAGTAGATAATATCTCTTTTGAAATCGAAAAAGGTGAAATCATTGGATATATTGGCCCTAACGGAGCTGGAAAATCAACCACCATAAAAATGCTGGTAGGAATACTTGTTCCTACAAGTGGCTTCGTAGAGGTTAACGGCCTGGTTCCTCATGAGAACCGGATAGAGAACGCAAAGAAGATGGGGGTTGTGTTTGGCCAAAGAACTCAACTGTGGTGGGATATTCCGGTTTCTGAATCGCTTAACTTAATGCGCTATATGTATGATATTCCTGAGAGCCAATATCGGGATAACCTCAAGCTTTTTTCTAAGATTCTTGCTATAGACGAATTCATTAACGCTCCGGTAAGGCAGCTAAGTCTCGGACAGAGAATGAGAGCAGACCTTTGTATGGCATTCTTGCATAATCCAGATATTCTTTACTTAGATGAGCCTACCATTGGTTTAGACGTGGTTGTTAAAGAAAATGTCAGGGAGTTCATAAGAAGCATCAACCGAGAGCGTGGTACTACCATAATCTTAGCTACCCATGATATGTCCGACATTGAAAAGCTGTGTCCCCGAGTAATGGTTATAGATCATGGTAGGATTATGTATAACGGGAGTCTCGATAAGCTTAAAAGTAAATATGGCAGCGAAGAATTACTCACAGTGGAAGCAGAAGGTCCTATTTCCGGTGTTGATGACTTAAGGAGTTTTGATATTTTTGAGTGTGAAACTGATGGGAGTAAGTTAACTGTAAAGTATGATCGCAGGAAAATAAGCTCTTCCACAATCCTTAAATGGCTGATGGATAGAAATAAAATCAAAGACTTTGTCGTACAAGAAACAGAGATTGAAGAAGTCATCAGAAAAATGTACAAAAGATCCAATAAATAAGATGAGCGGAGGCTATTGATATTCCAATGAGAGTCTACATTGAGTTTATGAAAAATACTATACAGTCGAGCATGGCTTATAAATTTGATACATTTCTTCGCTTATTTAGTGGGATACTTTTTATGTTCATCCAGGTTTCCATTTGGCGTGCCCTATTCAAAGGCGCAACTGAAGTAGGTACTGGTATGGGAGCTGTTACCATAAATGAGATGATTACCTATGCGATAATAAGTACGCTGATGTCAGTGATAATTTCAAGCGATGCTGTTGAAAGAATTGGTGAGAAGATAAGGAGCGGAGAAGTATCTATAGACCTTATTAGACCAATCAATTTCTTGATATATATTTTCTCTGAAACAATTGGCAGTATGGGTTTTAGGGTAGTATTTGAGATTATACCCCTTTCAATATTAGGAATATCCCTCTGGGGTATAAGTTATCCATCAATTCATAATGCCTTGTTATTTTCGGTAGCCTTAATAAATGGAATGCTCCTATATTTTCTACTAGCATACATAATGGGACTGCTCGCCATCTGGTATATGACCACGGCAGGGTTCTTCAATCAAATAGTTAACAGTCTGATAAGACTCTTTTCAGGTGCTTTCATTCCCCTGTGGTTCTTCCCAAAAACACTACTTGGTATCTCAAACTTTTTACCTTTTAGACTCATATATTTTACTCCACTATCCATTTATCTTGAGAGAATAGAGTATACAGAGTCAATCAAGTTGATTCTGCTTCAATTACTCTGGATTGGCATTCTGATTGTTATTCAAAGAATAGTCTGGCGCAAGGGTATCAAGAGAATTGTAATTCAAGGAGGATAGATGGGAACCATCGAAGCCATTAAGCTCTACGGAAGATTTATCATAATTCACCTAAGGAGCATGATGGAATATAGATTTACCTTTTTCATGAATACTTTCACCTGGGTCTTTGTTTATACAATCAACTATTTAGGTATATGGATAATTCTGAATAGATTTCATTCCATCAATGGATGGGGTTTCTACGAAGTTGTGTTCTTGTTTAATTTGAATCTCTTTTCCTATGGAGTAGGCGGTCTTTTTTTCTGGTCACCAATGCGAAGTCTTGGAGGCATGGTGCGAGACGGAACATTTGATAGTGTTTTAATACGACCAATGAATCCTTTCCTACATCTTGTCTCTAAAAGATTTATGCATCATTTTCTTGGTCACATTGTTCTAGGAGCAATAGTTTTTGCGATATGTTTTAAGAATCTAGTTATTGAATGGACAATTGTTAAAGCATTATGGTTCTTTCTAGTCATATTTGGGGCATCATTGATTCAATCTTCTCTTATGATTATTACCGGCACAGTAAGCTTCTGGTTTGTAAAATCAGCTTCAGTGGTGGATACAATGATTTATGGTCTAAGAGACTTTCTCAGATATCCAATCTCAATCTATGATAAATGGGTGCAAGCCGTGTTGACTTTTGTTGTGCCCTATGCTTTTGTAAACTTCTATCCTGCCCGGCTTTTTCTAAATAAGACTGATGGACTGTTTCATCCTTTATTAGGATACGGTACCCCAATCGTTGGTGTCATCTTGTTTCTGTTGGCCTACAAATTCTGGTGTTTTGGCATTAAGCACTACCAAAGTACTGGTTCATAAATAGAGGATTTGTTCTCTAAGGTTCATCCTTCAAAAAGCTAAACTCCTTACTTTTGTTGCTCATTGGCGACAGGGACTTGTCTAAGATGGACAAGTGTCATCCCATTCAGTAACGTAGCAAGGAGAGCCCAGACATAGATAATTCAGCAGAAGTAACGGGCAGTATCGCCAGTGAGTCCTTGGACAGTTGGCAATTCAGGCCATATCTTTCTTAATCTGGAATTTTCTTTGGCTTTTCCTATGGAATTCATTCCAGTCTTGAGGATAATAATTTGTATGGGGCAGAGCACCAGACTATGATAATAGACACCCATATTCACATATCAAACCCGGGGAAAAAGAGGAAAAGTCTTTTCAAAGTAAAGGATGAGCTCCTCGATTCCATGAAAGAACAAGGAATACGTTACTCCACTGTTATTCCAGATAACGCTCCAAATCCTAAATGTGCTGATATGGATACAGTGTTTGAAATTATCAAAAATGATAAACAGCTCTTTGCTCTTGGCACCATAAACATTTTCAAAGATAAGGAAGATCATATAGCAAGATTGGATAGTCTTCTTGAGACAAAGAAAATACACGGGATTAAACTCTTTCCAGGACATGATCCTTTTTATCCGACTGATAAGAGATGTGAGCCTGTTTACGAACTCTCTATTAAACACAGCCTACCCGTTGTCATACATACGGGAATACAAAGTGAAAATAATACTGAATGTGCAAAATACAACGACCCAAAGCACATTATGAAAGTGGCTCAGAAACATCCGAAATTAGCAGTAGTCATTGCACATTTTTTCTGGCCGAAAATGGATTACTGTTATGAGCTAACGAAAGATATCGAGAGTATTTACTACGACACTTCTGGCATGGCGGACCCTGAAGTATTAGAAGCGAGTGGAGGTTTTGACAAAGTAAGAAGAGTTCTTGAAAAAACCGTCCTTAGAAAGCCTAATAATGTAGTATTTGGGACTGATTGGCCGATGCGTTCCGTTAGAAAACATAGAGAACTAATCAGGTCATTAAAGGTCTCACAAGAGTTAGAAGATAAGATCCTTTCCCTCAACGCTATCAAACTTTACAAACTAGGAATTCCGTGAGACCTGTTCACAATAATTGACTGGTGGAATCTCAAGTGTTTTGTTTTCGAATACGGTTCCAAAACCCAGATTCAGACTGTGTCGCAATTGACTTTTTGCGATTTTTTGAAATAATTCCCTCCACTTTGGGTCCAAAGCTAGCGCTAAATAGGGAACGGATACTCATAATTTGTGCTTTTTTGCCTTTTCCCCTCCACTTTGATTACTGAACTTTGATTGTGACACAGCCTGATTGACAAATGCTGAGATTTGGGCTATGAACCGAAACACTGAGGTTAATGTGAGGTGTAGAAGAATGCAAGATATCAAGCAAGCCATTTTATACCTTCATGAGGATTGTCCGTATGAGTGCAGTTATTGCTTGTTAAATAGTCCTACATACCAAAGGCAGGAAAAGAGCATAGCCGCAACTGATGAAGGCGTTGACAAGATCATTCATTTTTTCAGAGAAAGACCCGATTGGCATCTGTTTTTGACCGGGGGAGAAGTAATGTTGCTCCCTCGTTTCGTTGAGCTTTGCAGAAGGCTTACCCAAAGTAGTTTCATAAGCATTGATACCGCAAACAGCGTTGATGGTGATGTTTTTGAAAGGTTTGTTACGGAAATCCCAGCCAGTAGAACTGATTTCGTTCGTTGTGCCCTGCACGAGCATGATGAAGACGATGAAAAGGTTGAAGGTTATATTAAACGGGTGAAGCGAATGCAGGAGGTAGGCTTTTCAACCTTTGTCGTTTTCATAGCAACGCCGGATAGGATTAGCAGGATACCCGAGTATTTCAAACTGTTCCGGTCCTACGGTATTCCGTTCGTTGTCGCCCCATTGTTGACCCCCGAGTATCCTAAGGCATATACGCCTACTGAAACAGATATCCTTGACAAATATATGGTATCTGCCGTTTATCGCTCTAGGATGGGTGATTTTAGAGATTCGGAAGGAAAGCTCTGTAATGCTGGACACGCGAGGATAAACATAAACTGCATCGATGGGAATATAAGACGGTGCTGGAGAAACTGGGATACTATTGGCAATATCTATCAAAACACATTGAAACTTTTTGATATTCCGCAAACCTGCTCTTCTGACTTCTGTTCCATTGAGTACGAACCGCAGCTTGATTTAGAAATACCTTTTTACAATGACCTACAAAACATTTTGAGCTTGAGAGAAAGGTATGAAGAAGCATTGTATAATGAGATTTTAGGAAAATCAAATACTTGAGAGGCTAGCAGTCGCTGACTGCCTCTTCGAAGAACAAACGGACAAAAGGTTACGGGCTATTGCCCTCCACAACCAGATTCAGACTGTGTCACAATAGAAATTCGATAGTCAAAGTGGAGGGAATTCTTTCAAAAAAATCGCAAAAAGTCAATTGTGACACAGTCTGATTGATAAGTGCTGAGATTTGTACGAGACTTGACCTAGTCCCAAAGCCGTCATTCCATTGACTCTAACGTAAGAGGTGATAGTATTAATGAGGGCAGGTTAGGTTACAGTAACAAATAATGAAAATTCCACATAACAATAGTTTTACCTGACATTTTTCCGTTTTGCTCCAAAATGCAGGTGAACTCAAACGTTCGTCATCAAGGAAAGTGACAAATGCCACTTGAAATCGATTACTATGATTTGTCGATTCATAAACTCATGCTTCGAGACCAGGTGAGGTGCGAGACATTTCGCAAGGCTATTGCCGAAACAATAACCCCCGGTTGCGCTGTGCTTGACATAGGGTCTGGAACCGGTATTTTGAGTCTGTTTGCAGCGCAGGCGGGTGCCCGCGTAGTCTATAGCGTAGAACGAACAGATACGGCAGAAATAGCCAGACGCATTGTTTTGGAGAATGGGTTCGAGGATAAGATCAAAATTTTCCAGAGTGATATGGAAACCACTGAGATACCTGGCAAAGTTGACGTTATTGTTTCAGAATGGCTCGGTGGCTATGGTTTTGACGAGAATTTGCTTCCCGTTGTCATACTCGCCAGGGACCGTTGGCTGAAATCCGGAGGAAGAGTAATTCCCACAAAAGTTGCCTCATGGATTGCCCCGGCTTATGATGATCTTCTCCAGCAGGATGTTGGTTTTTGGAGCAGCAAGCCATATGGTCTTGATATGGGCGCTATTGCTCAAACTACGGTCCGGCAGTTGCATTGCTGTCGGAATAATGTAAAAAAGGAGCAAGTACTCTGTGCTCCGCAGTTGATGTGGGAACTGGACGCTGAGACTTGTTCCGCTAATGACTCGCAACAAGCTTTCGATGCAAAAATGGAATTTCTGGCAGTCCAAAGTGGCTCTTTTAATTGTCTTGCTGCTTGGTTCAAGGCAAAACTGACAGAAACGATTATATTGTCAAATGAACCTTCACAAAAGTATACGCACTGGGGCCGTTGGGTTTTCCCGGCAGGGGCGAACATTTCCCTAGAAAAGGGGATGAAGATAGATGTTCATTTTGCTCTTGAACCACAAGGCAAAGGTCAATCCAAAGCCATGTGGACAATCAACGCAGGGGATTACAATTTCTGCTCAGAAGATGTTACAAACCTGACAAAATAGAATGAAGACTAGCGGACAAGGCGCTCCAACCGAAGGCATTCTGCCGCGGCTGAGCTTGAACGTTAGAGGTCCAATATTGGAAGAGTTCAACTATGAATGACAAAGAGATCATGGCTACAGCCTTCGAGGAAGCCAAAGCGGCGTACGAGAGAGGTGAATGCCCTGTCGGGGCAGTTATCGTCATAAACGGGGATATCGTAGCGCACGCAGGAAACCGTGAGATCGAGTTGAAGGATCCTACAGCTCATGCAGAAATTCTGGTCTTGAGACAAGCAGGTCAATTTCTAAACCAACATACTTTTCCTGATTGTGCCATCTACACGACTTTGTGGCCTTGCCCCATGTGCACGAATGCACTCTTGCGGGCAAAAGTTCCGAAAGTCGTGTGTGGGGCAAAGTCGTTCAACTACATCTATGAAGAAACGTTCAACCCGTCTCGACTCGTCATGGAGGGGTCCCATCATGACTGATAAGTGTAGGGGTATTTTCATCAAATGGGTGAAGGAAACTGGGCGTGACTTTATACTAGGAGACGAAGACCTCTAATAAGACGCCACACTGGAATTTCACTCCGCTGGCGCTCCGCGAAATCCACTAAGCTTTGGCGTTGCGCAATATATTAATCATTCAAAAAGCAGGAAGGGCACACCATACAAGGATCAAAGAACATCCAGCGATATTGACTTCTCGGAATACTGAGTTGACAAAAATCAAGGATGAAAGTATAAATAGATTAAGCTAACCCATTTACTCCCACACCAACAGTATCCGTAGGCTAAATTTCGCCATATACTAAAAGCAAATCCATCAAATATTCCTTCGTCACATAATAGACTTACGCATAGTCTATGCGGAAAAAACATATCGGAAGGAGGTGCATATGATAATTGAAATAGGAGTAAGATCAGTTTAGTAAACAGGCAGGGGCTACTCGATATTAGCTTTATTATCGGGTAGCTCCTCCTCTCAATGTGTATTAGAAGGATTTTTCTATAATTAACACAGAATTACAGTAATCCACTTAACGGAGACCTAATATGAGTGAGAAACTATACAATCTCAATGAAGGATGGAACAGTCTTGCCGGAGAACTCCTATACGTTTGCATGGATCAGTCCCCTTACGGAGGCGTACTCCCGGCTGATGAGCTAGCCTTCTACGAGCGACGAATACGAGCTAACGGGGGAGCTGCACTGGACCAAGCTTGTGGCACAGGTCGGCATTTGTTCAAACTTATCCAACGAGGTCTTAACATTCACGGTGCCGACATATCGGCGGATGCCTTGCGATTTGCTCGAATAAAGGGCAAGCAGATAGATGTACATCCGGAGCTTTATCACCAACGGATGGAGGACTTTGAGGTCCCTTACCGATACGGAACTATTTACGTAGCCAATGGAACATTCATGGCAATCTCTGACAGGCAAAAGGCATTATCTACGCTGGAGAAGTTTCGGGATCATCTCGCCTCTGGTGGACAGCTCTTGATTGAGTTGTTTATTCCCGATGAAGCCAAAGGAGCTGCCGCAAATGTCCAGCATTGGGGACCTATAAAGCGCGTCTCTGGTGAAGGAGAGATATCAACCAAGCTTTGGACTGAGTCCTTCGATCTGCTGGAACAAACCCTCGTCGAAAAAAGGAGATATGAGCTGAAGGTTGATGGACAGTTGGTGCGGTCAGAGCTTCACACACTCCACATGAGGTGGTACTACAAATATGAATTCATCATGATGCTCGAGAAGGCGGGGTTCAAGGATATTTACCTGTATTCCGAGTATACAGAAGAGCCTGCCACCAAAGAAAGCAAGACCATCGTGTACGGAGCACGTAATTCGAGCACATGAGATCCGTCAACACCTGCTAGCCTATTTCTAATAAAGGCCTAGTAGGGTAGAGTTTCGCACATTTATATCAACACCTCCTTGTGCTTCAAACGTGATCGTTGACAGAAGCATTAAATGACTCGCTACTGCTCCAAAACCCAGATTCAGACTGTGTCACAATCAAAACTCAGTAATTAAAGTGGAGGGGAAAAGGCAAAAAAGCACAAGTTATGAGTATCCGCTCCCTATTTAACGCTAGCTTTAGACCTAAAGTGGGGGCAATTTTTTCAAAAGATCGCAAAAAGTCAATTGCGACACAGTCTGATTGACAAGTGCTGATATTTAGGTTAGGTCAGACAAAACTTGTTAGGTTGCCACTTCCCTTAATCGGCTAGTTTACGCCCCAACTAGGGTTTTTGCTCGCTCACACTGCCAGGTAGTATTGCGAGCACAAGAAAATGTGTTTGACAGGGAGCCAAGGTCCTAGATTGTCTTCCTCTTTCTTAGCTCCTCGAACAATCGATCTGCTACCTCGGAGATGTCTCCTGAAAGGATCTTTCCCTTTTTTGGAGGATCAGGAATAAATACCTTAATCACCTTGGTTGAAGAGCCGTCCAACCCTATTTTCTCTTTCTGTAATGCTAGGTCATGGTGATTCCAAACGAGAATCTCTTCCTTTTTGGCTCTAAGAAGACCTCTTAGGGAAGGGTAGCGGGGGTTATTGATCTCCTTGGTAACCGTTACCAGAGCTGGCAGAGATGCTTCAACCACTTCAAAGGAATCTTCTAAGGTTCTCTCCGCTCTTATCTTCTTGTCTTTGATCTCTAGCTTTCTTGCGTAGGTGATCTGAGGTATTCTAAGGAATTCGGCTATGCCGGGGCCAACTTGGGCAGTATCTCCTTCGATAGATTGCTTTCCAGTAAGAATGAGGTCAAACACACCTATCTTCTTAATAGCTGTGGCTAGTGTGTAGGCGGTAGCTAGAGTATCGGCTCCTGCCATAGCCTTATCACAGAGATGAACGGCCTCGTCTACTCCCATGGCCAGAGCTTTTCTCAAGGCTTCTTCTGCCTGGGGAGGCCCCATGGTAAGGACAACTACCCGGGCCTTATGTTCATCCTTCAGCCTTAATGCCTCCTCAATAGCATTCTCATCAAAAGGATTGATGATACTGGGCACTCCCTCTCTAATCAATGTATTAGTTTTTGGATCTACTTTTGCTCTGGAAATCTCTTCGGTGTCCAGTACCTGTTTAATGCAGACAATAATCCGCATGAATCCCTAATCCACCTTCTCTTTCAGAGTCTTCCCTGGTACAAACTTAGGCACCTTCTTCGCTGGTATTTGTATGGTCGCACCGGTCTGAGGATTTCTTCCTCTTCTTGCCTTTCTTTGTCTCACCCCAAAAGTGCCAAAACCAACCAAAGTGACTTTTTCTCCTGAGCCAAGAGTATCCCCAATTGTCTCAATAATAGCATCAATCACCTTCTGAGTCTCTCTCTTACTCAAACCTACTTCTCCACTTACCTCTTCTACGAGCTCTGCTTTGTTCATTTTCTACCTCCGTTTTGATTTGCTATGATTGAAATACTGTTCCTATCTTAGCCAAAAAGCGTATCTTGTCAAAATAAGCATCATCCAACTGGCGTTTTCGATTGACAAAGAACTCTCTTTCAATAGACTGAGTCTTGAACTGGAGTCCTTCAAGAGCCAGATTGACAAAGTGCCGAGATTTGGGTTAGGCTTCACCAACATGCACCATGAATGAGGATCACAAGAAACTGTATTTACTGAAATATGACAATGTCCCATGAACCAACTGAAATGGCTCAATTCTTCAACGAGAGAGTAGATGGGTATGAAGAACATATAAGACCACTTGTCTTCGACCTCTACGATGTGATTTCCACTCCAATACGTACAACCAACGAGCCAATATCCATTCTGGATCTTGGTTGCGGAACTGGACTTGAGTTTAAGGCTATCTTTGCCAAAGCACCAAATGCTCTGATTACTGGTATAGATATCTCCAAGGAGATGCTATCCCGTCTTAAAGAAAAGTATCAGGCTCGTATGAATCAAATAAGGCTCATAAAAGGTCCATTTGAACGAGTGCTTCTAGATGAAGATGAATATGACTACGTACTCTTAATCATGTCCCTACATCATCTCTTACCCTCCACGAAATGCAAACTGTACAATAAGATACGCAAGTCACTAAGAAGTGTGGGAAAGTATGTTGAAGGGGATTATGTGGTCTCGAAGAGAGAGGAAATAGAGGCCATATTGGACTACCACAAGATAACCAAAAAGTATCAGTTATCTCCAAACGAGATTTACCACATCGACATTCCCTTTTCAATAAAAACACAGATTGAGCTTCTGACCAAGGCAGGTTTCAGCAAGGCGAGGACTATCTGGAAGAAAAGGAAGGCTGCCATATTTGTGGCTGAGACTAGTTGAAATTTGATTGTTATCTACAAATACATTGGACTTTCTCTCCAAAACCCAGATTCACAAGGGCTGAGATTTGGCTTGGAGTTAGATATTGATCATCCTATAAACCAACACGTCCGCCAAGTCTTGCAAAAAACTTATTCCTTGCTATGATTAGGTGGATAGAGAGGAAGTAGGCAGTTCCATTCTGCGGAGGAAATAACAATGAATAAAGTATCTTTGATTTTCTCCTTCATCATTTGCATTGCTTTCTCGTTGACCGTTGCATGTACCGCGGTTCAGCAGGACTTCAACGGTGGATTTGAAAGCCCAGGATTGCAGGAGAATATACCCAAGGGCTGGTATCCAACCGAGTGGCCCAGTACTATTGGTCATGTAAAGTTTTCCTGGGAAAAGCTAGCACACAGCGGTGACTATTCGGTATCAATTGAGATTCTGAATACCCACCCAAATGAAAGGATCGCCTATAATTGGACCAGAATATTTGAGCCTTTTGAAATCGGAAGCACTTACGAAATAAGCGGTTGGGTGAAGACAAAGGACCTGAAAGCTCCACCGTTTATTGTTGTGCAATTCTGGAGCATGAATCAGTGGAAGCTTATTGACTTAGCCACGGCGAAAAACGATAAAGGCAAAGAACTCATTGGAACCAACAACTGGACTTACCTTAAGACCATATTTAAAGTGCCAACCGGAACTGACCAAGTGCGGGTTCGTGCTGGTATTGCGAGTCCCGAGAATATCAATGGTAAGGCCTGGTTCGATGACATTAGAATTTCACCTGTTTCGCTTTCTTGGTTTGAGCGTGTTAAACGTTGGCTTTCGGTTTTTTCTGGGGCTAGATGATACTACTGATGATTCCTTCGGATAATAGCTCATCGAGCAGTAAAACCGAATAAGCAAATCCTGATATCTCTCAGGACGGAGTCTGCATTCCATCATAGCACCCTCCAAAGAACTCGGTCGGGTCAAGTGCTGAGATTTGGCTTTGGAAGGTCCTTTGGTGCCGTTCGGTTAGGGCCAACCAGTCACCTCCCGTTATGCACGGCTGGGATCCATTGATACGAAATGAGACCATCATTGATTCATACTCACCTTCCTAAATAGTCATCTATAGCCTTCCTGATAAGCTGAGTCTTACATTTCCCTGTATCCTCTGA
>SDBT01007640.1_pt1 | contig 17759 bp, 16 predicted proteins | sample 2277101 | NCBI WGS metagenome assembly SDBT01 (sample SAMN10404973, study PRJNA504765) | marine sediment metagenome | isolation source: marine sediment core GS10_PC15, 103 cmbsf | place: Arctic Ocean: Southern Knipovich Ridge | collected 2010 | reverse complement strand
ACGATGTAATTGTTGTTGGAGGGGCTACGGTAGTTGCGGACTTGGCAACACGGAGAGGAACGCCATTATATGCAGGCAGCACATATTCTTTAATGATTGAAGACTTGGCGGATGTATATATTGATGCTACAGTAAGTACAGATGGCGTAACCTTCACATATTACGAATAGGAGTATATGATGAGAAAATTAATTCTAATCATAGCGTTGCTATTAATTAGTACGCTATATCCACAACCGGAGGGTTCTGCAGTAAGTTCGCAAGGTTCGTCCGATAACATAGCAAATACACTGGTTCGTAGAGATGCAAACGGTGATTTTGTGGCAGGGAGTATAATTATTGAAGATAGTTTAGGTATTGGGCTACCAGACCCAATATCTCAATTACATATAGAATCTGATGGAGTTGGAGCACAAATAACCGTTACTGGGAAGACAGATGATACGGCAGATGCTGCAATATTATTAAGTGCAAAGGGGGCAACAAATGTTCAGGGCGTAAAATTATGGTATGACCGAAATACAGCCTATGGATATATTGATAATCTTTATAATAATAATGCTGGTAACATTTATATTAGAACCAAAACAGCAGGTACACCAATAATTGCATTAACTATATTAGGAACTGGCAACGTAGGCATAGGTACTGCAAGTCCAAGCTCTATATTTCATATTAAAGCAAGTATTCCAGGATTAGTTGGTTCTCATCAGGCAGGACAATTAATTATCCAAAATCCTGCTGATGATGTAAATGCTAATGCAGCAATTACTGCTTATGAATCAGATGGCAGTGGTGACCCTGACCAACAACTATGGTATTTAGGAAGCCATTCGGGTAGTAACGAAAATATCGCCCTCTTAAATAGAAGAAATGCAAACATTCATTTCGGAACAAATGATATTACACGCTTTTCAATCTTGGCTGGTGGAGGTATTGACATCCTTACTAACAACATAACAGGTTCAGGTCTTTGGCAAGCCGGTATTATTCCTTTCTCAAAGGGTGGTACAGGATTTTCAAATTGGACGGAATTTCTTATTCCTTATGCTTCTTCAATTACATCTATTGGTCAAATAGCAATAGGTGCAAGTGGTCAAGTATTAACATCTGGAGGCGCTGGAGTTGCGCCGAGTTTTCAAAATGTAGCGGCTGGTGGATATTCTCGACATATTGAACTACAAGTAGGATCAGCAGTAGTAGGGGGAACGGCCCCAAGTCCAACAACTGTAGGAACCTTTAGGGGGTTAGGTTTTTCCGCTGATAATGAAGTAGCAAACTTCATTTTTGATGTACCTACTGATTGGGATGGAGTAAGCGATATGGTAGCGCACGTTCATTGGTATCCTACCAGTGGTGATGCAGTCGCAAATGGTGAAACCGTTAAATGGGATATTACATATAGGAGTATTGCAGAAGGTGAGGCTGTAGATAATGGCAGTTCTGTAACTACTTCAGGCACACTCACAGGCGGTGTATCAGAAACAGACAAAGAACTATATTATACAGAGATTATTATTGATTATGACCATGCAGATCAACCTTTAACTTTCGAAGATTGTGTAGGAATACAATTTGACCGCGACGTTGCAGGCGATTCTTATAGTGGCGCAGGAATTGTTACTATGCTACATATAGAGTATAATTCAATCGCCTTACCGGAAGGTTAATAAATAAACTGTAAATAAATGCGGATATTAATCAAAGCGACTGTTAAAACCCACCGGCGTACTACGCCCACCGGTAAAACTATCACGGTAAGACAGTATGAAGATTCACGCACTAAAAAACCCGATGATCCTAAACAACAAATATCCGGAACTACCGATACTTCTGCATCTAAAGTTGGTCTTTTCTTGAAAAATAAAGGAATTCCGATATCGAACGCGCAAACAAAAACCTCTGGAATTGCACTGCGGAATATTAACGGCAAACTATTGTTGAAATATGTGGATTGGTCAAATAATGATGGTGGTGGGAAATTGCTGATTACTGTAAAAGAACATTTACGCAGTCTTGGTCTAAATATGTCACAGAGTGATAAATCTGGCTATTATACGATTGATAAGTCTGGTAATATATCAAAACCCAAAGTAGATGAAAAAATAAGTCTTAATAAAATAAAAAATCAATTAACCGATGTACCATCTAATAAAAAACCTGATCCTAAAAAAACAACACCGAAAAAGACCAAGGATGGTGATAATTCATTAACGAATGATGCTAAAAAATATAAATCTGCTGAAGATTTTGTACAAAGCTATAATCCGTATCATAACAGTAGGAATATTAACGATGCGCAAAAAGGTGAAATTGTTTTAATTACACCACCCGATAAAATTGATATCTGGTTTGGTGACAAGGGTGGTGGTCTAAAATACAATGGTGCATTGTACGGTGAATTTGAGATTATTAAAAAAAATCCCAAAACTATTTTGGTCAAAAACGTTAAAAGCAAAGAAGAATACGTAGTATCTAAAGAATCCAATGCGAGCAAAGATTATTCTTTAATATCAAAAAACAAGATTACAACAAAAGAACAGTTAATCGATATTTGGAATAAGGCCAATAAAAAACCAATTAAAAAATCGCTTAATCCTATGCTAATATTTAGTACTTTGAATTCAGGGGATCATGAACCGTCCAATGTTATTACAAATGTTTTATCGAAATCACATAGTAGGGTGGAGCTAAAACAACGAAATACAACCATAAAATCCGGATATGAATATCATCAGGGGATAATTGACAATGCCGATACCAATCAAACATTGAAAGAACATTATGCCCTGGCAATAAATAATCTAAAAAACATGGATTCCTTTATTTGGTTACGAGAAAGGCTGTTGAATTATGTTGAAGAAATGCTACAGTGGCAGAGTTATGATAAAACGGCACCATCAATTATTAAACATGAATATATAGTATTCTGGACTAAAGTGGCCGATATGTACAAAAAAGCAATTAACTATTTCAATAAATCGGCCGTTGAAATACTAAATATAGACTTATTAAAGAGGTAATATTATTGGGCTCACTTGTTAAAACTTTAACTAATAAAGGTAAATGCCCGGAATGTGGGCTGAAAGTAGCGCGACCGGATAAAGACAATCCAAAGGTGTTATTCTTTATGTTACGTCACTACCGGTTAAATACGGTAACAGGCGAGGCCACACTGGAATGTCCAGGGACAGTTATTAATGGGCGGAAAAAACGAATTTGTGGTACGATAATTGCAGTACCAAGTATAAAAGTACCAATCTCACCAAAGAAAAAAACTGATGTTAAGAAGCCAAATACTGATTAAATCTGTTATACATGTGAAAGAACATGTTCGTTCCGGGGCTCGGGTTAAAGCACATATCCGAGATATAATTGTAAGCGGTGATAAACCAATCCCTAAAATGTCGGTAAGTAATGATCAAATGGCGTTAATCGGTGGGATAATAGAAAAAAACAATCGATATTTAGAGTATCTTAGTAAAATTATTGCTAAAAAACATAATTTAGAAATTCAATTCAAATCGGGGAAACCGGTTGGAGATATTGCCGATTTAATTAACGAAGGTAAACTTGGCATGATTGTCGGCGGGATGGAATCAATTAATAAAAAATTGTCTGTTGATCAGCTAACCCAAATGAAAACCCGTGCCAAAGTTCGAATGCGAAACCTTGCAAAAAAATTAATGGGGAATGTTTCATTGCCTCGCGACGTTATAAAGGATTTGGCCATAATATCAACAGCCCGATCTAAACTTGAACAACAAGAAGAAACCGATTCTGTTACATCCGAAGCCATTGCTAAAACGGTAACACTAAAAAAACGAACCCGCGAAGGTGGGTATGTTGAATTGTCTAAGAAAGAAACTATAGTGCGTATCCATGCGCTTGAAAAATACAAAGGGGCACAAAGCCGTGAGGAATTTGATATACAACCCTTAACGTCTGAAGCTAATTCAGAATATTGGACAGAGTATACGCACGATCAACGTCAAAGACGCGAATTAATAAACAAGTCTATTGATAATTTAGTGGATCAAAAAATACTGACTCCGGATCAACGGGATATATTATACTTAAAATTCTATTTTGATCAACCGGAGTATTCACGTAAGGATCGTAGTTTCGATATCATTGCCAAAAAATTTGATGAAAAGTCTGGTAAAAAATTCGTTAAAGTCCGTAAAAAGGTTGGGGACAATCACCGTTTTAAGTTTAAACAACATAAATCGTCAATTACCGGTAAAATCGTTAAGGTTGGGTCAAATTCGTTCACAGTAGAGCATAGCGGTACAAAGTATAAGATTCCAGGGAAACCGCCGATTTATACTATAAAAGGCGTGAATAAAGCCGAAATATGGAAGCAATACACGAAGGCCGTTGAAATATTGTCGGATGTGCCAGAATTAAAACGTGCATGGGGTATGCTGAAATCAATTTGGACATCAATATCCCTACCGATATTTTTATTCGGAATTCCTTTCAAACGTGAGGTTCAATTACAAAAATAATTGGATCCCATCCTACTCACTTTACTGTTATTCCCTAATGATGAATGTCGAGTACGCGAAAGGTTAGAAAGCCCCGTTTTTACGGGGTTTTCTTTTTAAATTCCATCCCAAATAACGAAACTGAAGTGTTGGATGTATAGTATAAGTGAAATAAGAAATTTCAAAGGAGACCAGAATGAAAAAAACAACAAAATATCTCGAAATTCAAGTTGGTTCAGGAAGTTCATCTGTTGGTGGAAATTTTGAAGCAAATCCTGAAGGATTCAAAAAAGCAGTAAAAGCCATTGATGAAGTTAGAGAGCCAAAAAATAATGAATATGACGAACATTGGGCAACTGTTAAATTAACAGTTGTTTTGATTAAACGTACTGAATCTATTCAATATATTGATAATGGACGTAATAAAGAAACACATATTGTAATTCAAGATGATGATAAAGACCAAATTGCGTTTATTGGTATATTTAGTGAATGTAAAGATTATGTGAAAGGAAATCATAATGATTATTTCACAATTCTTACAGTTGAAAAATGGCAAAAATTATCATAAATTAATATTATTCCTGAATGGTTTGTGGGCGGTTCGATTCCGCCCACAGGAGCTTAGTTATTTGAAAACTTGGAATTACTTAGTGATAAAAGCAATTGAAAAACTGGGAAACTAAACGTGCAACCCAGCGGATGCCATGAGTAGTGAGATGATGAAACCATAACAGGATTTGGTTCCTTTTTCGTAAAGGGTAATGAAAGTGAGTCGGGACTGGGCTATGTAAAAAGCAAGCAGTCCGAAACGAGGCAAGTGGCAACATTAGTAGCAAGGTATTGAAAGAGTATACTTGGTGTTGAATCGTATGTGGCTTGCGACCGTGTTAGAAACGAAAGTTTAGTAAGTGAAAACACTAAGTAGTTTCAATAATTAAAGAAGAAGGAATTACAAATATGGATACAATAAAACTATCAAACGGCAAAACAGTATCAAAACAGGATTATATTACTGCCAAAACAAAAGACCTAAAAAAATCCTACACAAGCCTTACGGAAAAAACGGTATCTGAGCAATTAGATAAAATATTGAAAGGCGAGCCGCTCACGGTTATCGGAATGTTTATGGAAGATGATATCAAAAAGGATTAATAATGTTTGAACACTTTTATTATTCACAAGGTAATTATCGTATCTGTTATAATAAGCAAGCATCGTTTCAATGTATTAACGCAGAGACCGATAAAAAACAGCATCTAAATCGAGGCTGGTGGAAAACAGGTGATTTTATAAGCAATGATGAAGAAATAAGCCGAGAAAAAATCAATGATTATACTACTGAATTAATCACAAAGACTACTATTACAAAAGTACACAAAGGGATGAAAACACCATGTCCGTATTGTGGTGGTAAAATTATCTTTGAGGGATGGCGAGTTTGGGTTGAGAATATAAAAAATGAAAAAATTGTCGTTGGAATGTGGAGAGAGGGTGTTGAAACATTATATTCAAAACAATGTAAAACCTTGAAAAATCGTAGAGAAACAATTAACAGATTACTCAATAAATATAAATAAGGAAAATAAACATGGGAATAATACAACCACAATTTAGGTTCAAGATTGTTAAAAGACTATACTCAGTCGTATACTATTTTAGGTTTAGCAATACTAAAGCTGTTAAATGTTTTGTAGGCGCGAGTTTCATCCATTGTATTGCGCTACGGAATGATTGGATTAACAAATTAAAATAGGGGAATCTTATGAAATATCATATCGAAGTTGCCGAGAAATACGGCGATGATCAATCATTTAGACCGGAACAAAAAATAACTTTTGGCCAGTCTTACAGTTTTGCAGAAGCGCACCGCAAGTGTGATTTAATGCAAAAATATACTAAGTCGTTAATCTATAAAGTAAAAAAGGATAAATAATATGGAAAAGAAAATAATTACAGAAAAAAAAATAATCCGGCTAAAACCGATTATTAGGGATTCATCAATTGACTGTTCTAATTATTATGTTTAATATTTTATCTATTATTTCGCATGTCTGTTCGGTCTGGTCACCGATTAAAGTAAAAACCCTTACAATTAGTGAGGGTTTTTACTTATTCTAAAATAATTATGGACATTATAATATTTAATATAGTAACTTTATTTAACGCTAAATACAATGGCATAACCTAAGAGGTGATTATGAAAAGAGACTACACTGGGATCGGATTTATGTTGATTATGATGTTTGTCTTTTCCCTTCCTTTACTTCAGGCGGAGCCGGTATTGATTGAAAACGATACTGGTATAATTACGCTTGACAATGATAATACCACTTTGATCATGGATAGCAACATTTATATTAATTCTGTTGATAATACAGATATTGCATTATTAGAAATGGAATTTATCGATATATCTGTCCCATGTCTTAGCGGATCAATAAGACCGAACAATGAAAATAATATATTTTTCGATAATTTGGATTCCGGAAATAACAGAAAAGTAAACGGATATAATAATTGGAAGATATGGCAATTTCAGCACCCTCATATGATTTGTTGAGTAAGCATTAAAATATGATAAAAAAGGCAGAATAAATCTGCCTTTTTTTTTATTTTAAAATAAATCTTGACATATAATCAATAATATATTTATAATTGCAGTACAATAAAAGGGCATAAGCATAGTATAATATGCAAAGCTCAGTGCGGTTTACGTGCTGGGCTTTTTTTATTTTTGTTTGAAAATATGGAACCTACAAATAATATCGAAAAGATTGATTTTACGCTAATCGGCGGCGCAATAGATTTAGAGAAATCCCTTAAATCATTTGAAAAGGCTAAAAAGGGCGAAGCAGAACATCGGATCGTTTGGGGTTGTATATCTAATGAAAATTTAGACGAACAAGGCGAGCGTTTAATCCAAAAAGCATTAGATTGGTCATATTTTGATAAAAGTGGTATAATAAAATATGAACACACCAAGAATCAGCCATCCAACGTAATTGGATTCCCACACAGTAGAGTTACAAAAGGAAAAAGCACCTTCATGAAGGGCGCTTTATTGCCACAGAAAAAAATGGCCGACGAGGTATGGGAACTGATAAAATCAATTGAAGAATATAACCGACTATACCCTAAGAATCAAAGATCGCTACAATGGTCTATTGAAGGCGGTTATATGGATGGCCGGGAAGATGGTACATTTGGCGGTGAAGTGAGAAAGGCAAAGGTAATTAATGTTGTAATAACACCCAATGCTATAAATACCACCACATTTTTAGATACAATGAAAACAGACCACGCCGAGTTTGCAAAATCGTTAGCTGCGACCCCTGTAAGTACCGATCTTGGTAAAAAAACAGGTGGGGATGCTATTATAAAAGACGAAATTGATAAAAAAAAGAAAGTAACAGCTCTAAATAAAAAGAATTCAAAAAAAACACGAAGGAGTGCTAAAATGTATAAATCTTTTGAAGAAGCCAGAGACCACTATCTTAAACACGATATTGACGCAGAAAAAGCAGTGGAATTGGCAAAATCACACTTCCCCGACTATGTTGAATCAGAAGTGGTAGAAGAAAAACCTACACTATTAAAATCTATTACTGAAGGTTTTAAGAATCTTGGTAAAAAAGTTGATGTATTAGAAAAGTCGGTAACAACAACAAAAACTGATAAGGGCGCCGATGTTGAGGTTGATGATTCTGAAAAAACTGGTGTAATAGATGCTTCGGAATTTTTAACCAACCTAAATAAAGGAATTCAGGATTTAAACGAATTAATTGGTGAAAAGTCCAGATATGACTTTGGAGTCGATAAGGTTGTTGGAACTGCCCTTGACGCAATACCCGGATTGGTCAAATCGGTTGAGTCAATTCAATCGCAATTAACCATAAAGGTTGGAGAAAAAGAAATTCCTCTTTCAAAGGCTATGGAATTAGTCTTTAACTCGCCGGGTAATAGTGGAATTGATGTAACGAAATTAAACCTAAATATAGCCGGTAAAGGCGGAGAAGGTGACGGAACGGGTGACGATAAAGATACGAAAAATGCCACAGTCAACAAGTCTTTTGTTGAAATACAGGCGGTATTAACAAAAGGTGTTGAAGCTAATGTGATATCGTCAAAGGAACAAATACAGGCAGAATCGGCATACCGGGATGGTCAGGTTACAATTTTAGATGGTATTCTCAAAAAGTGTAAAACAGAAGTAAATTAACACTTTTTACGAAAATCAATATTTTAACATACAATTTTTTTAATAATAAATTTATAGGAGCTTAATATGCATTTGCTTCATGGTAAAGGATACGAAGAAATCCAGGAGATCAATAGCGCACTATTGGAGAAAGGTAGTTTTGCTATCGATGGTGGCGGGATGCAACTGGACAAGTCCATTATGGGCAGCCTTAGTAAAGCGCTTTCTGCCGGAGAAGGTGTTGGCACAGCAATGGTTGATTTATCTCAACTCACTGGTGGTCGTGCCATCACAGTTGAGAATATTGATACCGTTCTCAAAAATACGGCAGAAAGAAAAGATGATTTAGTATGGTACAAACTATTACGCAATAAACCGATTTATGCTGTTCTTGATCAGTACATGGTAATGTCTGATTTGGGATTAAATGAATACGGTCGTGTATTTGGTAAGTACACAAGCGAATCAGCTTTTCCGAAGGCATCGGACATTACGTTAGAACGTAAAGTCGACGTAACGAAATTTATCCGAGATATGCGCGATTTAACGCATGTCATGGACAATGTAAGCACATATACAGAACAAAAAGCATTGCTTGATCTGGCTGGTGCTATTACCGTTTTAACCGGTACTGAAATATCTACCGGATTTGGTAATACCGAAGCCAACCCATATGAACCTGACGGTTTATATACCAAACTGTTGTATGGAGCGTCGGTTGCCGGTGGCAGTTTTGATACAATTATTGACTGTCGTAAAACTGGTGGTTCAAGTGGAAGTAAGGGAGGTCAAATAGTTGAAGAACAGTTAGATGATGGAGCACGAAAAATTATGAATTCGTTTGGCCGTGCTACTAATCTTGTTATGGCAACACACACCAAGGCTGATATAAATCAGGTACTACCAACCCAAAGGCGTGTATTCTTAGGTCAAAACAAGCTGTCCCAACAGATGTTAGGAATGCCGGCAGTTGGTTTTGTATCTGACTTTGCTTCCGGATGGGCTGATGGTAGTGATCCTCATTTCAAATTCAATCCATCAATTGATTCATATTTCCCAAATGGAGAAAGTAAATCACGGAAAGCACCTATTGCAGCATTTCCAAATACAACGGATGCGCCTCTTGCGGCAACGGGCGTCGCAGTAGCAACAACTTCGGATGTTTTGTCTAAGTTTGGCGCAGGGGATGCAGGTGAATATTGGTATAAGGTTTCGGCTTTTAATAGTAATGGTATGGCAGTATCCGTTGCTCCAAATGCAACATTGGCAATAGCCTCTGGCGGAAAAGGAACTATTACAGTAACATGTAATGATTCGACTATTACAGGATTAGCAATTTATCGCAGTGCGATGGATGCAGATGCCAGTGATTGTCGTTGGATTGCTGATGTTAAATGTGATGATCCAGTTGGTGATACTGTTGTAACTGATCTTAACAATATCCTACCGGGAACATCGGTAGCCTTCTTAATATCAAACAATCCATTAACTGACGCAATTGATTATCGTCAATTGATGCCATTTGTTAAAATGGAACTCCCCTTTGGATTAAATCAGATAGTTGGTAGACCATTTTTATATATGCTTTATCAATATATGCGGACACCGAAATTGTTCAATCCACGTACTGGCGGTTCATATCATATGATGTTTACAAATATTCGCTGGACGCAATCACAATTTTAAATAGAATTATCTATTGAATAAAAATATCTGGTTCCTCGTTGAACTCGGGGAACCGGATGTTTTTTAATTGTATTTACAAATCAATAATAGGAGCGACATATAATGAGTAAGAATGTATTGAAAAAAACCGCCGAATATACCGGTATCATAAATACCGCAGTTGGTGAATTAACATTTGTCAATGGTATTTGTAAAGATGCAACACCTGATCAGCAAAATTTTATGGTAAAGAACTTTAAAGGATATGAAGCTGTAGACGCTAAATCTGTTGGCGTTAAAGTTACTGAAACCAACGAAGAAAAAATAAACCGGGACGCTGAAGAATTAAAAACGAAGGAAGCTAAAGAAAATCAAAAAAAGATTGAGTTGGATCAGAAATATTTTGAATTGATTCAAGAAGGTGATGCCCATTTTGAAAAACAAGAATTTGAGTATGCCAAAGCTAAATATAGTGATGCTTCCACATTAAAACCCGACGAAGACTATCCTAAGACAAAAATAACCGAAATTGACGATCTGTTGGAACGGATGGTGAAGGCAGAACAGGACGAGATTAACTACAATAATTTAGTCCAAGAAGGGAAAGATTTGTTTGACTCGGGTGAATACGAAGTTTCTAAATCGAAATATAGCGAGGCATTAGAATTAAAACCGGACGAGCAGACTCTGAAGGAAGCAATTGAAGCAATTGATGTCAAGTTGCAGGAATTAGCTGACAAAAAGGAAGAAGATGCCCAAAAGCAAGCTGCTCTCCTGAATGACGAATCCGATTTTAAGGTTATCCAAAAATTTGTGAAAGACTTTGGTGTTAAATCTAAGGTAAAAACCAAAGCTGCACTACTCGTAGCGATCAAAACTAAATACCCGGATAAGTCAGAGGATTAGGTTTGGATAGTGCAACCCCTATATCTTGGTAAAACAAATCGGGTAATTCTAAATACTGAAAAGACAATTGACGTAGTAAAAATTTCAATTGTTAATTCAGTAGGCGATTATGTTAAAGATGCTTCCGATAATGAAATACAAGATAAATCATGTACTTTGGTGAGCGGTAAATTTTCTTATGAAGTAGAATTTCACGGGGACACTAAAGAGCGTGATGTCTCAATATATTGGGATGCAACATATACTAACATTGCAGTAATTCTTGAAGGTAAATATCGGCCAGAAGACGGCATAATAGCATCGGTTATATCAACCGATGCTATTTTAGTATCTCCTACTTATGTAATGGATAATTTCCTTCGTGGTATTAAGGAAGACGAGATTGAAGCCACCTTTGTAGGTTATTCCTATAGGGACACACTCCGTTTGAAGATCAAAAGTTCAACCGAAAACTTAGAAAGAGACGTACAGGTAGCCTTCACGCCAAAAACAATTGTCGGGGAAAGGTTTGATTATGTAGACAACGTTCCTATATATGAAAAATTTTGGCAGAATACAATTTATCATACTCCAATAATTAGCATTGAAAAGGTTGAAATGTTGTTGAATACTCGTGAGATTATCAAGATATCTGAAGCATGGGTACAAATCGGAAATAAAAAAGAAGGAATTATTAAAGTAATGCCATATTCCGAAGGTGCTCCCGGGCTTGCGTTTCAAATGATCACTGGGGCAGGATTAGGATTTGCAATATTAATGGGTGCTGCATATTATGTGCCTGACTTTTTTTCATACGATTATACGCATGGGTTGGATTGGGATACTTTGGATGCCCATAAAAAAGAAAGCATTAAAATGGCCATTGGCCGTGAAGTTGCAATTAATATGTTACCAAATCTTGATACTCATCGTGGGCTTTCATCGCACAGTGCCAATATAGATGGTGGACAGAGGAATGAATCATTTACATCTTCAGCAATGTATGGTGAACATTCTGCAGCTATTAAACAATTTAGCGATCAACAAAAAAAGTTTGTGAATCAATTCAAACGTGAATACATGAAAAGATTACAAGTAGTATAAAATATGAAATATTTCAAAAACAATAAAACGAGAGGATACAAATGGCAAATCATGTAAAATTATTAAACCGAGATTTTTTCGGATTAGGCAGATTGAAGCTTGGGCGAATCGTAAAACAAATTATTAATTTAATTAATGAATTACGTTCTGACGCTGCCACTTCAAACACTATGGCCGATGATACAAAAACATTAGTAAATCAAATTCGCACATCGCTCCTTGATGATTATTTAGATAGTGCAGCGGGGTTGGCTATCGGTTCCACAAAACCAAATGTTGCCAATATAGAATTCGATTTCCATCTTGCCGGTGTTGAGTACAATAAAACGATAAATGCGGTAGGTACGGCACTAAGTGGGGATGATGTACCTCAGTCTTTATATGGAGGATGGGCGTTAGATATTGGAGCAAACAAAACAATTGATATTACCCCTGCGGCTGCAAACGGAACTGGATATGCATCGGCGGTTGCGGCAATTGCGGGAATACCGGCGGTTGCGGCTGATCATGTTAGATTAGGAACGGTAACGGCGATAAGGGTTGATGTTGATTTCTTAAATTCAGCTCCGAGTCTTGCAATTGGCACGACTAAAACTAACATTTCGCACGTTGAATTCACGCATTGGCATTCACAAGTAGAAAAAACCGAACCGGCATTACCGGCAGGTATAATACTTGCTGGTGATAGTATTCCGCAAAGCAAATACGGTGCTTTTAGATTGGAAATCGGAGTGGATGAAACACTCGATTTAATTCCTGCGGATGACAATTCTACTGGTTATGATTCATCTGTTCTGGCTCTTGCAGGCTTGCCAGCACTACAAGCAAATCACGTAAATGTTGGTACATTAAGTGTTATTAAGGTCGATGATGATTTCTTGAATTCCGCTCCGACTTTAGCAATAGGGTCGACTAAGCCAAATGTAAGTCATGTTGAATTCACACATTGGCATTCGCAAGTAGAAAAAACAGAACCTATTTTAGCGGCAGGTATGGCTCTTGCGGGTGATACAATACCACAGAATTTATATGGTGCATTCCGTTTTCAAATAGGAGTTGACGAGACTTTAGATTTGGTTGCGGCTACCGATAATGGTACGGGATACGCTTCAGCGGTTTTAGCATTAGCTGGATTACCAGCAATTGAAGCAAATCACGTAAATGTTGGTACGGTTTCAGTATTTCATAACGATGTTGGTGGATTTCAACCTGGCGTAACTGATTTAGATGCAGGCGGGACAGCGGTTATTTATACCGATGGCGATTTAGACGGATTCTTTATTCCCGGAACAACTGAATTAGATGATGCTGAAGTTACCGATCTTTATGTTGATGGCGATTTAGATGGATTCTTCGTTCCCGGAACAACCGAATTAGACGATGCGGAAGTAACTGATGTTTATACAGACGAAACCCCCGGAATACCAACAATTGGAGCAGCAGTCGGTTCTTCAAGTCCTGCGACACCTGTGGCTACAGTTGTTGATGATATTAGTGGAGACGTTGACGACTAAAAATGTACAATATCACTACAAATATCGATACACAAAAGATCGATGAAGTGATAGTAGCTTTATCTGCTTTAGGCGAGGATAGATTGCCCAATACCGCATTGGCTGTTGGGCAATCCGTCCAGATGGTTCAAAGAAAATGGATGGATCTTGCAAAAAATGCATTTGCACGACCACGCGGTGATTATTTAAGTGGGATTTTTGATGGTTTACATTATCCTCTTAATAATAATGAATTGTCGGGGGCGGTGATAAATACGGTTAAACATGCCCACGCTATTGAATATGGGATCCAGTCGTATGATATGAAAAAAGCGTTGAATACGTCCAGTAAGGTTAGAATATCTAAGGATGGTAATAAATATTTAATTATACCGTTTCGACATGGTACTCCCGGCGCCGTTACATTACCGCCAATGCCAACGAATATATATGATCGGGCAAGAAATTTAGGTTTTTCAAATCAAACGGGTGGTGGCGAAACAGAGGGAAAAGTTTTAAAAGGTGTTGGCGATCAAGGACGTAGAACTAAAATTGCTGTACGGAATCCCAACAATCTTAAAACTTTTATTCATCTGAGTAAAAAACAAACCTATACGTGGAAAGCAAGTCCTTATGCTGGAATGGTAAAAGTTAAAAGGGATGATACTACAAATCAGGGACAATATTTCACTTTTCGTGTAATGTCCGAAAAAAGCAATGGGTGGATACATCCCGGTACTGCGCCAATGAAATTAGCGGAAAAAACTACACAAGAAATGAATATGATAATACCTTCAGTTATTAATGCCGGATTGGTAGCTGATTTGAATATGTTGGGAATAGGGAAATGAAATTTAGTAGCGACTTCAAAGTTCATGAAGGCATAGATGCGGTAATTAATAGCTTTGCTACTAAAATGTTATTCTATGAAAGTGCGATTTGTTCATGCGTAGCCGATAATAATGGAATATTCGATCCGGCCGACGATTGCACTTTAGGATTTAGATATAAACCACCGGTAGAATATAATTTGATGAGGACTCAAATAATCTACAAAAAACTAAATGAACAGCAAGGACAAATATTGCAAGGTGGTTGTGTTATTTCTATTCCTCGAAAACAACTTAATCACCATGCCACAGTTACCACACTGGATTTATCCGGCAATGTTAATTTAGTGAATGACTATAAGATCACATTGGGTATTGACGGACAAACTCCGCAGATTATTAATCTAAAGGAATTTGCTACTACCGAAGCAGCAGTTAATATAAACGAAATATTGAAAGCATTAAATAATGCAGGTCTTGGCGATATTGCATATAATAGTGGGGCGGATGGTGATCCAAATCTAACTGGATACATAACAATAAGATCTTTGAAAATATTGGACAATTCAAAGATAGAATTATTACCGACAGCAAACGACGATGCTATGCTTATTATTTTTGGGTTTGAATACAATATAATTAAACCTGATTCAACCACTTCGGCATTTTTGCCATTATATCATAAAATATCACGATCTGATGTAATTGTTATTGATAATCGGATTCGTAGAAATGGAGATATTCTAAAAAAATCTGTTCGCGATGAGATTTATCAATTTGATATTGAACGTATAACCAACTTGAGTATTCGAGAAACAACGTATCAAGAAGGAATCGATTTCACGTTAATAAACAGTAAGGAAATTAATTGGATCGCAGATATTCCGGATAATACTGCATATACTGTAGAGTACTTATGTAAACAGAATTATATCGTATATGGGAGCTTATCAATAGATCGTGGATCAGATATTGATAGGGTGTCGAAAAAAATATATTTAGCACTACGTAATTATGCAAATACACAAGAACTATCAACAAAGGATTTCAGCGCATGATAAATAAAATATTAAAGTTTTCATTAATGTTAATAATAGTAATTGGTTTTGGACATGGACAATTACAACATGAAGATTTAAGGGATCAAGATATACATGTTCACTTTAAGGTTAGTAACGGATCACCCGAAGGTGTAATTAATGGAAAATTAAATGATTTCTGCATAGATTCGGCTAATGTAGTGGTATATTATAAAGATTCCGGACACGATACGAATACTGGATGGCAAATACTAACAGTATCGAACGTAATAGATGGTGATTACGGCGAAATAACCGTAGCAGGTGGCGTTTGGACTGTAGATGACGATGTTATAGGTAGCGAGCACTTTAAAGACCAGGATTGGGGCGATATAACAATTGCCGCAGGAGTAGCATCTGTAGAGAATGATTCACATGACCATATATCTACATCTATTAGTGGATTAGGAAGTGCTGATTTTACAGATTTTAATAGTGATGTAGCAGGAACTCCGGCGGTTACGGCAAACACCGCTAAAAACACAAATGTTCCTACCGCTTTAAGCACTGGCACGGTTAACGCAACTACTTACGGAATCACATCTGACGGTGGAGCAAACGATGTTGTTTTGGTTGAAGCGACCACAACAGCCGCTGGGCTGTTAGGTGCGGCTAAGTGGGACGAAATTGTCGCTAATACATTAAAGAATACTAACGTGCCTACAGTCCTTAGCATAGGAACAGTAACATCAACAACTTTTGGAATAACAAGCGATGGGAGCACTGATGACATAGTTTTACCAGAAGCGACCACTACTGTGGCGGGATTATTAGGTGCTGGCAAGTGGGACGAAATTGTTGCGAATACTGCTAAGGTTACAAATGCACCCACTGCGCTGAGCACTGGCACGGTTAACGCAACTACTTACGGAATCACATCTGACGGTGGAGCAAACGATGTTGTTTTGGTTGAAGCGACCACAACAGCCGCTGGGCTGTTAGGTGCGGCTAAATGGGACGAAATTGTCGCCAATACTGCTAAGGTTACTAATACAGACGACCAAAAGATTGATGTCTTTTCAGGTTCGGGAAACATAATAAGTATATCGTTGGAAGACGATGGAGAAGCAAACAAAACGCTTGACATTTCGGGGTTCACTGCGATTGCCGCTAATACTGCTAAAGTAACCAATGCTACTCATACGGGGGATGTTACCGGTTCTACCGCCTTAGCAATTGCTGTCGCTTCGGTTGACATAGCGATGTTATCAGCCACAGGCACACCAACAGCCTCAACATTTTTAAGAGGTGATAATCAATGGGCTACTCCTGCCGGAGGTGGAAATGTATCAACATCAGGAACTCCCGTTGTAAATGATTATGCAAGATTTGTAAATGCCACTGATATTGAGGGCAGAAGCTACTCTGAAGCAAGAACAGATTTAGGATTAGTAATTGGTACGGATATTCAAGCTTATGATGCGGGATTGTTAAGTTTGGCAGGATTGGGTTATGTGTCTGATAGCTTTATAAAAATGACCGCAGGAGATACTTATGCAGTTAGAACTCTTGCAGAAACTTTAAGCGATTTATCTGGAGTTGCAAGTGGTGCTTTTAGTTTTAATGAACAAAATATCACAAACGTAGGTCAAATAGATTTAGATATAATTAATTCAGATGGTTCTACTATTCAAATTGGTACTGGTACAAATAAAATAACTTTAACAGACAATACTTCTATTGCTGTTGCTTTAGGCACAAATGCTGGTGATGATTTTATTGTTTCCGATTCAGCATTAGTTGTTAGTGGTGATAATAAAAATATTGGTGTAAGTATTCCTGAGCCATATACAAAACTTCATGTAAAGGGAGATATTGCATTTTTTCCGAGAGAACAACAGGTATTAATAACTTTTGTTTTTGATGATGCAAATGATTCAGATATTAATGTAATGAAACCATTATTTGATGCAAAAGGCGAGGTTGCTTGTTCTGCTATTAAAATAAGCAATGTTGGAACGGGAAGTCATTTAACAATCGCCAATTTGGTAACATTAGAAAATGCTGGTTGG
>SDBT01007639.1_pt1 | contig 17761 bp, 9 predicted proteins | sample 2277101 | NCBI WGS metagenome assembly SDBT01 (sample SAMN10404973, study PRJNA504765) | marine sediment metagenome | isolation source: marine sediment core GS10_PC15, 103 cmbsf | place: Arctic Ocean: Southern Knipovich Ridge | collected 2010 | reverse complement strand
GAAGTTTGTTTGATCGCAATGTTTCGCTTTGGGGAAGTTGGATGGTGCAAGCTGAGGGGCAATCAATTTATTTTGCAGGCGACACGGCATACAGCAATCATTTTTTCGAAATTGGCAATGCATTTGATTCTATCGATGTAGCATTGCTCCCTGTGGGGCCGTGTGAGCCTCATGAGCATATGAAAGAGGGGCATGTGGATGCTCATCAAGCTGGCCAAGCGTTCTTTGATCTCGGGGCTCATAATTTTGTGCCAATGCATTGGGGAACCTTCTTTTTTGGTTCAGATAGTTATCATTTGCCAATCGAGCGATTACAATCTTGGTGGAATAAACAAAAAGAAACAATTGTGCATAAAACACTTCACTTGCTCAAAGTGGGTGGCCAAATAGAGTTTGCAGCCAAGCAGAAGCTGAGAAAGACGATTCAACGCAAGCGGTTGCAGATTTAATTATTTTTCAGATTGACTTTGTATTCTGTTTCTCAACAATTCTATTACAAAACGCATACACTTTTTTTGAAAACTCTTGCGTCTGCATTAAATAATTATGGGCATGGCGCGATTTAGGAACGATCCAGCATTCATTATTTTTTGTTCTTTCAGTCAATCGTTTGCAACAGCTGATTGGAGAATAGGCATCGTCTGCTGCATGAATATAAAAGACCGGAACTTCAATTTGATCAATAAGATCATATAAATTAAAACATTTGTCTGTTTGGGTAAATGATCGTTCATACATAATCCAGTAGATAACGTTAAAAATTGCATTTGCTATTCGTTTTAGGAATGTTGTTGGCACGCGCCTCTGGATTTCTGCTCGTACCGTTCGAGGTACAATTTCGCACAGTGATGCCCAACCGCTATCAAATATAAGGCCACTTACTTTAAGTTTTGCTACTTGTTTGGGTTGTAAATTTATGAGTGCTCGTGCTGCATGAAATGCCCCGGCACACAATCCGTAAATAATGATAGGTTGATCAGTTTTTTTGTGTACAAAATCGAGTGCAGCAATCACATCATAATATTCATGGGCACCAAGCCTTGGCAAATCGAGCCATAAACTTGTTTTGCCACTTTCACCGTGACCACGAACATCCACCAGCAAAATATTATATTTATTTTTTGGGAGTATATCGGTTAAAATTGCCATGCCTTCTTTTCTTCCTGGATAAAATCCAGCGAATGCGATCACTGTTGCTTGAGCATCAGAGTGGCTTCGTAAAAGACCGTGAATGGTAAGGTTATCTTTTGTTTGAAAGGTGATGGGACAAAATCCATCTTTGCTGCAAAGCTGTTTTTTCACCGCTTCACCTTTGCCAAGAAATTTTTTATCTACGTAGGAATATATGGTACCTTCTTCTGTTTTTTCTTGTGTATGGATTCCATTTGAAAATGCAATACACACCCCTAATAATATTTTTTTCTTCATTATCCCCACATCTTTATGCAATATGTTCAACCTGTATTTATCATGTGTCGCAAGTATAGCATGCCTTCTAGGTATTTGTGCAGGGTTTTGTTTTGATTGTTAAAGTATTATTGCTTTCGAGCTGAATGTAATTCCTGTTACGATGGTGACAACTTGTTATTTCCTAAAGATTGCAATGTCTGTTCAAAATGAATTCGCTTTGTGATTAATGTACTGCTACTTGTCGCTTTATCCTGTTTAGCTTGAGTACGTTTTTTTACCTCTTCAATGAGAACTTTCAGATTGTAAGACCGTTGCTGAGCTCGTTGAGCAACTTGTGCAATAAACGCATCATTAATGGATGCATCTAGGGTTAAATGAGTTTCGATTAATTGTTTCAAGATTTCATACTGCGTAGAAGTTAGTGATTCTGGTGCAGTTGGCATTTCATTATCGATTTTGCTTTCAAAGACTTGTTCCATTACATTCATATCAGTTTTAGGGTTATCTAACTCAGATAGAATGAGTGTAGGTGCAGTTGATACAAGAGTTTTACTCTCAACTATTTCAGGTGCATTCGGAGGCATCTGATCATTTTTTGTCTCATCCGATTCGGGTGCGGTTGGTAAATTCAAAATAATTTCTTTAAGGGCCATCTCAAAGTAATTAGCAAAATAAATTTCGGCTTGTGTTGAAGTAGAAATACTTTCTCCATTTTTTTCGAATATATTTTTTTCGAACCTATAGCCAATTTTTTTAACCAGCAGTTCTATATTTTGCTCTGATATATTCTTGAACTGTTGGGAAAAACCTGCAATTGTAAAAGGATCAATAAGGGCTGCAATGTCTGGTAAAATTGTTTGCAAATATTGCCTGAATATCTTTGCAGCATCTGTTTGATTGTTGAGAACCTGCCAAAAATCTTTTTGATGCACCAAGCAATTGCTACGAAATGTTTGCGCACGCTTAAATGCAATAGCATGAGCTTGATTGACAATCTCGCGGAGATCTCTTCCTGATCTTCCACGAGTTCTTTTTGCAAGCAACGTAATAAAATCTGCGTTAACCCGAGTTTGTGAAATTCGTTTACTCATAAATAGATCGATCATTATTTTTCGACTTTGTTCCGATGGAAGAGGAACCGGTATTTGCTGATTAGTAGCAAAACTATTTAGCAATCGGTCATCAAGTTTTGAGAGCCAGTTGGTGGTGCCAATAATCAACACTCGATCAGTGGGTTTTTTTTGCATCATTGTAATCAACTGCTCAGTTTCAGCAATTCCTTTTCCAGCAACTTCATCTATCTCATCGATAAAAAGAACAGCTGGTCGTTTTTTACGCGCCTTATTGTATGCAGATTTAATCCCGCTGATGCTTCGATTGGTCAGCTCCACAAACGTGCAATCTGTCTCTTGTGCGGTTGCTCTAGCTGAAAGGGTTTTGCCGGTTCCGCGAGGACCATAGAGCAACAACGCTCGTGGTGCAATAATTTCAGTTTCGTTCTGCTCAGTATTTTTAAGCAGTTCAATTTCTGCCTTGATCTGTGCAAGCACTGTGTGTAAACCTATCACATCTCTGAATTGTGGCTTGTTTTCATTACCATGAATTAAGAGATTCAGTTTTTTACTTCCCTGAGCCCAAAAGCCAGGAGTTTTACCATCTCTGTCCCGTAAGCCAAAAGATGCTCCTGCTTTGAGCAGATAATCAATAAACTTTTTATTACCGTACTCCACAGCATAATGAAGAGCACTCTTTTTGTTCTTGTCTTGAATGTCTGGATCAGCATTTGCAGAAATAAGTATTTTTGCAATAGAATACTGTTTGGTTTTTACTGCACTTATCAGTGGAGTATTGAGATTTTTGTCTTGTAGATCGCAGTTTATGCTTGTTTGTTGTAGCAAGTATGCAACGACTTTTTTATGTCTTTGCTCAGTGCAAAAATGGAGTAATGTTTTCCCGTATACTGAATCTTGTTCATTAAGATTTAACTGACGGTTAACAGTCGCTTGAGCTGCCTTAAGACTTCCAGCCTTGACTTCCTCAAAGCACAATAGTTTTATTGTGCTTTCGTTTTTAGCAGAACCATTGATTGCCCAATACAGTGGAGATCGTTTGTCTATATCTTTAGCGTTTAATTTAGCATTACACTTAAGTAACATTTTGCAAATTTCTGTGTGACCATGATTGGCAGCTGAGTGAAGAGGGGTGTGCATTTTGATATCTCTAGCATTCAAATTAGCTTGATTGTCGATGAGAAATTGTACAATCTTTTTATGGTTATATTGAGCAGCTAAATGCAGAGAGGTCCAATGATATGTATCGCTGGATGTGTCTTTGTCTACACCTCGTTCGATAAGCTTTTGCATTTGAGCGAGGTTTCCACTTCGAGCACTTTGTAATAATTGTTTTGATACGTTATGTATTAATTTAACAATATTTATAGATCCATTTTTTTTAGCGAATTTGATTGCTGTCTGTCCCCAGTAAGCTTTTATGGAAATATCAGCACCGGCATCAATCAATAGTTTGGCAACCATAAAATATCCTCTTCTAGCAGCGATACATAATGCAGTCATCTTGTCAAAGCCATCAGTATGAGTCTGAACATTTACGTTTGCACCTGCATCAATTAGAAGTTTGACAATTTTAGCATTGCCACGACTTGCAGCCATATGAAGTGGTGCATAATACTCCATACAACCTTCATGATCTTTCGTTCTGAAACCATTGATGCGAGCACCAGCATCAATTAATAGTTTTACTCTTTTAATGTTGCCTTTCCAGATTGCCTTATTAAGTTCATCACGTGCATATGTATGAAGATCTCCATGAAAAACACAAAAAAAAATCACTAACAAAATATTTTTAGACCATTTTTGCTTTGAAAGATCAATCGTGTTCCAATTTGTTTTTTTCATAGTAAGTCCTATCTAATATTTCTACAACGATTTATACAATTTAACATGCTGGGAAACCATAGCATCATAATGAAAATCTGATAAATCATCTTTGTATTGTTTGATAGAGGAATGAAGCATATTGTCTTTGCTTATATTTAACATTCCTTGGCCAAGAGAGAGCCAACTGTTTTGAGGATATAAAAAGCCATTTTTTCCATGGGTGATCACATCTGAGATACCGCCGGTATCATAGGCAAGTACCGGTAATTTAAGCATTCTCGCTTCAACTACTGAGCATGGTAAACCTTCCCATAAAGAACTCATCACAAACGCATCCCAACTGTTCATAAAAGGGGCAACGTTTTTTTGCCACCCAAGAAGTGTGACATGTTTTTCCAAGTTGAGCTGTTTGATTTTGGTTTCAATTTGAGGGCGCATAATCCCATCGCCGATTATTTCAAGACGCGCTTGAGGATTATTAATATGCACAAACTGAAAGGCTTGAATTAAATCAATGAGATTTTTTTGGGGTTTAAAACATCCGATAGTACCGAAAATATATTGTTTGGGGAGGTTCTCAGCATCATCATCGGGCATCGAAGTTCTTTGTGCTGGAATAAAGAACTTTTCAGAATCAATTGCCGCTCGGATAATAGAATGTTTTTTATTAAATGCAGGAAAAAATTTAATACCTGTTTGTGCATCTTTTGATGAAACACACACATAATGGGTAGTAATTAAACTGGTGACCCACTCTAAAAAAATAATAGTTGATCGAACAATCCATGGTTGATGATCATTGAATGAATGGCCATGAATAGTATGAACTCGTTTTTTTACCCCAGCAAAAAATGCTGCCCAACGGCCAATAAATCCTGCTTTAGTGCTATGGGTATGGACCACCAAATTTGGGTTATCTTTTTTATACGTTCTTATCATACGAGTGAGCACAAAAAAGTTTTTAATCTCAAGCCAAAGAAAGTTTTTGATTGTTACTTCTCGTTTGAGTGTGTCGATGAGAACCACGTTTTTATTTTCTTTTAATTCAGGGGCAAGTGTGCCAGAAGTTCCTGAAAGTAAAAATGCTTGGCTGTCGCCTTTGTTAAGACCATCTAAAAGCGCAAGCGCTACCTTTTGGGCGCCTCCTAATTCTAGCTTCGTAATGATATGCAGAACGGTTGTTTTTTGTGTCATGTAACAAACAATAGCATTAAAGAAATAATAAGGCCATAGATTGGGCAGGTATCAAGTAGTCCTTGTGCAATCATGCTTGCTTTAGAAATGTTATTATATTCAGACGGTGTTTTAGCAATTTGTAGACATGCAGCTGCAGCAGTTTTTCCTGAAGCTATGCCTGCTGCGATTGTGGTTATGCCGGTGGCGATTGCAGCTGAGAGAAATATAATAACTTTTAGTATCGAGGCTGATTTAGCTACTGGAATAGTTACCAACACAAGCGCTGTGAGAAGTGCAAAAATAATCGGAGTCTCAATAATAGCTTCACTCAAAAAAGTGAATGAAAGAATGTTTGCATATGAATGGCGATTAATTCCAATACCTTGGCATGCAGCTTGTGCATAATCGGCTAGTCCAATGCTGGGGCCAATTGTGCCAATTCCAATGCATATTCCACCGCTTAAAAGTTTGACGGCTTCAATAAGTGATTGCGCATTGGCTGCTTGTGAGTGAATAAAAAATGAAATAATAAAACCAAAGATGATTGGTGTTTGTAGTAAAGACATCGTGATAAGCATTAGGTTCATAATTTTTGGACCAAAAAATGGTTGGCGAGTGAGTGATCTGATTGCCGCTTGCGCTGGTTTATAAGAAACGTATCCAACTACACCTCCGCAAACTCCAATAGCAAATGCGATGCCAAGATTTGCTATGCTTGAGTATATCGTTGGTTCAATATCAGTAAATATTATTAGTACGGCCATAGAAACGCCAATCACTGCAGCAGTTTCTGCTAGCGCCATTCCCATAAACCCAATTCGCACAATATCATTTTGAGCTTTGGGAGCAACATTCATACTATCCACAATGCTCAGTGCAATTTTGCCTTGCCCGAGTCCTACGCCAACTGATGTGAGCGATACGGAGACGAATGCAGAAACATATTGTAGAAGGTAGGCATAATCAACCATTATTTATCCTCACTGGGCGTAATAGCCATTGCTAAGTAGGTTAATGAAAGCATGGAAAATACAAACGATTGGATGAGTCCTTCGAACAGTCCAAAAAATAATATAACCACAATATTAATACCTGATAAAATTCCAAGAACTTCCCATACCGCATGGCTAGAAATCATACTGGTGTATAAACCAGAAACAATTGATCCACCAAAAATGTTACCAAACAGTCGAAAAGAGATAGAAACAATTGTTGCCAGTTCTCCGATAATATTGAGTGGGAACATTAAAAAGAATGGAGCGAAATAGTTTTTGATATAACCAATAAATCCATGTTCTTTCACCGCATAAATCTGAATATATAAAAATGAAATGATGCCAAGAGCAAGAGTGGTATTTAAATCTTTAGTTGGTTCTTCAAACCCCGGGATAATTGAAAGGGCATTTGAGAGGAAAATATAGGTGAATAATGTAGTCACAAAAACAAAGTGCTGATATACAAACTTGGGTAAGGTTTGTATGCATAAATCTTTGAATGATTGAGCAAAGCTTGTGGCTAGATAATAGCCAGTACTATCTTTATAACGAAGAGCAAGTCGCGTTAGAATTGCAAGCACTAAAATAGCACCAAGCACTATCCATGTGTTGTAAATTGTGCTGCTGTTAACATCCCAAAAAGGACCGTCAAGGCCAAACTGTTTGAATGGTCTAATCGGATGATATTCAAAAACGTTAAGTTTTTTCATTGCTCCGCTGTTGTGTAATTATATATGCCCAAAATGTTATTAAAATATTGAGTACCATCAGCATACTGTTTATCATTGGTGCCCGCAATAAAAATATTAGTATTACGGCTAAACAGATCAAGCGAATACCACTTGCGATCACAACAGAAGCAAATAATTTGTTGCCAGAAGAGGAACGGGTTTTCTTTTCCATTGCTAGAAAAGAAAACCCGTACAAAATTCCGATACTTATTCCAATAACAGTTGAAACTATTATTGAATTAATTATCATAACTTAGATTTTTTTAAGATCTTTGTTTTTCCAGTATTCAGAAACAATAGCTTGGCAACCAGAAACAACAATCAGGCCATGTTTCTCGTCAGCGCCATCTTGAGCTGTTTTGAGAGCTTTTTTAAAGCTCTCAAATGCGCGAGCTTTTACTTTCATGTTTTTGAATTCATTAGCTACTTTAGTCACATCCCATGATGTATCAGGTGCATGACTTTCAGTTTTAGTTGTTAATGGACAAAGAAAAATTTGACCAGAAGTCTTTTTGAAGAAATAACGAATTAATTTTAAGAATTTAATGTTATTCAATTCATTTCCGTTAGTACCTACAATAAGAGTAAGGCCTTTAATTGAATTTTTATAATTCATTAAACGAATACCAAGAAGTAGATTTTCAAATGCATCAAAATTGCTTGCATTATCAAGTAATACTGTTGGTTTTTCTTGTTCAATAAGTTGAAAACGAGCAGGAAGTGCAGTAGAAACTTCGCTCCAAAATTGTTCAATAGTACGTTTTGGATTCAGTTCCATTTGACGTTTGGCTTCTATTGTTGGGCGTCCGCGACGACCTTTTTGTTTAGCAAGTAAACTATCTTGGATCACAGTTGCTCCATCAGCGACGACTACATGTTCTATGTAGAGTGATGCTACACGTTCTGCAACGGCAGCTGAACGACCATGAAGTTGTTCAAATGGGTAAGCAAGAGGAGCAAGCTTTCGAATTGGCATTGCCCAGTTACCTTTAAGTTTTTCTGTGAATTTTTGCATGAACTGCAAGTAAGATTTGTTTTGATCACCTGAAACAATCCATGTTTCTTTTGAAACTAAGCCGGTGATTTCTTCAACAACTTCTTGCATAGTTTTATGCGAGTCTAATTTATCGTCTGCAGTCACACGAGTGATAGCGGCTACTTTATGCGTGCAAATATTTGTTGGATCAAATTTTCCGCCTTCAGTAACTTCCAGTATTGCTGCATCTACTTTATTATTTTTAAAATGCATCAATGCCATCATCGTGAGGATTTCACGTGAAGTAACAGCAATGTTATTTTTTTCCGCAGCTTGAACTACTTCATTAGCCAATTGCGTGAAAGTTTTATCAGAAATAGTTTCACCATTCACGGTAAAACGTTCGTTATATTTTAGAATGTGTGGATCAACAAATGTTCCAACAGAAACACCTTCTTGTTTTAAAAGGCGAGAAACGAAATGAATAGTAAGTCCTTTACCATTTGTTCCTGCAATTGCAACAGTGTTAAGATCTTTTGATGGAGATCCTAATGCTTTATCCAGTTGCTTCATCCGTTCAATTGTTTTTGCTGACCGATCAAATCCCCAATTTTGATCGAGAAAAGTAACAATGTCGTTGTAGGTTTTTTGTTTGCCTACAGAACTTGTGTCTTTTTTTGATGTCTGTTTCGTGATCATGATAATACTCCGCGTATATTTATCTTTTAAAGTTACCCAATTAATGTGCACATCGGGGGGTCTGAAAGTATTAACCGTTAATATGTGTAAGTCCACATTTTGAAAATACAATCCGACATAATATTTAAGTATAGGCTACAGCTATAAAATGTCAAACTATAAAATGTATTAGCCTAATAGTGCAAATTATTTACAAAAAGCTGATATTACTGTGCGAAAGCTATATTAGGGGCCTATCTAGGGGGTTTTTAAGACATTTGAGCTATCCAAAAGTTTCATATAGAAATGTTCATGCCAATGATTTCTGTGCAGATATTTCTTAATGAATGATTACAATTATGATTTTTATATAAGATTAAGTATTTGATCGAAGATTTTAAAAACCTTCGTGGTGAGTGATTGGGAAACAATTGAGCTGAACCATAGGTTTTCTAGGTTGATTTTGTATATGGTAGCCGTAATAGCGAAAGATCGATAAAGGATGTTACCAAAATGAATATAAAAAAATCTGGTTTTACCTTAGTGGAATTGATGATTGTAGTTGCGATTATTGGTTTTTTAGCCGTAGTTGCAGTACCGAGTTTTATGCGCTTTTTATCCAAAGCAAAACGGGCTGAGGCATATGTGAATTTAGGCACTATTTATACTGCACAAAAATCTCATTGGGCAGAGCATGGCACCTACTCAAAAACATTGAGTGGTAAAGATGGTGTTGGTTGGAAACCTGAAGGCGATCATCATTACACCTATGGCTTTGCAGGTCAAGAAGGCAGTAATTACTTTAAAGGCAAGCTGCCTGCAGATCTTTCCGCATTGAGCAATGCGCATGCAAGCCAGAATGCATTTACTGCAGTAGCGATTGCCGATATCGATGGTGATGGCAAATCAGATGTGATTTCTATTAATGATAAACACAAAGTTAAAATCGTGACTGATGATTTGACAGATTAAAAGAGTTTCTTTGTTCAACTGTTTTTTACGATCTAGATAGATGTCTTCTTTTCAGATTATGGTTTATAGTAATCAAGAGACATGCAAACTCTTCTATCTAAGGAAATTCAATGAATATCTTTTCTCACATACAAAAAACTGTAGGTGTTTTATTTATCTCAGTATTCTTAGTGCAGTCGATGAATGCAGATCCTATTCATGATGCTGCAAAGGGTGGTGACATTGAAAAAATAAAACTTTTGATATCGAATGGTGCTAATTTAGAAACTCAGACAGACTATTATAAATATACTCCTCTTCATTTAGCAGCTCAGTGGGATCGAACTTCTGTTGTTAAAGTCCTAATCAATGCTGGAGCTAATATTGAGGCTCAAGATCTAGGTAAGAATACTCCTCTTATTTTAGCCTCAAAAAAAGGTCACACTGAAATTGTAAAACTTCTACTACATGCTGGTGCTAATTTAGAAACGCCGGATGAATATTCTAAATACAATTCTCTGCACTGGTCTGCTTCCTATGGTCATACTGCAATTACCAAATTGCTTCTTAATGCAGGGGCCAATAAAGATTTTCAAGCAAAAAATAAATCTACTCCTCTTCATGGTGCTGCTATGAATGGTGAGGCGGAGAATGTTCAGCTACTTCTTGACGCAGGTGCCAATGTAAATGCTCAAATATCTAAAAGTTCAGGATTCGGGGGATATACGCCTCTTCATTGGGCTGCTATGAATGATAATTGTTTAACTGCAAAGCTTTTATTGAATGCTCATGCTGATAAGGATATACAAGATAAACAGCAATGTACTCCGCTTCATTTCGCTACTTATAAAGGTCATATTGGAATCGTAAAACTTCTTATTAACAGTGGTGCTAATGTTCATATAAAACAGTTTGAAGACAAAACTGCTTTAGAAGTTGCTCGATCAAAACCTCTCTCATCTGTAAAGACCTATGAAGATATTATAAAATTGTTAAAAGTGGCTTCCAATAAAGCTGATGAGGTTCAAGCATCAACTTCTATAACATCAACAGTTGATCAAACAGCATTGAACAATCAGTTACATTCCGCAGCAAAAAAAGGTGATCTTGCTCAGGTCCGAAAAACTTTAGGGGATGGGGCGAATATTAACAGTGTTGATGCTGAAAAAAGAACGGCATTATTTATTGTGGGGGTAAAGAAGCATATAAATGTAATTAAAATATTACTTAAAAAAGGTGCAGATATAACTATCAAAAATAATAATAACGAAGATATTATTTCTCATCTTAAAAGAATAATTTCTAGTTCAGAAACCTGGATTACCAATAATCAAAAAGAAGTAAATACACATCCAAAATACAGACGTAATCGTATTTTTGTTCAACAAGCGCAAGTGTGGTCTCAAATGCGAGCCAATATTGCTCCCTATAAGTCGATTTTATCTTTGTTAGCGCAGGCTGAAAACAATACTATAAATATTCAGCCAATTCAGATAGCACCTATCGCAACAACATCAACTCAAACTCAGGCCCAGCGAGATGAATTGGGCCGTAAACTTTGTAAGGCTGCTGAACAAAACAATATCCCTGAAGTGAAAAGGCTAATAGCTGCTAAGGCTACATTAACGCCTACACGAACAGGTCTCACGAGTGATACAGTGTATCATGATGCTCCACTTTATTGGGCGATAACAAAAGGGCATTTAGATGTCGTTCAAATCTTGATTGATGCTGGTGCATCAGTGGAAGAATGTGTACATTATCGCTCATATATAAAGACAAAACCTCTTCATTTGGCGATTCAAGAAGGCCATATTAAAATTGCAAAATTCTTACTCTTAAAAGGAGCAGATAAAAATGTTGTAGTAGGGATAGAGACTCCAGTTCGTGTTGCCGTTCAGAAGGGTAATTTAGAACTGGTGCAATGTTTGCTTGATGCTGGCGTAGCTATTGATAAACCATATGGAATCCAATCGGTGTTTGATTTGGCTGTATCAGAGGGGCATTCTCAGATTGCTACATTATTGATTGTGCATGGTGGCAAGGTAAATAAAGCTGATAATAAAGGTGTGACGCCGCTTCATAGAGCAGCATCTTCAGGGGATGTTACGACGGTAAAAATTCTTTTGGATAATGGTGCAAAAATTAATGCTCAAATTAAGACGTATCTTCAAACTCCGCTGCATCAGGCAGCAATGGCTGGGCATACAGAGGTTGTAGAATTGTTACTTGATCGAGGAGCTAATATTAATGCCATTGCAGATGAGTATGGAAATAGAGATGATCGAACGCCGATTTGTTTTGCGGTGCAGCGAGGGCATATTGAAACGGTGAAATTACTTTTAAAGCATGGCGCTGATACCTCTTCTATTAAAACATCTCGTCAATTGCTGCCGCTTTTTGAAGCAGTTAAAGTTGGTAATGTCTTAATGATTAACACGTTGCTTGAAGGTGGGGCGGATATTGATGTGCTTAATTCATACAAGCAAACGCTTCTGCATTTGATGGTTAATCCTGGGAATATTAAAATGATAAAACTGCTTTTAGATAATGGTGCGGATGTTGAGGTTCGAGATCAGAACAAAAACACACCGCTTCATTACGCTGCGTATTGTGGGGTTCCTGAAGTGGTTGAGCTTTTGATTGATGCCGGCGCACATAAAGAGGCCAGAAATAAAGAAGGGAAAACACCTCTTGGCAGAGCAGTCGTTATTGGGGCAACAAAAATGGTCCAGTTCTTTATTTCTCAAGGCGCGAACAAAAATGTATTCGATAAACAAAAAAACACATTACTTCATGTTTGTGCAAAAAGTGATAGAACAGAGGTTGCTCAGGTTTTAATTGATGCGGGGCTTGATGTTAATGCTCAGAATACTGAAGGATCAACGCCACTTCATATAGCAGTAAAAAATGGTTATTTAAAACTCGTGAAGCTTTTGGTAAAGGCTAAAGCGAATCTATCTATAAAAAACGTTAACGGAAAAACTGTTTTTGATATTGCTCAAGAAAAATCTCTTGGTGGAGGGGAAGATGAAGATGAATTTGGGTTTGGAGTTGATGTAACTGTTTATAAAGAGATGATGCAGATTTTGTTGCAACATGTGCAACAACTAGCGCACAAGGGTGAAATAATTACCCCTCTTTCACAAACAGCTGAAATATCTCAAAAACCAACGGCTTCACCGAGCATAGTTAATCCAGCGCCAGTTGATGGAGTGGCAGATGCAGTTGATGAAAAGGATTTTATTATCAATCATAAAGACATTGAGTTTGGGAAAGAAATTGGCTCAGGAGCTTTTGGTAATGTATATAAGGCTCGCTGGAAGGGTTCCGACGTTGCAGTAAAAAAACTATTTATGCGTAATATTTCTGCGCAAAGCCAAAAAGAATTTACGCATGAAACAAAAATTTGGAAAATGCTTACTCACCCCAATATTATTCAACTTTGTGGTATATGTATAAAGCCTGATCCATATTGTATGGTGATGAGGTATAAACCAAGCGGTTCGCTTTATAAATTATTGAAGAGCGAGCAAGAAATTTTATGGACAGATCGTAAACAATTGGCAATCGATATTGTTTCAGCATTGCTTTATCTACACAGTAAAAAACCATCAATTCTTCATAGAGATTTAAAAAGTTTGAATGTTTTAGTTTCAAAGCAAGATGATACATTGCGTGCAAGTCTCACTGATTTTGGACTTTCTGAAGTGAAACAAGAAATAACAAGAATGTCGCATAAGTCTATTGGCCAATCTGCAGGAACGCTACCTTGGATGGCACCTGAGCTACTGGAGAGCAAGCGAAATGTTTCAAAAAAAAGTGATATCTATTCATTAGGAATGGTTCTTTGGGAGCTTGCGTCAAGAAAGGTGCCATTTGATGAAAAAGTGAGTGCTCTCATTCCCAGCTTAATTATGAGTGGAAAACTTCCATCTATTCCAGGAGACACGCCTCAAGAAATTGCACAGATCATTAAGAAATGTTGGAATATGGAGCCGAGTTTGCGTCCAACAGCCCAAGAAGTGTTATATATTCTTCGTGGTAAAACACCTCTTCCGGTAGGACCAACTCCTGCACCTTCAGCTTCTGATGAAGAGCAAAAGAATAAACCAAGCTTAATAGATTCTACTTCAAGCGTTGGAAAGCATACACCTCGAAAAATAAAGAAAAAGTTAACTGAGTTGAAAAATCTTTTAAACAAATCTTACTCTGAAGATGACGACTTAGATGCTGGTGATACTGCTTTCAGAGTAAAAAATATATCATTTATTAATTCATTTTATGGTAAAAAAACCTTAACCGTAGAAGAAAAACAGGCGCTGAGAGATAAAAAAACTGAACTTGAAAATGAATTGGATTCTGAATCTGATTCAGACGACGACAGATTAGGAACAATTGCATCGGTGCGAAGGATTCAAACTGGGCAGTAAAAATTAGGAGTAAATTATGAAAAAAATATTGAAATTATTTTTTACTGTTTTATTGATGTTTAATGTTTGCGCTGGGCCAATACATGATGCAGTTAAGTTGAGAAATATTTCAACAATCAAGCTGTTACTTACAAGTGGAGTAGATATAAACAGTAGAGATCAAGACGGAAAGACTGTGGCTCATTTATGTGTGGAATTTTTAAGTTATGATCGCTATTTTCGTGGCAAGTTAGCGGTGTTTCAATACTTGCTTGAAAATGGTGCGAATGTTTTGTTGAAAAACAATGCAGGAATCACTGCATATGATTTAGCTGGTCAATATATGCAGGGCTTGCGACGAGAGCTTAATACTCCTAACAAAGCTCTTATTGAGTTGACTGCTCGATATCATCGAGATCGCAAGAGGAGTCCAAGAAAGTGTGCATATTTAAAAAAACAGTACGACAATCAAGTAAGAATACTAAAAGGACTAGAAGGGTTAAAAAGATCGACAATTCAATCATATTCAACTGTGATAGAAATTCTTAAACAAGCTAAAAAAAATTCTAAAAACATACATCAAAAAGTTTTAAATTTTACTTCTCGGTCCGTAGATCATATAACTTTATCAGCTTCACAAATTCAGCTTAACAATAAGCTTCTCGTTGCAGTAAAAGCTTCTAAAACAACTGATGTAAGAACACTTTTGCAGCAAGGAGCGAATGTTGATGCTAAAGATCCCAGTACAGGAAAAACTGCAATGCATTTTGCCTGTGAGAAAAATGATAAGAAGTTAGCCGAGATTTTGTTAGTATTTGGGGCGTATATTAATGCTCAAGACAATGAAGGTAAAACTCCAATACATTATGGATTAGAGCATGCTATTAGGACTTATGTCACTTCGCGTCGGTATCAAGGTCGTAATATTCCATCTCTTCGTGGATCATATAAATATGATGAGAATGTTCTTTTTTTACTTCGAGATAAAGGCGCAGATTGGTTTGATTTACGAGATCTTCAAGGCCAGTCTGTGTATGATATTTGGGATAAGTTGAAAGGTGACGTTAAGTCGATTTTTCGCAATCTTATTAATCATTCGGCAAAGGACGAAATGATTGTTTTTGGATCGTGTTTAAATAAAAGGGCTTGCATCGATCTTCTTAAGGCGTCTTTTCGTGGAGATGTTAAGGGTGCAATAAGCGCATTATCTAATGGAGCAAATCCTAATGTTTATGGACTTAAAAAGAAATTAAATCGATCATTGCCACTTTCTCGAAAATTTGTAGATGTTAAGGGACTGACGCCTTTTCATTTAGCTGTTAGGTATGGTCATAGCAAGATTGTAAATTTACTTTTTGAAAAGGGTGCAGATATAGATGCTCTAACGGGTGACTTTGATAGTACATCGGATTGTAATGCAACTCCCATCCATTTTGCTATCAGTTGTGGCCATCAAAAAATTGCTTTGCAGCTTATAAAGTCAGGAGCAGATGTTACTCGGCCCAATGGAATGATATTAAAAACACCGTTATATGAGGCGGTTGAAAAGGATTTTTCTGAAGTTGTTCGAGCACTTCTTAAATACGGTGCAAGTAGTACTATAAATCATACTGTTGGTCCAAATTTATCAACAGCATTACACTTGGTGCGTTCATTAAGAGTGTTGAAATTATTACTTGCATACAATCCAGATCCTTATAAAAAAGTGGGGCATGGTTATTACAATGCAAATAATAGTATGCGATATCAATTTTATTCGACCCCTCGAGAATATTATCTTAAGAGACCGTTTATTAGTAGTAGATATGAAGCTCCTCGGCCATTGATAGATCTAATGGTTTCATATGAGATTAAAAGGCCAATTTTTGAGATGGTGAAACGAAAAGATTTTGCTCAAGTTAGACAATTTTTGAGCAACAGTGATTTCATCGATAAAGAATGTGAAATAGGATCAGTATTATTTCATTGGGCTGCTTTGAATGGTTGTGTAGAATTAGTTCAAATTTTGATAGACAAAGGAATAGATATTAACAACCCGCGTAATAATGGGAATAAAGTATTTTATGAAGCAATCGAGAATGGATATGTCTCTGTCGTAAAATTGTTATTTAAAACTGGTGTAAATATTGATAATAAGAGTGATGAGTGGAAAAATGCTCTTAGTTTTGCACATGAGAAAAATTATCTAGAGATTATTAAATTTTTTGAATCTTTAACTTTACCATTTCCTTCAATTGAGGAATTACCGTTGCCACCGGCTCCAAGTTCTACAGCCACGACTTCTACGGTTCAAACTGAGGCACAGAATAGTGGGACATTACCACCACCTCCCGCTGTAGAAGATTCTCCTTCATTATGGAATTCAGTACATTCGTATGTGTCTTCAATGTTTTATAAATCTGATTCGCAAAATCCGAAACTTCCTCCAGTACCAAAAGAGGAAGAAATCCCAGAATTTTCTACTTCAGATGAATCAGCTGAATTTAATATTGATTCGAAATCAATTACACTTGGTAAGTATTTAGGAGGAGGTAGCTTCGGGCACGTGTATAAAGCGAAATGGAATCGGCAAGATGTTGCGGTGAAACAATTGATTATGAGAAATTTATCGGAAGATAGTCATGAAGAGTTTGAGCAAGAAACAAAAATTTGGTCGAAGCTTCACCATCCAGCTATTTGTGCATTATACGGAATTTGTATTCCGCGAAATCCGGGAGCCTTTTATTGCATGGTAATGGCTTTAAAAGAGCAAGGCTCGTTGCAGAAACTATTGAAAAGTAAAATTCTTCTTTCATGGAATCAGCGTAATAAATTGGCAATCGATATTGCTTCTGCGCTTGGATATTTGCATGGAAAAAAGATTATTCATCGTGACTTGAAAAGCCTGAATGTGTTGATAGAAAAACGAGGGCAAATGTATCGTGCAACACTCACTGATTTTGGTCTTTCAGAAGTGAAGGATGAAACAGAATCAACTCATACAATGATTGGGCAATCCCTCCTACGCCAAGGCTTCGGCGGACAAGCAGCAGGAACAATTTTATGGATGGCGCCGGAATTACTTCGAGGACGATCATCTACCAAGGCAACTGATATATGGGCATATGGCATGGTTCTTTTAGAACTAGCGACACGCAAACGACCGTTCAAAGGAGCACGAGCAGCTGTGGTTCCAGGTTTAATTAAAAGTGGTGAGTTACCTGAGATTCCAGAGGATACGCCTGTGATAATTAAGCAATTAATTAAAAAGTGTTGGGATATGAATGCTAAAAATAGGCCAACTATTGAGCAAGTGTTACGAATGTTGCCAACAAAGATTGATTCAGACTTAGACGATGATGTTGCAGGTACAATTGGTTCAGCTAATCGCTTAGGGTCCCAAAAGGATACTGTTTCTGGCTCGATTGCATCAGCTCGTAAATTACGCACTGGTAGAAAAAGTTAGTTATATTAAAAAATAATTAATAATTTGTTCTTGAGCGAGCACAAAGATCATAGCACCAAAGGCCAGAAACGGTCCGAATGGAATCTTTTT
>SDBT01007638.1_pt1 | contig 17765 bp, 31 predicted proteins | sample 2277101 | NCBI WGS metagenome assembly SDBT01 (sample SAMN10404973, study PRJNA504765) | marine sediment metagenome | isolation source: marine sediment core GS10_PC15, 103 cmbsf | place: Arctic Ocean: Southern Knipovich Ridge | collected 2010 | reverse complement strand
TGACACACCATTACTGTTCCAAACCCTACTTTTTTCCCATACTTATACGACATAAAATATGGATAGAAGAAGGTTACGACTACTGCCATCCAGCCCTGGTACATATGTCCTGAAGCAAAAAAAGTCGATAACGCGATTACTATCAATATTTTGATTAATTTCAAGTATTTAGTATCTTGGACATACTTATATAAGAAATATATTGGTAGCGCAAAGAAAGCATCTTCCCACCACACAAGCCCAACTGTCCATATGGGAGCCATTTTATAGATATGACTGTGCATATCTATACCGAATTCTTTAAATAATGATGTCAGGCATATTCTAAAAGCCACTACAATGAATAGAAATCCAATGAAATTAGTCACTGAACCAAGTTGAATTCTCAATATATCTTTATCGGTAAAGCGAGCCAATGCCATCATTAGTAACGCAAATACCATATAGTATAAAATCATTACTTACGCTCCCTCAGATACATGACGTGCGCTGATGGCCATTTAGGTCTTTTACTGCCGCAGAAATATTTCATAAATAATTCATTGGCGTTATGATGAAATCTAAACGATGTATAGAAATTAACGCCATAATACATTTTATCTTTTTTGCGCATTATATTGGTATAGTGTCGCTGCTCACCTAAATCATAGACTAAATTCTCTTTAGAGGTGCAGTATAATAAAATTATTTGATGTCCACGCATTATCCAGTCGTCCATCCTTTTTTTATCAAAGTCCTTGACATATGTTACATAGAATTTCTTCCTCAATTCGCGCATCATCGGCACTTCTTCAGTACCATATTCTGTACAGCAGTTCAGTAATTTCTCGTATTTCCTTACATCTTTGAAATATAGTTGTTTTTTAAGTCCATTAACGTGATTAAGGGCATTCATCACTGCGAATACTCCGCATCCATATGAATTTGATTGCTGTAGATATGGCATTATTTTTCACCTATTAAAGTTAATAATATTTGTAGTTGTTGTTTCTCCATATCGTTTCTAGCGTTGAAGCCTCCACCGTACCCGGTAAATCTAACAGACTCAACAGCAGACTCAACAGCAAACCTGGCTGCAAGTCTTATATTGTGATCATACTTGTTAATGCATTGACAAGCAGACTCAGCAACAAACCTAACACCAAAATTAGCACTGTTCCAAGCAGACTCAATAGATTTTTTAGCAGCAAATACAATAACATATAACTCATCTTCCGTTATTTCACCACGTAGCCATTTACGTTTATATTCAATAGCTAATCTAAGGCGGTCGTCATTTGGAAATTCTTTTTCAAAATTGTCCAGTACTAATTCAGCACATCTACACCCAAATTCATGTAATATTTTATGAGACAACCCCTCTTTTCTACAAACTACCCAAATCTTATCGGCTATTGGTATTTCTTTGTGATTTAATATATCTAAAGCATTTCCCTTAAAGTCTTCTGGCAAATATTTATTGGGGTCGTAACATGGTTTCCAACTTCGAATGTCTTTTATTGTAAAAGTTTTCATAATACCTCACTTTATATTAACATAACACAAAAATAAACAGAAGTCAACTATTACTTAGTTTCTTATTGTCGTGGTAGTATTTTCTCTTTACCTTCAGTATCCTTTCTCTGTTCTTTACATGATACTGTTTTTGGATTTTCTTTATCGCTTCTTTATTTTCTAGATAATACTTTATATTATATGTCTTAACTTTCTTCTTATTGTTTTTATTCCATAGACTGTGGCACTTAATCATACGCTCTTTATTGTTTGTATAATACTCTTTACCATAGTCCTTTAAGTGCTGGATATTCCTTTTTCTCCATGCCTTAGCCCTGATACGATGGCTTTCTTTGTTATTTACATAATATTCTTTATATTTTTTCCTATTTCTTATATATTTAGCGCGTGTTAATTCTATTTCATGAAGTTTTTGACATGAAATACATAGTCTACAACTACCGTCACGGCGTTTCTGATTATCTTTAAATTCTTCTAATGGCTTAAATTCCAAGCACTTACCGCACTTATTTTCCCAACATAGTTGAAGCTCATGATATATTTGTTTTACCATACGATCTTTCATGTCTATTCCTCTAGGTATTTTTTATTCAAACACCCTATCTGGTACTCTTTCCAGCTCTTCATATGTATATTCGGTATAATTATCAATAACATAATTAATATGATCTACTTTATCTTGATAATACTTAAGTCTTTGTTTTTTCGTCTTCAGCTTCTTCATCATATTATCGGGAGTGCTCCAAAATTGGCATCTTTTTTCATATGATTCGATACTTTTAGTCTTTTCTTCAATTATAGTTTGGAACCTCGCCCTGCCATCTCTAAGCCATCTAAATATCTTTGACTGTACCCTACCTCTCTTGTATTCTACAATCTCTTCTGGACTGTTTTCATGCCACGGCTTACCAACCCACTTCACATATTGCTCCCAATCATTTTTAGGCATAGGGTTGTCTATTAAGGATTTCTCAAATCTATTTAATTTTTTATATTCCATCCATTGTTCAACTTTAGCGTCTTTTTTACTCACAGTTGTTCCTCTAATTCGTTTTTCATATTTGTTTAATCCTTTCTACATAGGGACAATATCTTTTCCCACATTCTATAGCTCCAAGACTTTCTACCATTTGACCACCGCATTCAGGACAATATGCATCAGTCCAATGTTTATCTTTTATATAAGTTTCTTCCTTTTTCACTAATTTCCAGTCCACGTGTTGTGGCTCGCCATAGTGGCTACCACGCAATCTAACTAATAACTTGTAACCAACTATCTGTATTAACTTAAATAATACATATCCCACTATCGATGAAAAGATTCTTCGTCAACAAGTAGTGGATAAGTATCAAAAGGGTTCACTTCTAAATTATAATTATTGTATATCATTTTTCCTCACAAGCACTTAATTCTATTAACCGAGTAAGTCTATCACTTACTAGACGAAGCTCCAAGTCTTTATGGAGATTCGCCTAGTTACTTGAAATCACACAGAAACATCATCGTGATTTTACATGTAGTTGGGCCGTTGGGTCAACTTGCAATCTATACAACATCTAGCGCGTTGCGCCATTGGCCAACCTCCACATCTATATGGAATCCATGCTAGATAACCGAAATCACATACTTTTAACCTCTTGCCCGTCACAATATGGCTACACCCCTTAGGATTCGCCATAACTCTCAAAAAAGCACAAACCTCTGAAGGTCTTCCCACAAATCGATGGAGGTACGCTAAATTCTGCTTCTTTAAATTCTATTTTTTTATAGTTTTTAAGACCCTTATCCATATCTATATTTCCTTCAAATATACTGTAGTCGTTGAAAGCCATAATTATTCATCCTTTATTATATCATATCTAATAGAAAGCCTACCTATAACAGCTCCCAAAAATACACTTGAGAAGATTGGACCAGAAGCTATAGCTATAACATTAAGTACAGGTGATGTTTTTTTATATGTAAACATCAACCCTGCATTAAAAAATACAGCTAAAACATAAATCATTAGAAAGTTCTTCATACATTACTCCTCAAAAGATATTACTATATACAACATAGTATACCATAAAAAGGAATTAAATGCAAGTGTAAATGTAAGTGGTTGTTTTTAGACTGCTATTGAAACTTTTGAACTAAATGGACCCATTGCTGTAGAGATTACTGGTGTCCCAGCGAATCCAGTGCCTCTGAATTTGGTCAATGACGTCACTGCTGGAAGTGCTCCAGCTCCTAATAATATTGTTGGTGAATTGATTTGAAAACTATTGGCTTGGAACTTACATATAGAATCTACTGTAACCTGTAACTGTTTGGCTTTGATTTTAGCGTCTTTACCTATCTCTAAATTCATAGCTTTTACTATCTTAATCTCTGCTTTTCCACTAGCCTCTAGTACGAGATCCAGCATCTTCATTGAAGCATTTTTAGTGGCTTCAATACTAATGTTTTCCTTGGCCTTAACAGATATATCTTTAGCAGCTTCTACATTTATTGCTTTAGCCGCCTTGTCTATCTTTATAAATTCAGTACTGCCGTCGCTTACTTCTATTGAACCCGTCTTATCTATCTTAAGATACGAACCACCAGCTTCTTCATCGCTATATTTACCTAAATTATCTGAAGCTGATTTAAATTTTATTAAAAACTCTCCGTCCTTATTGATCTGGACATTAAGGCCATTGAATTCGCCTTCCATATGTGTTCCAGCCTCTTTCGTAAGACTTTTTGCCCTTTTGGGGTGAGTTAAGCCACCGATAATAATGCCTTTTTCACTCATTCCATCCATACACATCATGAGAACAAACGAACCGTCTTGTTTGCCCGAATCTAAATCACTTTTAAATTCTTCATTTGTTGGCTGCCTTCTTTTAAACTCGAAGAAATCAGGTATTGAACCAAAAGCGTCTAATGTGATACAATTCTTATATATGGTAGAGGTTGTACCTCTATCTCCGTCTTGTTCAATAACAACTATATCATACTCTGGAGTTATTTTTGACTGATTCAGTTCATCCTCTATATCATAAGTATTTATTACAACTCCACCTTTAAGGCCAAAGTTCTTGAAATTGTGGTCAAACGTACCAGTTTTCTCATCATTATTTCTAGTTAATAAAGATGATGGTAAAAATGGTTGATATCCTTGGTCGTCGCCTACCATATTATCTCCTAATCAAATAATGATTTAAATTCTTTCTTTTTTTTACTTTCTTTAGCACTTTCTTTTTGTGGCTTATCTGTTGTTCCATCAGTTTTACCTTCTGGTTTTCGTTTTGGTACAGGGGCTAGTGTAAATGATTTTTCTTGAGTTTCTTTCAATTCCTCACCATCTGTTCTTCCAATTACATCCTGTGTATCTGAATAACCTGGTAATATCTTCTCATGTTTAAAGTCATCAACCCTATTACTATGGGCATCGGTGAAATCCATCTCTGGATAAACTGGTCTAAGTTTATTACTTCTTTTATCGGTTCCAAAACTAACTGTTAAATTAGTTCTAAATTTTTTCTTGCCGTCACCAGACATAATTAGAGTATGTTGTAAAGCCTCCAAGTGGTAAACTATGCCGTCAAGTTCGAAATTATCTCCTACAGATATAGGCTCTTCAATGCCGACGCATTGAATTGTTCCAGCTTCTTTCAAATGGCCTCCAAATAGCCATTCAGATACTAATCCAGCCCACAATTTTCCTTTGGTTGTCTTATCACCAGTAGCAGGAAAGTCAAAGTTAGCCGTAGCTAAGTACGGCCTTAATCCACTTCTTACTATATCTTCTATATCAGGTATGAAGTTTCCTTTACCAGTTTGTTCGGCTTGACTTTTATCATCATTAATAGATACAGATCTAGTTCGAATCTGTACAAAATTTATTCTAGCTGCTTCTTCTCTGCCTATATATAAACCATAAATAAGATCTGGAGATATCTTCCATCTGGGTAAATCAAGAAATTTAGTAGTCGGCGACCATGTTTTTGTATGCTCTGGTGTAAATGGTTTCTGTCTAGCTATAACTGTCGGCATTACCTTTCCATCTGGATTAACACGATATGTTGTATATAATTCATTAATAACATTATTTGAATAACTATCTAAAATAGACCATACTTTCACGTTGTTCCAGTATTCAGCAGCTAATATTCTATTGCCTTGTAATTTTTTACCAGTAGTATAGACACCGCCCTTCCCACCAGTAATATTGGGATTAAATCCTTTTTCTGGTGTTGCGTTGATAGACGTAGAAGGCCTCCATATACCAAACACATAATTATATATATCTGCTGCATATTTAGCATCAGGTATTCCCATTAAATGTCCAACAGATTCAGGTATTTTATAATTTCGTACTTCTGGTGTAGATAGCTTCGTACTAGTATTTTTTAAACCTTGGCCGATAAGAGCTTTTATTAATAACTCCAGTAATTCTTGTGTTCCAAATTTAGCTTTACCAGATACCAATGTACCCCAAAACTTATCAAATTGTTGCTGAAATATCCTATACCTACCAGTAAGTTCATTAAACACTCGTGGGTCATAATATATGTTGTTATTAAACTCAGTAAATCCAAATGCTTGCAAATCATACACAACTGTTTTAATACCAGTCTGTTCATCAGTCATTATCTTTCGTTTACAACTCTGTACCTTAAATAATCCTTTAAATCCGTCATAATATCCATTAATAGATCTAAGTCCTACAGCTCTATTTCTTAGGGTATTACTCCTATCCCGTCTATTTATAGATATTTTAGTCTCATCATTTACTATATTACATAGTACAAAATCACCAGGAGATATAGCTGTAGAATAATTTAGGTCACCGGCTAATAGAATAGCAGATAGGGAAGGAGTTAGTGTTGCTTTCGCTACATTTACAGTAACAGATATAGCATCGTTATAGATAGTTAGTGGTCTTCGCACAGCCAAGTTATTACCTGTATAATTAAATGTATCTCTATTATCCCATCTAATTACAGTCAATAAATAACCTGGATTAGTCTGATGACTATCGACTGAATTCATATTGATTTCACGTATGTACGCCATTATTTACCACCAGTAGGTTGATTACCTGCTGCCTGTCTATTTAGTTGTTCAATAATTCTCGTAATGTTTGGATCAACAGTTTTGTCACCAGTTGTCACGTACTCAACCAATTCATTCATTACTCTTGTAAGTAATACAGTAGCTTTGGTCTGTGCATCTGTAGCCTTTGTATGTGTCTCCGCAGAACTAGTAAAATCCTTAAGATTGTCATTTAATATCGATAAGTTAGCCATCTCTGATTTAGCAGTAGCAGCTTCTTCTTTATCTGCTGCTGTCAATGGTCCGGCTGTCATACGTTTACGTATATCAGCCATTGATTGAGAAATACCACCTTGTTCCGGTTTAAATTCTTTACTTAGTCTTAACTGTTCTTCAGTCATTGGCCCATATATATCTTCTTGTTTAGGAACTACACCTTTGACTCCACCCAATCCAGCCATACCTGTTAAAACGCTTAAGAATTCTGGCCCCGATTGACGTGCAAATTCTCCAGCTTCTTCTTTTGAAACCTTAGCACCATAAGCCCCTATAGCTTTTATTCCTTCTTTGGACTTTCTAAATGATTGAATAGATTCAGTACCGCCTTTAAGATTATTTCTAGTTAAGAACTTTTTATACTCTATTGCCACATTTTCTCTAGCATCGTCGGTTTCTTTTTGAAAATGCATACCAGATTTTTGTAGTGATCGTATTCTCTTTATAGCTTCACCTTCATCTACACCCATCTGTTGGGCTATATATTGCACCATTGGGTGGTCTTGATCTAAACTCTTTAAATCAGCACTTACTGCCCATGATTTAGTGTCTTCATCTACTCCAGCAAATGCGGCAGCACCTTTTTCAGATTGTAGGTACGCCCACTTAAGAGCACCTTTAGCTCCAGTGTCTTTGCCAGCCATAACATTACGTCTTTCAAATGCAGACATTGCGCCCTGCATCTCACGTGCTCCTAAGCCCACCATACCGCCTGTAAATTCTTGTACGGCTCCTTCAGCTCCACCTGTTTTATACATTAATTGAATAGTCATATTTTGATATCTTCTAGCTTCTTCCCTCATATTGGATTGATCAATACCTACCGACATACCTTCAGCCATTAGTCTAATAAATGTGTCGTCTGTACCTTGGGTTTCGCCGAAACCACCAAAAGAACCTAAGCCCGATAGTTTACCAAGTCCCTTACTAGCTCCTGTCATTCCCATACGCTGTAGTTGAGCCGCTGTTTGGGTGCCTTGGCCCTGTACGTATTCAGTCATAGCTCCTGCGCCCAACATTTCACCCATGTTTTGTTCTATTCTTTTTCTCGAGAAAGATGGTGTTCCGTTCTCCATCATATTCTTTGTAAACCAGCCTAAGTTCCTGTTTCTATTACGTTCATCAACTTCTAGTCGAGCATCTATACTACTCTGTTTCCATTCCTCTATCTTGCCTTGATACTCACCTCTTGATTCCGTATATTTTTTACTGACTCCACGTCCTTGTCTAGCCCATTCAAAAGCACGTTCAGGTCTAGTTGTTTCTGCATATTCTTCTACTTGTCCACCTAGTAATCCTTGTGTGGTTTCACCAGTAGCTCTCTGAACGTTTTGAAATCCTTTGTAGTTTTGTTGCCACATATCTCTAGCTATAAATCTTGGATTAGCTTTAAATCCTTGTAAATTCTTTTGATAGTTTTGCACCATTTCACCAGTTAATTGGCCTTCATATGCTCCTTGATCAAACATTTGATTGTAATTACGTCTATTCATCATTGTTCGACCGGCTCCCATTAATCCACCGGCTCCAGCACCTATCTTAGCACCTAGAGCAGCACCTGGAATTGCTCCTACACCACCAGCCATCATACCTAAGCCGCCGCCTATCATTCCACCTATACCGGCTCCAATTCCCATTCCACCTAATACACTACCTGCTCCACCACCTACTAATCTAGCTAGATCTATACCGCGTTGGCCCGACATTTCTCTTTGAGCCATTGTTAGAGCCGCTTGTCTCTCTTTTCTTTCAAACTCAGATCTTGAACCTTGGCCCCTAATTTGATACATTAGATCTTGATTAGCTGTTTTCTGCATGTTAGCGACTTCACCTACTAAAGTTCTGTCTCGAGCCACTCGGTGTTGTGCTATCCCGGTACCAATAGTTGTACCTGCTGAAATACCGGCTCCAGATACACCTGCAGCACCTTTCCAGCCTCCTAAAGCATCTAATATATTAGATAACATGCCTCCACGTGCTGCAGCGCCTTGACTAGATAGTGGAACTCCTTTCCAACCGCCGGCACCTAAATCGGCCCCCATCTTTTGTGCCTGTTGTTGTATCTGAGATTGTTGGCTTATTGTTTCGCGCCCACGTTGTTTAACTAAATTAATCTCTTCTTTCAAAAAACCTATACGAGATTGTTGAGTTTTGGTTATATTGCCTTCAATAGTTTCTAGTTTTTTAAGCTCTCTCTGTTTATTGTTTAAATCACGGCTTTCATGTGCCAATTTACGGCTATTTAAGTTGAATGTTTCTCTTAAGTTGTTGATTGATTCTTTGTCGAAGTCACCAGTGAAAGCTCTGGTATAGTTTCCCATCTTCCCACCTGCGAACGATTCTTGGGCTTTAGCAAACTGTTGTGAATTACGTTGCATGTTCTGGAGCTTTTGTTGAAGTGCATTGACTTGGTTATCAAACCCATCCTGATCAAGCACGGCTTTTATGCGGATTTCTTTGTTATTAGGCATTATTTACTTCCTTATATTTAAAGATATATCCCCTAACTGTTTTTGCCCTACCCTTTAGTGCGCCATAAATATTACCGCTATTAAGCCCCAAATCTTTAGCTGCTGCCATCATCGATTCATATTCTTTACCATTGGTTAGACATATTACTGGAACTTTCTTGTGAGATTTTGACATCTTTTCTCTTGTTTCTTTTGATGTTTTTCTTCCAATTTGTACTTCGGATATTTTCTTTTTAGCTTCCTCAGTATGTTTAGCGCCTTTTCTGTACCCAACCTTACCATAAGCATGTGTGTCCTTACCGTATCTTACATATTTAGCTACTCTCGGATCTTCTTTTGTGAGACCTTGTTCTACGTACTGAGGATGTGCTCCCGTAATAATGGAGACACAAGTTTGGCCACAGTTATTGATTTTGTTTTGCTTTCTATATATCACTTATTTTGATCTCCACTAAATATATCATTTATTTTGATCTCTGGACGTGCAAAAACAGCCGTTTTGATTGATCTGCGGCTGCGCCTTATTCTGAAAATAGATGTGATGTAACTCTCTACCTAATTTCACATACTTATGTCCATACCTTTTCGTGTTATCAACTACTTAGCAATAACAGTGGCTTTAAGCCAGTCATCACGTACTTATACAGCATGTATCTATATAGGTCTAACGTGTTTAAGGGGTCATTAGTTCTGCAGACCTGCTGTATGAGTTAAAGATTGTTACTTACTCTTTGTTTTCTACCACAAAATTATTTATTCTTTTTTGAGCCGTATCAAAAGACTCTTTTTCTTTTTCAACTCCAATAAATTTAAATCCATTTTTTATAGCTGCTATTCCAGAAGTACCTGACCCCATAAATGGATCAACCGTCACACCACCTTCTGGCGTAACTAGCTTAATCAACCACTCCATTAAAGCTATTGGTTTTACGGTTGGGTGATTATTAGCCTCTCCACGTTCTTTTTTTGAGGGCTTTGCCTGATATAGAAAAGGAGCGTCTAAGTCAGTTATTGGCAGTTTATTAAAGAAACGAGAAGCATTCGAGGAAATATCGTCTCTTTTTATAAAATCTTTGCGCTCCTTATATTCTCCGTAACAATTCGAAGTTTTACTGCTCGAGTTATTGTTCTTAAGATTGCCTTGTTGACCCTTAGCACTTGGAAAACAGGTTTCAACACTTTCACTACCGTCATGTAGTAGGTTGGCTGGATGTCTACCTTTACCATGCCCGTACTCCCCAAGCGGCATAGACTCCCTTTGTTTTATGAAATCATATCCAACACCATTAATTCTTATATTTTTATCTCCGTGTGTTTTTCTTGGAATTGTGTCAACCCTACAAGCATCGATATTAAACGCACCACACTCCCATTTCTCAACATTCTCAGTCATCTTTTTAACGTCTTTACATTTCCAAGGTTTTTGAAATACTGCGATTGGTTCCAGTGCTGGCTTTAAGGCTTGTAGTCCGTATTTGTAGCCGTTCCATTTTTTAGCGAGGTCGGTTGTGGGTATCGTTTCATCATACTCAGACTTTAAATGTCCGCCGCTGCCAGACTTAAAACCTTTTGGGTTTTTTCCAGCGCCTTTAGATTTTCCAATTATTGTCTTATTGTTCTTATCAAGCTGTTTGCTCAGATCAGTCGCTTTAGGAAAACCACTTCCATAAATCCAACCAATCATAGGATGACAAATCAACCCGATATCTTCTAATTGAACAGCTAAACGATGATAAGTTCTACTAGAACTCATTGCCACGAGATAACCACCAGGCTTAAGCACTCTCATGCATTCTTTCCATATTTCAACAGAAGGTAGTGTTTTGTCCCAATCTTTACCCATAAAACCAATACCATATGGTGGATCTGTTACTATTGAATCAACGGAATTATCTGGAATTTCTGGTAAAACATCTATACTTTTCCCATATAATAGATTTATTTCATTATTTTTATTCAATATTTACTCCTTAACTAACTTTAAATCTTTAGGTTTCTTACTATTGTTCATAATCTATTCCCCACTCTTGTTTTCTAAACTAAGGATCTCTTTTTCATATTCCGTTATCAATGCTTCAACATCTTTCTTTTCCTCAATAACTTCTTTTAACACATTTACTGCACTACTTAATCCATTTCTTGCATCTTTTAATCTACTAATCCATAGATCATCTATATACTTCTTAGCATCTTTTTGAGTACTTAAATAATTTTTAACTACTAAATAATTTTTGACTACTCTTTTATCCAAATTTTGTTTCAACACTCTCCACCCGTCTCTACTAAATTCTCTTGGATCTTTTTTATCACACACCTGCTCTTGCCAAACATACGGTTCTATATAATATTCTCTATATTTTATCATCATTAACCCCCTGTTTCTGATTTTTTAACATCTTCACGGCTCACAACGACTTCTTCTAGATTATAATTATCATCACTGTTAAATTCAACAATGTCTCCGTTGGGACGAAACCCTATTCTCCTAGTCCAAGACGAATTGTCAATAATTTCAGCCCCATCTTTAAATATATCATTATGTAGCTTAATCTCAAATTCAACGAATAGTCCTACAATTGGTAGTGGTTCTATGCTATGTATTGATGTTCCATATGGCATTTTATTCAACATACTGGATAAGTCTCTCATATTTAGAAATTGACCCATTGCTGCAGGAAACGCTGTCTTTTTTATCTTAAATGTTGCTATTCCCATTACTTACTCCTATTTGTCTGTTATTGCTCTTTGTTTAATGATCTTCTTTAATTCCTCAATAAATTCCACCCGGCTCTCATTACCTATGTAATATTTCAGAGCTGGTCGTACACTGTATTCTAAATCAGCGTTTTCATATGTAGAACGTATAAATCTTCTGGCTTCGTCTGAACAAAATGCTCCACTTAATTTTATCTTATTTGCCATTAATCTTAATTCCATGTTTCTTTATAGCGGCTTCTGCTTCTGGTATGTCGATTTCAGTCATTATTTTCTCTAATGCCACTACTCCTTGTCTGAATAAAGCCGCTGTCCCTGCATGTTTATCGTTAAAAGAAGAGAAATAACATGTCACACCGTAATCCTTGCCTTTGTACTCTACTGTAATTTTTACATTATCTTTAGGTTTCTTACTATTGTTCATAATCTGTTCTTCCTTTGTTTAACCATTTCCAATACCTGTTCTAAAGTCATATTGTTTAGAGTCTCTAACTCTACTTCAATACCACCTAATGTGCTGTCACTGGCCATCTTAACACCTTATATTAAAAATTCTTATTTACGAATATATAGAGATCGTTAGAAAGCCCATTAATTGCTCTTAAATCAACTGCCATAGACTTCATTGATCTATCATCTTTAGTAGCTTGTTTATGTATTTCCTCTATTTTTGAAAGGATGTCGTCTTGTAGAGCTTCTCGCTTCATTTTCATCTCATCTTTATATTTTTCAAATATATTCTTTTTGGTTTTTGCTACTTTTTCAACCTCATTATCGTAATAATTTGATAATTTTCTAAACTCGTCACGATAATACCGTTCTTTATCTTGCAATCCTTTATTTAGTTCTTCAAATAAGTAGTCATTACGTTCCTCTAAATCTCTAAATCCCTTAAACATTCTTAAAAATTTCATTACTGTTCTCCTTAATTCAATACAGAATACGCCCAAAATGTATTTGTATTTTCTGTAAAATATTCCTCCATATCTTCTTTACATATCTTCTCTTCAAATCTCTCAATTATAACCCTATTTTGATACACCTCTACATAAATTAACACATAGTATTGGCCAATAGCGGTTATCTTGCAAATATCTCCTATATTTACTGCAAAGTCTGATAAGTATAGGCGATCATTGCAAATATACCTATCTCCTACTTTAAATTTTTTAGCTGCTATAGTCATTACCTACCTGCCCTAAAGAATATTCGGTTCTTTTTCTTCATAAGAATATCCATCCATTATAAAGTATCTTCTGTAGATGAGTCTGTCTTTCTCATATTTTTCTAATTGGTCTCTAAATTCATCACATTCTGTATTATCTATAGTCTCGCCACCTTTCAATAGTGGTCTCAGCCCAATAGCTCTTTCTAATATAGGTATTCTATTGTTAAACACTACGTCTTTAACACATTCCAGTTGATATTGGGTCGTAACCATGTAATTGATACCCACTAGTTTTATCCAAGTTCTTTGCTTGATAACGGCCTGCACTAAAAATAAGTTCAAAACTATTATAAATCCCATTAGAAACTTCATAACGTTATCCTATTACTACCATTTTATCTTTTCATTAGCAAATTTAAATATTTTACTTTGTTCGTCATTTTCTAAATAAACGACCTCGTCCTTTAATAACACACCTATAGGACTCCAATACAACATGTGCGACTCATTAACCGCATATCTCTCTATTCCAGCTATTATACCACGTATTTTACGTTTTTTATATATAAATACAATACTTTTACCTATTTCAAACCTTTGCCTCTGATCTTCTGGTATTTCCTTAAATATATACACAGTTCCTTTACCGGTTAATACGTACTTATCTTCAGACACCATTGTCATTTTTTTCTCCAATATCTAAACATTGATAACCTAGCCAAATTTATTAGTTTATCGCCAGGAAATGCTTTAGCCTTATTATTAGCCTTCGATTGCTTTAATACGCGACAGCTCTCTATGTGGTATTCATTGCCTCCACTTCCACATAACTTCTTTTCAACCACTATTATTCCACTATTGGGCCTATGTTGTTCTATTACAGATATAGCCCTAACCTCTATTTCCTTTGGAACTGCGTAATAATGGTGCTTTATATCGGCTTTAAACCTATTAGATCTCCATTTCCTTTTTCTAAAGTCTGCCCTAAGGTCTGAAATAGATAGCTTTATCTCTACATCTGTCAAATACAGAGCCTTACTGCATACCAATAGATCTACTTCTCCCCAATTAAATAGTCCCCAACTAACGTTTTCCATTAGAAAAAAGACATTAGATCCTCTTAGGCTGAATCTACCAGATTTTTCAACTATAATCCTGGCCATATCACTAGCTGTCATTCGCTCTCCTGTTTCTTAGCTACGAAAGTGTATTCAGTCACTTCTATCCCTTCGGTATTTTTTAGATTTTCTATATTGGCTTTATAAAACTGTTCAGCTAATTTCCATTTTGGAATATTAAGATTAACTTTCGTGTAATCACTCAATATAAGTACCGCATTCCCCTTATCATTCTCACCTACCGCAATGATTTTATATATCTTGTTATTTATCCTTACTTCTAAATATTCCAAATCATCCATTAATCATGTCCTCGGTTATTGGTGGAGGTACTTCTGAATCATGCTTTATCTCCATTTCTACCTTATTTCGAACAATATCCCACAAACAATTATTGCACATCCAAATAGGAGTGCCTAAATTATTAACATACCTTACCTGCATTAAATAACTTATTCCATGTATTGGACACTCACAAGCTACTGGGGGGCTATCTTTATGTATTATGTGCGCATGTTTCATCTATCCTCCATATACGGACGTTTTGCCTATTATACCACAAAACACCTGTAACCCATCTGTATTAACAACCCTTATATGTTTTTCCAAATCCTTCTGGTACTATTTTACATTTTATAAAATCAATGCCTTCAATCTTATATGGCCATTCATCTGCTATTTCTACTTCCTTGTCTTCTTTTTCATTATTGTATAAATATGCTTCATGTATCATCTCTAACCACTTATCCATTACATATTGCCCTAAATCTTGTTGATGAGGAATCTTATTTTGTTCATAGGGGATTTTACAAACTTCCCAGACCATAAGGACAGGCTCAACAAATCTTATCAATACATGTCTATTTAAATCTACCACAGGTAATTCAAAATATTCTACCTTTAGTCTATTGGTTTTAACTACCTCAAATTTTGGTGGTTCTAGAGAACAACCTTCTCTTCCAGCCTGTAAGGCTGCATTCAGTTCTTTTACTTCAGCTAAGCTATCAAGTGTTTTTACTTGCTTAATCTTGTCTTTCATTACATTACTCCATATTTCCAAATTAATAAAACTGCCAAACAGGCTAACATAGCTAACAAATCTATATTTTTATAAAACCAATATTTCATACTTACCTCTATATTATAATAACTTTATAGCTACCATTGTCGTTACAAATATTATATTTAATCCATAACTAAATATTAATGGCCACAACTTAACCTGTTTGTTCTTAGATAAAGTATATATTACAGCACCTATTTCACCTAGCCCCCACATTATTAAAAATGTCCAAGTTAATGGGCAGCCACCTGTGGTTACAGCTCTATATGCTTCTGGTGCGCCACATAAAGCCGTGAAAAATGCTGACATCCAACCTATCTTATTTATCACTTCTAATGCTCTCCAATTTTTCTTTAAGTTTCTTAACCTTACTCTTATAGCTATGCACTAGATTGAAGAACAAATCCTTGCAATGAGAACTTCTTATAAAATTTGCTCTAGTATATCTTTCAATAAAGTGCTCGTACCATCTTATATCTTTCTCAATTTTTTGCTCTTTGGTACGCTTTTTCTTGGAAGCGTGTTTATACCTAAATTTATATCCATCTTCTATTTCCTTCATCTCATCTCTAACTTCTTCTTTTTCGAACTGACGTTCAGACTTATTAGAGTCTTTCTTATGACTCTTACCACTGTTATAACATTTTTTAGCTCTTTTTTTGTACAATTTATTGCTCCTTAGAAAAGGTTAAGCCATTCGTTCTCACCCAAACAGGGAGGTCGCTCTATGAAGAGCCAGATCTTCAGATCTAATGTAGATTTATCAAACGAATGACATGCTCCTCGGTTGTTAGCTTCCTAATCGTATCAACTAGTATCAACTTTCGGTCAACCTAGCCCCTTTAAACTTTAAAAAAATGTTGTTTTCCACCTTTATTTGTATCTATACTGCCCTCAACCCTTGTTAATCCTCTCCAAAAAACTTTAAAGAAAAACCATCGCGCCTTGAGCTTACCAAGGCATTTGTAGTGCCTTTCAAAATCGCTGTACATACCTGGGTTTAGTTTATGAGTAGCGCCGCCATCATTTACATTAAATGCTATTGATAAACCTTCGTTATATTGTGCCATAAGTTCTCCTATTGGTGTGGACTATATTATTCAAAAAATCCATTAGTTTTATCAAAATACTTAATTTTTAGTTCAATTAAATTACCGACTATACAGGGATACTTTACATTCTCTCCATTTAGCCAATCAAATGATGCTCCTATATATGCCTGAGCTTCATCAGCGAATACTCCTTCACTATAACCTAAGTCTCTTATTTTATCATACACTTGCTTTAATTGACTATGTTTACTAACTAATAAGGTATCAACAGCTACTCTATATTCCTTAGATATATAATACATGGCGTGATAGACTTCATGCTCTATTGTATTTTTATCGTCTTTATCCTGCTCATAAGTAGCAATCACATAAAACTTATGCATTTGAGCCGGAATAGCTTCTAGTAATATCTGCTCTTCTAAAGATAAGGGATCAAACAACCCACTTCTAAATTTATCTAATACATAACAAGGAATGTTGAAGCCCGACCAATCTGAATAGTATGAGAAACTTCCATTTTTTTCGGCATACCAGGCTCTATATTGGCCAAGTGTAAATATCTTTCCAGCAAAATTAGGACATTCTCTAAATTCAGAAAACCTAAGCATAGTTTTACACAGTTCTTCTTGGGTTTTAAATTTAATGTGGTAAATATACTTATGTAGTTTTTCTATTTTCACTCGACACTCCCTTTATCTTTTTTTAGGTTATGTTTTTCAATATATTCTTGAGCCATTTTATCTGCTTGTTTCTGCGTTATTTTAGATACTGAATACACCACAGCTCTATGAGAAGCAAATAAAGACACTCCCCATTTTGTATTGTCTTTATTTGTATATACCGTAAAGTCGTCGGTATTTGCCACCATCCAAAGTCTTGGAGCTATATTTACAATATATTGGAGTGTTCCAAATTCATTAAAATAGTCTATAGCGATGTCTTCAGCCATGTCATACAGAGAATCTTTAAACCTCTCAGTGAGAGTAGACTGGCTTATAATACCAGAAGACACTATGTCATCCTTATCTCCTTCTATTATTTTTGTTATTTTTCTAACATAAAAAGAATCAAAACAAGGCGTTTCTTCATCTGCCGATACCGGACCACCATATATTCCCTTAATACTTGTACTGAACTTTGCAAATCCATCTTCACAGATTAGAATGTTTAATTTTTTAATAAAATTTTTCATGCTAATTAATTGAGTGCGCCCACAAACAGTGTTTATTTTCATTATATCTCCTCTTCATCTGGCCATTCCATTTTGACATCTTTATGGACTGGATGTTTTAGATTTATCCTACCTTTTTCGTGTTTTTCCACAGATTTTTCAGTCTTTTCTGTAGCTTTCTGCAGCTTTC
>SDBT01007637.1_pt1 | contig 17765 bp, 10 predicted proteins | sample 2277101 | NCBI WGS metagenome assembly SDBT01 (sample SAMN10404973, study PRJNA504765) | marine sediment metagenome | isolation source: marine sediment core GS10_PC15, 103 cmbsf | place: Arctic Ocean: Southern Knipovich Ridge | collected 2010 | reverse complement strand
TAAAAAAATCATGGCGTTCGACCCCACCACGGAAGAGTGGGTCGCCCTCTACGTCTTCTTGACGACCGGAGCCATCGTATGGGTATCTTTCGTGCTGTCCGCATCCGCGTTTCACTGGAGGGAGTGGTACTCTCGGGCGTCCTACAAACCGTGGTTCCTGTGGGGGGAGTTGCTCGGATTCCTGTACTGCGCGGCCTGGATCTTGATACCGGTGGGAGGATTCTTGGCGTGGAGGGAGGGCTTCAGATCGGACGACCCGGTACTGGTACCGTCCAGCGGAAATACGCCCAGCGACAGCAATTTCTTCCTATTCAACCTGTTTTACGTCCTATTTTGGGGATTGAGCGTGTTCGGAGGTCCGGCCTTCTTCACCGTGGGCATGCAGATGAAGTGGCCCGGGCTCGCGCTCTTGGTATCCCTGGGCATACTCGCCCTAGCCGGCCTCACGACCGTCTGGGCCTTCCTCATCTGGTGGGTCGCGGGAGTCCTGATCGTCATCGGAGCCGCGGTCGTCCTGTACGCTTTTATCGTGTGCGCCGCCATATGGTACAACCTTCAGAGTTCGGGCGGATACGAAGAACAACACGATCCGTTCGGGCGCACGCACGCGGTAGTCTATTTGCAGCAACAACAGCATCAGGGACAAGTCTCCGTCCAAGGGAGCCGAACCATGTTCATGGCCGGCGTACCCGGCCATGAATCCAATTATCCGATGGGATCTCACCCTACCACTCCGCAGACTTACTACAGCAACGGAGGATACAATTGAACGGACGATTCGAAAAAAAAAGGAAGGGGGAACGGAGATTCGCGTCGGATCTAAATTTCTTTTTCCTTCCGAACCCCGCATTTCCTCGATGGGATCTGGCCAGGAGAACGTAAAAAAAAAAATGTATTACGACGATAAACGATATTTTCTTTTTTTTTTTCGTCGTCTCCCCCTTAATTTCCTCCTCGAAAGAAGGGATTCACCCGGCCAAGACGTTCAGCGGTATCCCATAGTTTCTGGCGTAGTACCTGTTCCAGTAATAATGGTACAGACCCGGTCCCCAATAATCCTCGTCCAGCGGACCCGTAATCTCTTTTCCGTTTTTCCAATCGACATCCCCCGGTAGGTAGGTCGTGTCCTCCACGCGGACGATGTGAGAATACTTGGTATCGGCCATAATTTTCCGGTCTCTCGCGATCTCGTATTCGGATCGGCTCGCTCGCTCCTCTCGGTCCCGATCCTCTAGGCGCAATAGCGTCGAATAGGATTTTTCTCCCGGTCGGGATGCGTACGCACCGGATAAGGGACCCCAGGACATGCTCGCGTATATATCGATGACGCCCACCGGATAAGTAAAAAAAGAGCGGGTCCGTATCGTATCCATCCGAACGGTAACTCGCACGTATTTATATTTACAATCGAGAAAAAAGCGAGATTTTTAATTTAGATAACGGGGAGGGAGGGGAGTAAGTTATCGAGGACGAAGGCACCGCCGCGCGCCCCCCCGAAAATCGGACGAGACGAAAAAAAAGGTTCGTCAGAGACCGCATTTTTTTTCGATTTCGGATATTCGAACGGAATAGCAAAAAAACCAGACTTTATTTTTATCGTTATCGTATATATAGAGACCCCGGTTCTTTTGCGAATCATAAGGAGGAGGAGGAGGAGAAGAAGAATAATAGAACCGCGACCCCAACGGAAGAGTTGGCCATGGGAGAAAACGAGACGTGCCTTTTCGGAGGAATAAAGGATCCGTACCAACACCATTGGGAGAGTTTTTGCAGAAAAAACGCAAAGCTATCCGCCACGGATATGGAACCGAAATTGAACGAGTATTGGGAGGAACAAAAAGGCGAGGAAAATTTGGGGAAGTTGATCCTTTTTTTGGAAGAGAACTTGGGTCGGTTGATCGCCGCGGAGAGGACCAGAGCCATATTGATCCGGGTCTTTGGTCCTCCGACGTCGCCCGGGAGGAAGTCGGAAGGTCGATACCACAGAGATTCGGGGACGACGTCCGGGAGGGACGGGTAGAATTCCGCGCGATCGAACTAAAAAAAAACCTCACGCTGTAATTAAAAAAAACAATGTAAATACTCTCGAAAAAAAAAACCGCGCTCGTCCTGCGATCCGTCTTCGATTCGGATCAAACCATCTTTTTTCGTGCGGCCAACGTGGGTAGGATGGAAGGATCGGGGGCGTTCGCTCGGTAATCAAAGATTTTGATCCCGCACATGCACGTCACGATGAGCAACAAGATTAGTATGGCGAACACAATCTCCAGGGGTCTCTGGAAGGCTCCAATCACGTTGTCGCAACCCGATTTTCCGCACACGGACGCGATCTCCAGAGCGTCAATCATCGCGTGCTTCACGGGGTCCCTCTCGCTGTTGTGTTTTCTTTCGTGGCATTGTTCCGTCAACCCGTATTTCACCACGTCCTTTTCGTTCCCGTCGCAATATTTGGCGCAGAATTCAGAGTCTGATTTCACGGATTCCATTCGGTGTTCGTAAGATTTTTCAAAGTTTCTGTATAAGATCCCCATGAAGGTCATCACGCAAAGCACCACCGCCAGCCACGCGACCAACAATAACGGGACCAAGACATCCGAGAACTTTGCCATAATCTCCTCCCCCCTCCAGGACCGACCGACCGACCGACCGATATGGGACCGCCCGACGCTTAACGGCGGGACGGTCTCTGCGACCTTTTTCGTTTTTTTTTTTCCTCGTCGGATGTTCCTTTTCGATCCGACCGAGAAAAAAGCTGCGATGCGTACGGGGGGGGGTCACTCCCCGTTACGAAAAGTTTAACATTTCCTATATACATAGGTTTTCGTAACATTTTTTTCGATACCGCGACCTCCGAGAGCACCTCCTTTTGGGTCCGGTATCGAACCGATAGGAGAGAGACTAGGGGGAAGAATAAATAGAGTATTCGGATGGGAGTAGGTTCGAACGGGATCTCGTTCGAAAAGGAGAGGGAAGGGGGGAGAGACCGCCCCCAATGGAAAGCGCGCCACCGCGCGACGAGTCGTGGAACGTGACGATGCTCGTGGGAGATCTTAACTACCCCGACGCGCAACCGGAAATAATAAGAGGAGAGGATATTCCGAGACGGGATGAGGAGGAGGAGGAGGAGGAGGAAAAAGAAGGCGACGAATTGGTATTGAATTTTTCGATGGATGATGTTACGGAGCCTAGACCCAATCCGATGGGTCCGTCCGACTTGGTCTTCTCGAGGAACGGTATGAAGTTTATATCCATTTCGCTGTCGGGAGGAATGGAATGTCGCTTCCTCGAGAACCCCTCCAATCCCTCCCGTTGGTACCACCGCGAGGTTTTAGTCCAAAAGGTAAAAGGTTCCGTCGAGATTGAGAGAACGGGGGGGGAGACCGGATCGATTTCTACGGTATCGTTGAGATTGAATTATTCGGATACGAGTAGGATCTTGAATAAATTCGACATAACGTGACGAGCCGGGTTTTTTATTCGTTTTTTATTCGTTCGTTCTCCAATTAATTAATTGTACACGTTGGACTTGGTCTCCACCATCCCGTTAAACATGTTGTGGAAGGGAGGATCCATGTTCTTCAGGTGACCCGTACCGACAATCTCGGTGCTGTATTTTTCGTCGTGTTGGGACCACTCGTAATGTTTACCCCTGAACATCATTCCGGATATGTGCGTCCCGCTCTCTTTCTGTTCCTTGAACGAATCGTGATTGGTGATGGTTCCGGAATTGATGGACGTGAGTCTCAGGATGTAATTATAGTATAGGAAGGACGGGTAATGGGGGTGACTAGAGTTCCTTAATCCATCCTTGAACGACTCGGACAGCCTCACTGGAATGGTGGAGGGGTCGTGTTTTCCAAACAGGTTCATCGGGTTCGCGTGCTTGGTCGCGCGTTCCCTCGAAAAGTTGGCCCCGCAAGAGAAGGAGAGCATGGACACCTTTTCGTATTCCGGATCCGTAGGGTTCCAGTCTTCCAGTTTCTTGAGCATAATATCGTCGAAGCCTCCCTGGTACCCCCCCTTTGAGAATTTCACGTCCGCCACCGTCATGATCTTGGACGGATCGTACACGGCAGAGTCCATCCAACTGGTGAGGTGGAACAACCAAGTTTTGTGGGTCCCGTCGTACTGTTGCACCAAGTGCGGGTAGGCGTACCGAGTCTCGGAAGTCAGAGCTCCCGGTTCGGCGAAAAAGGCAGCGTCCATCTTCAACCTGATCCAGGGTCTGGCCAGAACGAAACAAGAGTCCGGTAGGGGGCAATCGTGGTCCACCCACGTGAACAGGGACCTCTTGGTCACCTTGCTCAGCAAGAACAGGATGGTGGGTACCCTGTCGAAATCGTCCTCCTTCGTCGCCGCTATCGCGTGGTCGTACCTAATCTTCATGAACCTCTTCTCCACGAATCGCGTCATGTTGTCCAGCGGGTTACCCGTCCTGTCTTGGAACTCTTGCGTCGTGAAAAGGGGTCCGGAAAGGTCGCGCGAAATGCCGGGGTTCACGTGCTGGGGCTGAGCGTCGTAGGGGGAGAACGAGTTCTCCCCGAACCCGTAGCTGTAGCCCTCGTCGTCGTCGTCGTCGTCCCCCCCGGAGTAAAGGGAGTGCGATGACCCTCCACTACCCCCGACCGTCCTCCCGCCCCTCTGGTGGGCACCCGCCAGAGGGGCGGTTCTCACGAGGGGGGCGTTGGCGAATATGCTCGCATCGATCCCGGATCCCTCCCCCCCGGCGTGGGATCTGGCGTGTTTGAAGGTCAAGAGTTCCTGAAGGACGAGGTCCGCGTTCTGGCCCGCTCCGGGCGTTCCGGGCTTGAGCCCTCGGTAATCCACGACAATCCCCGCGAGGGGCATGCTGGGGTTGTTCGGATCGCTCGGACGCAGTATGATCTTCGAGATCATCGCCAATCTGGCCCTCTCTTCTGGCGTGGGGGCGGCGGTACCCGCGGCCCACGCCGTCGAGTCCATCCCGGCCAACGACCTGGCGACCCCGTGCCAACCCTTTTGGCTCACCGCCAACCTGGTGTTAATGTAGGCGCCCGAGGGCCGTGCCCGGTGCTGATCCGGGAACGTTGCCGCATCTCCTCGCTTGAGCCTATCCAACCTGGACCGGTTGATATCAAAAGATTCGGTCCCTCCCCTGCTCCTCTTGGTCCGGGGTGGGGCCATCTCGAACGCCCCTATGATACCCCTGTCCAGGTTGGACGCGAAATCCGAATTGTGCATGGCAGTGTAGACCAGACCCGCCACCCCCTGGAACACCCTCACGGCTGCCACCAGATCTTCCTCCATCTCCTCCGTCCTGTTGCCCTCGACCGTGGTCTGCGGAGCCATCGGGTGCCTGTTCATGGTTCTCATCACCTCGTCCCTGAAAAAGTGAGCGAACAGACCGTAGTCCTCGTCGTTCCTCAACTCCCGATTCCTCACGATCGTGTACGATTCGGATAGCCCGGAATCTCGGTACGCCTCGGCGAATCTGCGAACCTCGGTCGTATTCTTGAACAGGTTCCGAATCTCTGGTGACAGCACCTCGCTCGACAGGACCAGCCCGAGGTAATCTTCGAGTTGGTCCGACGCGAAGCCGATCTGGGTCATCCCCCTCACGGTCAACGGGAAGGGTCCTCCGGCGGGGCCGGCGCCGTAGTCGAAACCTAGCGTCTCGGAAATGACTCTCAGATCGTCGGCCGAGAAACCCACGATCCTATCCCCGGGAGGCCCCGCGGGGCCTCCCTGGATCCACTGAAATTCCGTGTCCACGCCCATGCTTTTCTCCTCGAAAGTCGGGTCGTATTCGATCGGTTTTCTCACCAAGAGGGGGTACTTCACGTGATCCCAAATCGTGCCCATGACGCTCGTGTGGCGATCGTACCTCTCGTTACCGCTCGCCATGTACGTGGGGGCGTATTTTGAGTCCCAATACGTGGACTCTGGGTAGGTTTTCTCCATCTCGGCCACGAACCTGTCCATGGCCTCCACTCCCCGGTAGGCAATCTCTAGGATCCCCTGGTCCCAACCCCTGTCCCCGTTCAGGTAGAGTTGCCTCAGGGTCCTCATCCCGGTTACCGTCCCGTAGCCAAATGGGAGCTTCGGAGCGGCCACCAACCTGGGGGCCTTCACCCCCACGGACATCGTTCCTATACCGAGTCTAGAAAAGTGCACGTTCATCGAGTCCGAGCGGAAATCTACGGAGCCGAGCGTATCGAGGATGAATTTGTACACGAGCTTCCTGTGGGTTCCCACGAGAGCCGACGGGGGATCCATAGAGTTCCAATTGGGGGCCGTTCCGTCGGGAGATACCCTTCCCCACCGATCGAAGGGGGCCAGGACGAAGGCGAACGGGAGGTTGGGGTAGTCCGATGCGGCCGTCAGGTAGGTGGCGGGGACGGACTGGGCGCTCCCGCCGGCTTCCCGGGATCCCGTCATGGTATCCTTCAGGTCGTCCAAGGGTACGATTTTGGATCTATCGGTCCACTGCTTCAAGAACTGGTCTTCTTCGTTACGTAACGCCCCGCTCGTGGGGTCCACCCTCATGACCTCTCCTCCCGACCCCGTGGTCAGGAGATTGAAATCGATCGTCAGGTTCGTTCCCGGGGGGAGCGAGTCTGGCTCAAAGACCCACACGTAGTGCTTCACTCCGTTATCCGCCACGACGTACATAATCCCCCTCTCGTTCAGGTCCTCGGCCTGATCCGTCGAGCCAAACTCTCGGTGCAGTCTGGACGGGTTCTTCTCCACGTGGCAGGGTTGCACGCAACCCTCGTCGTTGGCCTTTAGGTAAAAATCGTCGCTCTTGTTCTCGGGGTTGGCGGCCACCGAGAAAAAGTAACCCTGAATCTCCGCGCTCGTCACGTCGCTCGAGTCGTAGAGTTGGGTCATGAGATCCTTCATCGCCCTCATCTTTTCGAAATCCTCCCGTCTCTTGGGGTCGGATTGCAGGTTAGCAATGCACCTCCTCCCGTGTTCCACGTCCTGGGCTAGGGTCCTGTACCTCGAGTCCACGTCCCCCCAATGTTTGACCACCTTGAAGGTGTCCTCCGAGGGGTAAATCCTCCCCCCGTTCGACACGGATCCAGAGTCGTTCCTGTACACGTAAGGATCCACCAGGTCGTCGGTGAGGCGGAACCCGCTCTCGTCCAGTTCTTTCGCGAGCCTGTCTACGAGCCCCTGGTGGTGGTGACTCAATCTCCCTTCGCCGTCCCACCTGAACGATTTATTGATCGCCTTCTTAATGGATACCGTGGACCACCCGTGAACGTTCCTGATCTTTATGCTGAGCATTTTTTTCGTCGGATATTTGGACGAGTAGGCCGAGTAATCGCTCCCGTCAATCATGGTCCACTCTCCAATCACGGTGATCTTCTGAAACATGTTCGCGTCCTGTTCTTCCAGACCGACCAAGTTCCACACCTGATCCTCAAAGATCTCGATGGTGGGTATGCTCGAGGTCATGGCTTGCGCCCCTCCCACGTTCCTGATGGTCTCGGTGAGGGCCTCCCCGGCTCTGTAAGATTCGGTCGTGTAATCTCCCGCGTGGCCCAAGAATTCCTTGAGACCCGGAGGTACCACCACCATGGTGAAATTCGGGGCATCTCCCTGACCCACCCCGGGTAGGGTGGTCTGCCCCCTGACCCAGGAAGCGAGTTTCATGATGCCCTTCTCGTCGTACGACAGTATTCCGAAATTATTCACCTCGTCCGTCATGGCCTCGAGCACGTTCCGGTGTTCGATCCCCTCTCGGTGCTTCTCCTGCCAGTACAGCTTGGAATAGATGGCCGTCTGCGCGATCAGCAATTTGATGGCGTTCCACCACGCGCCCGACAATTGCGCCAACTGAAACGCGAGTTCGTCCTTCCCTTTGGGGCTCAACATGTGATCCCCCAAGATCTTGAACCCTTTGCTGTACCTGACCAGCCTCCTCTCCTGCTCCTCCTCCGTGTAGGTGAGGTAACTGGGGGCGGTCTCCTCCGGGGCTGGATCCATCATGTCGGGCATCCCCTTTCGGATGTTCCATTTGTACAACAGAGGCTCTCCCGCCCTCAGCTGTCTCATTGGAGAGAACTTGAGCCACCATCCTGACTCGTTGGAAACGAAGGCGTGGACGATCGAGGCCAGGAATCGGTTTTCGATCCTGTGGTAAGATTCGTACAGAGTCTTGGCGTTGATGGGCTTATCGTCTTCCGGATTTATCTCGATATCTAAACCCGGTCCAAAGTTCTCAATCATCTCCCTCTTTTGGCTCCCGGAGATTGTCCCCGTGGACAAGGGGTACGACTCGTCCGGAGGTCTGTAGAACGGTGCCTGAGACATTTTTGGCGCGGCGCGGTGAGTTCGATCGGTATCCCGCGAAACCCCCCGCTCTCGTTACCCTCTTATCTTATTTCTCGTTTCCTTCGAAGGAAACGAGAAAACTACCGGATTTTTACCCAAAATCCGGTAGGGATACTACTTATAGATGGAGATTATCGCGCCTTTCGCGAATCTAAATCGACGAAACACATATAGTTTGGAATTTTTATATTTTGGTTTCGCGTCTCCTCACCTATTCCCCTCCTCTTACGTCCGCGTCTTCTCTCTCTCTCTCTCTCTCTCTCCTAGTGTTACTACACGACCGAGGACTTTTTCGTTTTTTTTTTTCGCGCGAGATTATCGCCCCGATCCCTCTCCCTCGACCTTCAAAAGCCGGAAAAAAATTCGTAATCGGGCGGTTCGAAGAAAGATCCGTTGCCTCCGATCGATTCCTGTCCGTAAATGAATATACTCCTGTCGTAGGTTCCGGAACCGGAAGTTCTCTTCGATAGCATGGATTGGAGTCGGTACATTTGAGACAATATCCCGTGCTCGAGTTCCAACATTCTCTCCTTAATCTCGTCCGTATCTCGGGAATTTAGAAACTCAGAGATCTCATCGGTTATTTTGAGCAGATTATCGTTGAGTCTAGCAATCTTGTTGATTGCAGACGTCTCCCCCCCCGTCCTTCCGGCGCTCTTTGACGACTTTAGTTCGCGCAGACTCGACCTCGTCTTTCGCAGGCTCTCCCTGGTGCGAAAGAATTCGTCCTTGGACGACGCCCCTCTCTCCTCCCGCCTGGTGAGCTGCGCCTTCAATTTATGCACCTTGGAAGGCACGTTGTCGTTCTTCTTCTTCCCCATGACCGGACGCTCCCCCGGTGGCCCCCTATATCCCGTCGTCGTCGTCGTCGTCGTTCGACGGAATCTCTCTCTCCGTCGAACGGGATGTTTTTTTATATTTTCGTAAAAAATAATAACGTTTTCGATTTTACGCACGCGTTCGACTCTGTACCGAATTATCGTAACGAGTACGACGAAATGACTTGCCGTACCGAGTACGGATTCGAACCGACTTGGCAACAGATGCAAGACCGACGCACTTTGCATCGACCGACAGACGCATATTTTGCCTGGGAAAGACGTTTTGAAGGTGACCCGAACCCCGTCTATATTGAGGCGCCGATATCTCCCAAAGTTATAATTTATCAATCGGTCTTCCTGTTCTTGTATACAGGGTTAGCGTTTGGGTATATTTATTACGTGAGGGATTAATTTTTATTTAAGACTCGAATCTGTCCACGCGACATCCCTCCCTCCATCCCCCCGTCTCTGGCTCTTTGGAATTTGAAAAAACAATGTATATACGATCGTGAGGCGATCGAACGCTCAATCTCTCGACTCCTATACGATAATAGGAGGAATAGGAGGAGGAGGAGGGGAATGGGAGCTGGTTACTCCGATATACCGGTCGATACGATCGGTATGAACGAAATATGCGCCACCGCAATCACCGGAGATCTCCTCTTGTTCGAGGGTAAGGCCCTTACTTCCGGAATCATACGACTCGGTGGAATGAGCGGAAAGTGGAGTCACGTGGCCCTGGTCTTGTCCGACGCGAACGGAACGTACCTATACGAATCCACCATAGGAGGAAAACAGGCGGACGAGATCACGCACAGGGCCAAGAACGGTCCCAGGATTATAGATCTCCGAACCAGATTGACCCAATACGTCGGAGAGTCCATCGTCTACAGGAAGATATTTTACCGTAATTCGGACGAGAATTGGGTCAGACCGAGTCTCCGATTGAGGATGGATTGGACGAAGAAGATCTGGAAATTTGCCGAGATGACGAATCCCGCTTCCACGTACGAATTCAACGTCGTAGAATTGATAGGATCCGTATTCAGGGCGAACTCTAGAGATCCGAAAAATTACTTTTGCGTGGAGCTCACGGCGGAATCCCTCGAAGTAGCAGGCATACTGGTTCCGTCGGAGAATCCCAACAACTACACGCTGTTTGACTTTTCGGAGTTGGGATACCTACCCACGGAACCCGGATTGAAGTATTCCGATCACGTCCGTTTTGAAATTTAGCGGTCGGGATCCGGCGGTCACGTTCGTCGAGGAACCCGCGCGTATAAACGGGACACATCTCCCGTATGGGATCCGAGGAGTAAAATAAAAATACCGAGATTGGAAAAAAGAGGGGGCGACGATAAAAAAATGTATTCTTACGACGTTGAACATGTTTTTTTCGACGAAACTACTTTTTTTTTTTCGAATACGGGAAAGGGAGGGAATGAGAGAGAAGGATCGATCACGTTCCGACGTGGGATTGGAAGGTTAATCCATCCATCGTTCCGTAGGAAGTAAAAAGATTGGCGTTGGGATCAGAGGCGGCGGTGGTGGTGGTGGTGGTGGAGGTAATCATACTATCGTTTTGGGGGATGCGTTGATTATTATTATTATTATCGTTGGTGGTGGTGCCGTCGTCGACGAGGTAATTCGTAGCGGTAGGATTTAGCACCCTGATCTCCGAATTATTCCTGTTCGTGAGTATTTCCACCAAATTCGTTAGATTCGCGTAATTGTCCAGTTGGACCGGGTAAATCTTCAAGGAATCACGTATTCCCCCGCACATGAGCTCCAAGATCTCTTCGTCCGACGCGATCGTGGCGTTAAGTTTCACCAGTTGGCCGTCCCAAACCCTCTTCTGTTCTTCCGATTGTCGTATCAATAGGTTGATCTGGTCGCGTAGGGGTTCCCTCTCTTGACGGAGCGAGACGATTTCTCGATCCGAGTCCTCCTTCTTCTTGGTTGCCATCTCTACCGTCCGTTTCGCCGTCTGAACTTCCCTCTCCCTGACCAACAATTTGTTTCGAAGTTCCGATATGACTTTTTCGGATTCTCGGTTATCGTTCAGGGCTTTTTCCAGTTCTTCTCTCGGGACGAGGTCGAGCGGCGGCGGTGGCAGCGGCGTCGGCGATGGCGGCGGTGGCGGCGGTGGTGACGGCGGTGAGACCGCATCGGTCTCGCGGGTATTGGGTTCTTCGTCCTCCGCGCACTCTAGAGGAGGCACGACGTGGAGCTCCAGATCGTCTTTGGCGAATGTCGTTGGTTCCGGTGCTACGGCCCGATCCTCCTTTCGTACCTCGTCCGACCCCACGAGGAAGATCTTCTCCTTCTCCTTCCCCGGAGAGGCCGCGGCCTTTTGGTCGGCGTACGTGATGGGAGGACCGGTTCGGGTAGAAATTACAAAGGGCTGGACCCTAGATCCCTCCGGACCGTCGACTTTGAGGGGAGGCACCTCTTCGATCGCATCTCGGTAGGTTTTGGTTTCCTCCACCGGCGTCGTCCCCGACGCTTCTCGGATCTCGCTTCCCTTATTTTTTCGTTTCTTGTTATCCCCAGAGTCGTTCGGTTCCGTCCCGTTATCGTCCCCCCGACCGTCGGGAGCGGTCTTTCTCTTGTTGTTGATGGTGGTGGTGGTGGTGGTGGCGGCAGGATCGGGGGGTTCGATGGGTGGTCCCTTCGTGGAATCTCCCTTTCCTTCCTGCCTTACCGGCGTCGAAATTTCTCGGGGTTCCGCGACTTTTTTTGCCTCTCTGCTTTTTTTGCCGAGAGTCCCGTTCCTTTCGTTCTTTTTTCGTAGTAGGTATTCGGAACTCGCATCTGGCCATAACTTTTTTACGACCGCGGCCGGAACGTAAAGGATCTCTTCCCCCTTCGGCTTCTTCATCTCGCATCTCGAGAGGTAGCAAGTTCTATCCTTGTATTCGTCCTTTTTGATGCGTACCGATAGGACCGATTCTCCGGTTATTTCCAATATTTTGGCAATGTTTTTAAATCCGATCGCCGTCTCTACCAACGCGGCCATTATCCCTCGGACGATGGATGGATTTATCGATTGTACCCGAACGGAGCGGTCCGTCCGTCGTCCCAGAATCTACCAAACTCTTTTTTGGGGGTTTTACGGAAGACTCCTTTTCATATCCAAAAAAAAAAAACGGTATTTCGGATATATCGACGAGGTGGTCGATTCGGCAGGTCGGTCGTAGTCGGACCCAAATATCCGAAATATCCAAAAAAAAAAACGGATATTTTTGGTTATTTAGTACATTTATACTAGCGAACGAGCCGATCGATCGCTAGATTGGACCGAAAAAAAAAGACAAAGGTACATCTCTCTCGTTATTTTCGTCTCCTCCGAAAGGGTTCGGGGGGTTTCGTTTTTTTTTTTTTGTAATTCGAGAATTTTCTTCTTTTTCTTTTTGGAATAGGACGGAGCAACCTCTACCTCGTTTTATTTCTCACCGAATCTCCTTCCTTCTGCCGCATAACAGCGACGAACTATGGCGACCGGTGGAACGAAGACCGAATCAAAGTCGCCCAAGCGGAAGAGAGAGGAGGACGTTGACGTTTTGTACGAAACCTCCGACGAAGAGGACCTGTACGATTCCGACGACGAAAAACGGGACGACGACGACCACGATCTGCAGGAGGAGGAGGAGCAGTCTGACGAAGAGAGATATTGGGCCAACCAGCGCCACAAGGAAGAACGACCCAACGGTAGTTTCCGGGAGAAGAAACGCCCAAACTCGGAAACTTCCAGAGATGTCGAAGCCGGATCCGATAAGAAGAATAAGAAGGACGGTCGACGCGTCGATGGGGGAAGCGCAAGATCCGAGTCGTCCAAAGAATTCATCAAGAGAAAGGAAAAGGACGCGACCCGGAGAAGCGATGAATCTACGGTCGCGAAAGATCCGAGAGAAACGACGACCAAAAAATCGTCGAGATGCGGTCCGTGCACGAGGTGCGAACAAGATAAACCGGACGAAAACAATTGGAGGGCCGACCTCGAGCAATCGGATCGTCCTGCCAAAGAAAGGGACACGGTCTGCAACGCCTGTTGGGTTAAGTTAAGGAAACGTCTGAGCGAAGAAAACGGTCTCGGAGATTCGTCGGCAAAGAACTCGTCCGGCGCCAAGAAGATTAAGGTACAAGATCGCGAGGGTCCGTGCGAACAATGCGGGGCGCTCCGGCCGAACCAGAGCGAGGACAACAAGGACAAATCCTGGAAGATTGAGCCGCCGACCGACGATGGCCGCGATGAATCTTGCAGGATGATACTCTGTCAGAGCTGTTACAAGATTACCCTGAACGAGAAAAGGGCGCTAGATAAGGTGAAGATTAACAAGAAGAGAGATAAGAAGACATCCGAGACGGATTCGAAAAACAGATCCAAAAAATCTTCCAAGGTGATCCGTCAGTCTCTCTCTCTGCTAATCCTACTCGACCCTAAAACAGACGGACGAACCGAACCGACCGACCGTCTCATCCATCTTTTTCTCAGGTCCGATCCAAATCTTCTCGATCTCATCCGTCCAAGTCGACCTCTTCCCCGAGAAAAAACAACGGAAAGGGAGGGGAACGGAAGAAGTGTTCTCTGGGCGACGTTTTCCAAATATTTTCCGACGTCTCGGAACAAATGGGAGGGCTCGATCCCTCTCCCAAAAGCTTTTCTAAAATAGGACGAAGGGCCTCGAGGGACGAACGGGTACGCCACATTAACGCACCGGAATCCGAATGGGAGAGGCTGGGGGTCGAATGTTACCTATTCGTGTCTCACGCCGGGGAAATGGGGATCGTTCCGGATCCAGTATGAACGCGATCGTCAGAGAGAGAGAGAGAGAGAGAGGAGACGACAAAGTGGTGGTAACGTGGGAGATACGAGGATAAGGCGCGAGTCGTCGACGATGCCTAATCTTTCCCCCTCTCCCGGGGGGTCGTCGATATTACGGAATAAATTTTTTTTTTCGAAATATCATCTATATAGTCACCGAACGAGGGAGGTGGGGGGAGGATATTGAGAGACGTTAACGCCGAAAAAAACGGACGATGCGGTCGTTCGTCGTCGCGAACGTCTCGCGAGGCCAGATCCGAGAATAATAATAGATGGGAAGGGAGTAGGATGGGTGCGATACTGTGCTACCCCGGGTCGTACTACGAGGAATACAAGACGGTAAAGGATCTGAAAGAGAGCACCCAAGATATACTCGGATCGCAGGAGGAGATTGAATGTCTCAGAAAATCCAACCACGAGGATATCGAGAAGCTGGACGAATCGAGACGGAAAACGGAAGGTAAGATGCGCGAAAAGGCCAGAGCCGGCGAAAGGATCATGGTGGAAGTTTTATTCGGGCAAGTGAAGACGGCGCAGAAAAAGATCAGGTGTTTGAATAGAAATCTACAAGTGTTGGACGCGATAGAATTCAAATTGTTCCAAGTAAACGCTTCCAAGAAATTGGTTCAAGTGACGAAGAACACCTCCGCCACCGTGAGCAGGACGCTCAAGGACGGCGACATGGCCGCGGTGGACGCGGCGTCGGACCAGAGTTTCGACGCGGACGAAAAATTGTCAGAGATTGGAAGCGCGTGGAACGAATTTATCAGCACCCAACGGAACGACATCCTCGACGATCCGGACCACGACGATACGGAAGACATTGATAAAATCATGAAGGAAGCGAGCGTGGGTTCGGGGATGGATTCGGAAACGACGACGGATCCCAACCGTAACGACCCGAATACCGTATCTACCTTCGGCCGAGACAACATGGATCAGAACGAACTTTTAAAAAGTCTGTCCGGGGCGCCGCTCGACAATCCTACTACGAACGGAAAAGAACCCGTGTCGGATCTGATCCCGAGCTGATGGGTCTCCGCGTTCGTGTATATTTTTTTTTTTGGATATTGGAATCTTACGGATATGTTCCGGGTTTTTATTTTTGGAGACGAGAAACACATACTCGTACTCGGTCGGTCGGAAGGAAGGACGAACGAGTACGAATGGAGGAACGGGTTCTTCCATCCTCATCTACTACTACCACCGCCGCGACTTTTGGAAAGATGAACTGGAAGGATATCTTTGGGGGGGGCTTTGGTATGCTTAGACGAGGTGGGGCGGGCATATTCGCCGGTTCCAAAACCGCCCGGTCGGGAAAGACCCGACCCCAGGAAAAAGACGAAAAGTCGACGGAAGGATCCAAAGAGTCTGGCCAATCCGTGTGGACCGACGCCATCTCGTTGATCGCGAAAGCGACCGGCCCCGATGCGGAGGTGACCAGGGAGTCCGAATGTCCCTGGTTGAAGCAGAAGCCCCCCGGCTATATCGATTCAATGTCTGCTCGCGCCGCCGTCGAAGACTTTGACGAATACCAATACGCCACCAACAAGGCTCCCGCCGAACGCCGTAGCCTCAGGAGGAGGTGCGCGAACGGGCCAGCGTTACACGGGCACCCGGACCGTAATCTCACCGCAGAATGGGAGTACGAGATCGTCGTCGGTTACAGGGATGAGTTGGTCGTTAACGTAGCTGGCGGAAGTACGCCCCACCAAGAGGACGGAAAAGGTCCAAAAGAATGGCTCCGAGCGATGAAGGTTCTCCCGATAACCCCGATAGTTGCTCCGATGGAGAGAGTATCCCTAACTCTCAGAACGTCAGAGGAAGAAAGGCCTTCCGATAAGAGAGCCAGGGAGAACCGAGCGACGAACTCCCTCTTCTCTTGGTCTCAGAATCTGGATCAGACGTACGATCGAGAACGCATGGATTTCGATAGGTTATGGAGGTACAAGATCCGAAAGGTCTCGAACAAGAGAGACTACGTGATTGCGATACAGATTAACGAAACCGAACTGGGGAATATGATCAGATCCGGGGAAAAGATACCCAACAGAGATTTCGTCTTTCAGTGGTTGCACGAAAACTCGTACGACTTTTACCGCCAAGACGATGTTCGAGGGATCCGGTTCGGAGACGATTCGTCCGACGGGCTGCCGTCGAGCGACATCTTGGAACCCGTATCCATAAGTCACCGTTCGAAATCCGATCGAGAAACGGAGGGAACGTGGGAGGACCTCCTCCATCGAGCTGGGCCGATCCGTAGACTGGAAAAGGTGTGCGAAATGGCTAAGAACATGCCGAGGTGCATGGACGATCCAGAGATCTCTGCGGACGCGTGCGATAACAGAGGGAGCATACTGAAAATCTCTGGACTCACGACGAAACTGTGGAGGAGGCAGCTGGAGGCCCTGAACTGGTTGCTGAACGTGGAAGACAACATTGCGAACATGACCGGGATAAAAACCAAAGTGTGGCCCACGTGCCCGAAGGGGGTGGGGGAGGGGGAGGGAATATGTTTCAATTACGAGCTGAGGAGGTTCTACGTGGGGAACGATCTGGAAATGGGTTGCCTGTACCCCAAGGGGGGGATATACGCCGACGAGATGGGCCTGGGAAAGACGTTGGTCCTATTGTTGCTCGCGTTATCCAATCCTGGTTCCCTGGTCGAACGGACGGTCAAGCCCCTCTACGAGAGCGGCTACCCCTTCGTCAACGACAGGAAGAAGCGCCTGCTCAGCAGGGCCACGTTGGTAGCGTGCCCCAACCAAGTGTGCCAGGTATGGCTGGACGAGATTAGGAAACATTTCGCCGGATCCTCTGCGGGTGCGGGAGGTACCCTCAAGGTGGTCGCCATCACCACGTTGTCCGACCATTCCAAGGTCACTTACGGAGACGTGATGGACGCGGACGTGGTGATCGTGACCCAAAACTTCTTGGAACCCAAGGCCGGGTACCGAAAGAAGGACCTGATCAGGCCCACCAATAGGGGGATGAAAAAGACCCAGATCAGCGACAGGTGGAAAGTCAGGTGGGAGGACGCGGACACGATGGCGGACGAGATGAGCAGGGACCCGGACCGAGTGCGTGCCCGTACCTCTCCCGTACTGGAGACCATCCATTGGCACAGATTGATCCTGGACGAAGGACACGAGTGGTCGTGCAAGACCGGGACGGACACCAACAAGGACGTGATCAGTCACATTAATTCCAGCTTCAGGTGGTACGTCACTGGTACCCCCTTCCCTTCGGAGGAATCCGTCAAGAACAAGACTCGAACCAAGACTGGCTGGACTCGAATGGACTCGAGGAGCAACGTGGATCGCATCTCTAGGTTCCTGGGTTTGAACCACAAATACCCTTCCGTGGACAATCCCATGATGCACGATAACGAGTACCAGCAAGTACTGACGGATACCATGGACGAACACCTGGGTTTCGGAGGTAGTCTAGTCGACTACTACAGGAAACGCAGGAAGAGGATGGACGCCGGAACCGGATCGAGACGCTTACCTCCTTCCGTCGATTCGGATTACGTTGGGTACGACTACAACGAGAATTTTTTCTCCAAACACATTGATTCTTGTCCGGAATACCTACATTCCGTCATATCTACGTTCTTAATGTGGAGGAACACCAACGAATCCGTCCGAGACGAACTGGACGTCCCGGAACGCCTGGAAGTTCCGATATTACTGGAGATGGATCCCATAGAACGAGGACTGTACGAGGAGGCAAAGAGGACCCTGAATAGGGACGAGAAACAAAAGATATGTTCGAACGTCCAATTGTACATGGAA
>SDBT01007636.1_pt1 | contig 17766 bp, 20 predicted proteins | sample 2277101 | NCBI WGS metagenome assembly SDBT01 (sample SAMN10404973, study PRJNA504765) | marine sediment metagenome | isolation source: marine sediment core GS10_PC15, 103 cmbsf | place: Arctic Ocean: Southern Knipovich Ridge | collected 2010 | reverse complement strand
ATATACGACTCACTCCGCTTTAATGATAAAAACAAATTACTACAAGATAGCGCGATTATTATTTCTTGGAATAATGATTCCTTAAACGATATGTTTTTTGAGAGAATAAAAAAGTATAAATCTAAAGAAATAAACTTAGATTTAAGCAAAAAAAGTGGATCTATATTTGAAGCGTCCTTTGTTAGGCAAGGCACTCCTCCTTTTAATTTTATTACTCGTAGATCATTTTTTCGACCGAGAGATATAATTACATATTTCAATAAAATTCGGTCAGAACACAAACCAAACAAAACTGGATTATATTCGACAAAGGAATTGTATGACGCGGCCATAGAAGCATCAAATAGTGTTTATAATGAAATTATTGATGAATGGTCAAATCAATTTCCTGATGTTGAAAGACTACTTTCTGTTCTTCAGACTATTCAAGTTGAAACTTTTAAATACGAGGATTTTAAAGATGAATATAAGAGTGAATTTCCATCCTCCACTGAGGGGGAATTAAGAAAAAATTTAAGTTTCTTGTTTTCTAATTCTATAATTGGTCAAAAAAAGCAAGGTCGTTGGGAATATCTTTCGAGTCTACCAAATTTAAAAATAAACATTAAAAAAGATTTTAGAACGCACCAATCTTTGAAATATCGATTACAACTTACTGAGAGTAGATCGGGTTAAAAATAAAAATATCTCAAAGCCTAGAGGTACTATCAAAAATTTGACGAAAAGAGACGTTATATTTTGGAGATAGCTATTAATTCTTTATAAAGAGGCTTTTTCTAATATCAAGGTAAATAAAGTTATTCACATGAGGGTAATGGACGAAGTTAAAACTTTGCTTTTACAAGGAAAATCCGCTTTTCCATATACACTTGTTGGCTAAGAATGATGCATCCTGCCATTATAATCAATATGTGTTATAGAAAAAAATTGGCCTCGCTGATAACCAAATATACGAAACAGTCTGTCCTGCTCAATCCGAAGATGAAAATAGTATTTTTCCACTATTTGCCCTGATGTGTTTTGTTCATCAATCATCGCAAAACTATCCGAGTCGGGTTTTTCTGTGGTAAGCCCATTTTTTCTTTGAAGTGCCGCAAGTTGTTTCCATGTAAATCTTTCAAAGTATTGCAATCGACTCAAAAACTTTTTTGCTTGCTCTCGGTTTAGTTTCCAAAAAGAATACTTTTTATCCAGCGAACAGTTGGAAATAGAAAAAACCACCCTTTTTTCAGCGTGGAGTAAATCTATCTTACTGGGCGTTTTTAATTCATCCATAAACAATTACACCCAGCTAACCTATTTCAATAAAGGGCCGTAGTATTCTTTTAACGCTTTGTGTGATATAACTTTGCTCGGGGTAGTGCTCGCATCCTGCCAAGGTGTATGTACGTGAGTAATATCTACCAAGCGCCTTGCGGAATAGCCACCAAATAAACTCCACACTTTCTGTATCGTTTCTTTGTCTTTATCAGTCAAAGATGACTCGTCTTTTTCGTTGATAATTGGTTTATTTCTATATGACTTATATTGGTGATATACGGTTGGCACAACTGGCCCCAATCCCCACGCCTCTATATTTTCACCAAAAAGCGGTTTCCCGAACTTTGCAAGATAATATGCTTGTGCAAAATAAAGCACTTTTTGAAGTTTTAGGTTTGTAATTCCCTCTCGTTCTTTATTATCTCCTACGAAATCCTGCGAAGCGAGATAAATCAAATATTTTGCAACATTTCCAGCACGGTATCGTGCTTTTGTTGTCTGAGCAGTCATTTAAGTTTATTGTAGCACAAAGCAATTACTTAACAAGTATAGAAACGACATAGGGGATAACTTGCTATTGATTTAAGGCCTGATATGCCTTAAACTATATTTAAGAAAGTAATTAATCAATTCTTTGTGGTGTTGGGGTAAACAGAATCCGGCTTATAACTAGCCGATTTTTTATTTGTGAAACCCTAAGTCCGCCGAATTATCTTCTCCTGCCACGTAAATAACCGCTCCGCCGGAATTTTCAAATTTTTCTCTTAATTCAAAAACTTCATCAATAAGTTCAAGCGTTTCTTCGGAAACATTTTCTATTTTTACAAAACCCCTTGACCAATGGTTTATTACCAACCGGCTGTCGCCAAATATTTTTTTCACTTTTTTTTTCTTTGCTATTTGAAGGGCGAATTTCATCCCCAAAAGCTCCCCGTAATTATTGGTAAAATCTTTTTCAAGGACTAATTTCCCGAATTTATTAAGTTCTTTTTTGGTCAATATTTCCGAGAGTAAATTTTCGCCATTTTCATCGGTAACGCTCACCTCAACTCCTTTTCCCCTACCGGTTCCCGCATCAAAATATACCCCGGGCTCGCATTCTTTTTTTATGGAATAATCGGCTCCCAATTCAAGCCACTTTTTTGCTTCTTTTTTTGTTTTGAATCCTTTATATTTGGCGTTGGGTTTTCCGGAAACTTTTTTCTCGCATTCCCTCCAGCTATCAGCAATTCCCTTTGTCCCTGACGAGGGAACATAATAAGCATAGTATCTGTTTTTCATTTTTAGCTTCCAATCAATTTCAAAAAAACTTTATAAGTTGTTCTGGCATCGTCCAGCGCCGTATGCGCGTTTTCCCGGGAAATTTCAAAATGGTCGCATAATTCTCCCAAACTGAACGACCCCATATTTTCTGTCTCATTTCTTAATTTCTGCCAAGCTATGGAAACCGTATCCAATGCCCTATATAAAAAAGTTGGTTTAAACCTGTATCGGGCCAGCGCCTTATGAATATAGTACCAGTCGAAAGTAATGTTATGGCCAACAAGAATTGCACCATCCGTTTTTTGAAGAAATATTTTAAGCACTTCTTCTTCGGGCGGGGCATCTGCCCATTTTTCTTCGCTGTATCCGGTAATTTTTAAAGCATCCGGGTCAGCATTGTCTATGCAAACCGGCTTTATTTTTGATTCCCACTCGTCTATAACCGAGAAATTAAAGGGGTTTGCCCTAATAACTGCGATTTCGGTAAGCTCATGATCAAGCTCAACTCCGGTTGTTTCCGTGTCAATGAAAGCCAAGTCAAAATCCTTCAGTAAAAATTTTTTATTATTAACCATTATTTTTTTTCGAGAATGAAGATTTTCTTAAAGCAATTATGCCGGGAAGTTTTTTGCCGGATAAATATTCCAGCATCGCTCCCCCGCCGGTTGAAACAAAGACATTTTCTTTTTCTTCCTTGCCGATAAACAGCGAAGCGGTTTCTCCCCCGCCCACAACGGAATATGCGGAACTTTTTAATATCGCTTCGGCGATTGCTTCCGAACCTTGCTTGAATTCGAGTTCCTCAATATATCCCATCGGGCCATTCCAAACAACGGTTTTGGCACTTCTTATGATTTGTGAATATTTTTTCATAGTTTCCAGACCGATATCCAAAATTCTTCCATATTCAGTATTAACATCTATCGGCAAAATTATCTTGGGCGATTTTGAAATTCTTAATGCAACCGCCAATTTATTTTTTTCATAAAGAGATTTGCCAATCGGCAATCCCTCAGCCGCAAAAAAAGTGTTCGCCATTCCTCCGCCAATTAAAAAATAATCAACTTTTCCCATGAAGTTTTTTATCAAATCAATTTTATCGGATATTTTCGCTCCACCAAGAACAAAAACAAACGGGTGCCTCGGCTTTTTCATAACCCTGTCCAGATTTTTCAGCTCTTCTTCCATCAAAAATCCGGCATAAGAAGGAATAAATTTTGTTATTGCTTCAACCGTAGCATTTGCCCGATGGCTAACACTAAAGGCGTCATTGATATAAAAGTCTCCCAAGGAAGCTATCTCTTTGGCCAATTTTTTATCATTTTTTTCCTCTCCTCGCAGAAAGCGTAAATTCTCTAGTAAAAAAATTTTTTCTCTGGAAGCAAAATTTATCTTCTGCTTAAAACCGATGAATTTTACCGGCTTTTGCACCAATTTGGAAAGGATTTTCGCAAAGGGCCTCAGAGTTAATTTCGGATCAACCTTGCCCGGTTTTGGCCTCCCTCTTTTACTAAGGATTATTATTCTTGAATTGTTTTTGAGTAGAAATTTTATTGTCGGCAAGGCCTTCTCAATCCGCAAGGGAATGTTTTTCTTTCTCTTCATTTTTTTTAATTCTTCGTCCGTAACACTAAAATCAACCCGCAAAAGGCAGGTTTTTCCGAATAAGTTTTTTCTTTTTAGATTACTTAAAAATTTCATTTGAGCGAGATACGGGAATTGAACCCGCGTTTCTTGCTTGGGAAGCAAGTGTACTACCATTGTACTAATCTCGCATAAGGCGATGGCAGGCAGAGGAAGCTAGCGTATTACCACTATACCACACTCGCAAGATTAGCTTAATTTTGCTATTCGTTTATTGAAACTTTCCCGTCACTCCAATGGAAATTAGGCACAAGAACCGTTACTTTGGCTTGCAATTTAACCGAATTAAACCATTCATCAAAACTAGGGCCACCCTTGCCTTCGAGAATAAATCTTCCTTGAAGCACTTCCAGGCGCGCCTGAGGTTCTAAAATTTCCTTCTGGAAATCTAACATTGAAATACCGTAAAGGGTTTTCACTTTTTCCTCAATGTTGTCTCCGGCTTTTTCAACTATCTCGCTTATCTTTTTATCAATAATTTTATTTAAATCCTTGCTTTTCAGTTTGTTTTTTAATTCTTTCTCAACTATTTTATTTTCTATCAATTTTTCCAGAACCGCCCTTTGAACTTCTTTTTGAAATTCAACTGTATTTATTGACGCTAAAGACCCGCTATCGTAAACCTCTAAAACTTTCTGATAATAATGGATGGCGGCTGCGGATTCCTTATTGAAAGAATCCAGGCTTACCGGATGCCAGTTTACTAAAGCGGCCGGATACGATTCGCTGAAAAAAAGAAGCAACCCTGAAACAACAATGATTATTAAAAATAAAGTTATAAGTAATTTTCTGTTCATTACGGCGTTATAATTATTATTTCTTCACCCGGCTTTTTATAATTAAATTTCGACCTTAGTTTTTTTTCCAGATTTTCTGGATAAGAAAAGTGATTTATTTCGGATTTAAGAAAGACGTTTTCCTTAACGAGAAAATCCAACCTGCTGTTTAAATCGGCAAGTTCTTTTTTTAATTGGTAACGTTCTTTCAGAATGAGATAAATCTGAGTTAAAATTACCAACAAGATAGCTATTAAAATAAAAACTGTTAAAAGCCGTGGCATCTTATTTATTTTAACAAATCTTTGAAAACTTGAACAGGAATCTTAACGCCTGTCGCCATTTTAAGAAGTTTTTTCTTTCCTCTTTTTTGTTTCTTCCAAAGCTTCATTTTTCGAGAACGGTCTCCCCCGTAAAGGTAGCCTGTAACGTCCTTTTTTAAAGCTGGGATGTTTTCCCGCGCTAAAATTCTTCCTCCGGAAAAAGCTTGGAGCGCCTGCATAAACTGCCTGCGCGGCAAAAGTTTTTTAAGACGCTCAACCATTTTCTTGGATTCAAATAGCAACCGGTTTTGAGCCACTACCCTGACAAGCCCCGGCGTCTCGTTTCCGGCAACTAATATTTTTAATTTGGCAAGCTTGGACGGCTTAAAATCAGCCATTTCATAATTATATGAAGCAAAACCAGCCGAAACGGATTTTAACCGACTGTCAAAATCCGAGATAAGTTCAGCCAATGGCATTTTAAATGAAATTATAATTCTCTCTCCTTTATTCCCGAAATTTTCGGTTCTAATGCTTTCCCATCTATAAATATCTTTTAGTTTCAGAATCCCGCCGAGGTAATCCACAGATGTAATTATTTTCACTTTAATCATCGGCTCTAAAATACCGTCTAAATTATCGGGCAACTCGGAAGGGTTTTCGGCAATTTTGTATTCTGAACCCTTTGGTATTTTATATGCCACTGACGGAAAAGTGTTAACAATTTTTATAAAAAATTCTTTTTCCAGGCGTTCAGCGGTTATTTCAAAATGCAGCTTGCCCAAAAAACCGACCTTAAATCCTCTGCCCAGTGCTTCATTAAAATCTTCCTGAATTTTTAAAGCGGAATCATTAAGCTTAAGTTTTTGAAATGCATTCCTAAGGTTATCATACTGATTACTATCCTCCGCATAAAAAGAAACAAAAACAACCGGTTGAGGTTCGGAATATCCCGGAAGGGCCAATTCCTTAGAATTTAAGGCAACTGTATCCCCTATCTTTAATTTTTGCGGGTCTTTGATTCCGGTTATTAGATACCCGATTTCTCCGGCTGTTAATTTTTCACTTTTTTGGAGCTGCGGGGAAAAATATCCGGTTTCTTTCACTTTTGTTTTTTCCTTTCCTACAATGAAATAAATATTGTCTTCGGTTTTTATTTCTCCGCCGAAAACCCTTACTGCCACAACTACTCCGCGATGCTCGTCGTAAAAAGAATCGAAAACAAGCGAATACTCTTTTTTAGATATTTCTGGCTGGGGAAATTTTTCCGCCACGGCATTCAACAATTCCTTAACGCCCTGGCCGGTTTTTCCAGAAATGCAAAATATATCCTGGATAGAACACCCTATAAGATTGGCTGTTTCTTTTATGACGTTTTCCGTTTGAAAATCACTTAAGTCAATTTTGTTAACTGCGCCGATTATTTTAAGGCCTGCTTTTTTCGCCGCGTAAAAATTAGCTAAGGTTTGCGCCTGAATTCCTTTAGTAATATCAACCAGTAAAATCGCCCCCTCAACTGCAGCGAGTGCTCTTGAAACCTCATAATGAAAATCGCTGTGTCCGGGAGTATCTATCAGATTCAGAATATAATCTTTGTAAGCCATACGCACTGGGGCCATCTTGATAGTAATGCCCCTTTCTCTTTCAAGCTCCATTTGGTCGAGATATTGGGCCTTCATCTGTCGCGATGAAACCGTACCGGTTATTTCCAACATCCGGTCTGCCAAAGTGCTTTTACCATGATCTATATGAGAAATGATGACAAAATTTCTAATATCCATATAATTAATATATCATGTTACCCGAGCCAATCAAAAACTTCATAGAGGTTTTTGCCGCCTTACCCTCTATTGGCAGGCGCCAGGCAACGCGTCTGGTTTTTAAGCTATTAGGAAGCGGCCAGGCAAAAATAGAAGAAATGGAAAAATCCGTCAGGGATTTGAAATATCTTAAAATTTGTTCCCGCTGCTTTTTTATTCATCAAAATCCGCCGTCTGGCGGAAAAGACGACCTTTGTGATATTTGCCGGGACCAGACCCGACATCATAATATTATAGCTATAGTGGAAAAAGAAATAGATTTAATTTCCCTTGAACGCACTAAAAAATTTAAGGGAAGATATTTGGTTTTGGGAGAACTCCTTAAAACTGGAAACCTGGATAGCCAGCAAAAACTCCGTCTCAACCACCTTAAAGATTGGATAAAAAAACAAATCAGTAAGGCCGAGGAAATAATTATTGCCATCAACCCGACAACTTATGGAGACATTAACGCTTCGGTCATAGCTAAAGAACTCGCGCCCTATTCCAAAAAAATAACCCGCCTCGGACGTGGAATCCCGACCGGCGGAGAAATAGAATTCGCCGATGAAGAAACTCTGGAACAGGCACTAGAGAGAAGAAATTAAAAACGCCTGGGCAGTAAATATCTTGCCCAGGCGTAATATTCATCTTATGTATACCAATAGACTCAGGTACGGTGAAAACCTTTCTTATAGCAATCTTTCTTGCCTATCCATTTCCAATCGCTTGAATGCGGATGGCCTACGTATGGCTTACACTTTACCCAGTAATTAGTAGTATTTATACACTTGTCGCAATAAGGAAAGAATACATTCATGGCTTGTATAAATAAATCTATTATCCATAACTTCAGTCTCCAAGGGATGTTTTTTACATTCCGAATGAAACGCATCCGCACCGCAAAGAACCTAAAAGAAATTTCTTTATAAATATCATCCATTTTCATCTTAAGCTACCTCCGTTTTATTTTTTAAATGTTCTAATTTTAAGATCCTCTGCAATTAAATCCGTAAAATTTTCACTTCCACATACGACTGACGATGGCCTTTTTTCTTTCTATATCTGGTCTTCGAGTGATACCTAAACACTATTTTTTTCTTATCCCTTCCTTCTTTAATCATCTTGGCTTCAATCTTAGCACCCGATACATACGGTGCGCCTATTTGGACGCCATTTGTCTCAGAAACCAAAAGGACCTTATCAAAAATAATTCCCTTATCATCCGGGATTTTAATTTTTTCTATTTTCAGCTTATCGCTTTCGCTTACCTTGTATTGTTTACCTCCTGTTTCTATAACTGCAAAATTCATGCTTAATATTTAGACTTATTTAATTATTGACGGAAATAATAACACTTATGGCTATTAAAATCAATATTGAGATTTCCAAGCTGACAAAAACAAACACATACGACAAAAAACGTTCTCTGTTATAAAGAAAAACGGCCAGAAATAAATTAATCAAAAAAAGAATGAAAACCGACAGTATAATTTGAAAAACCTGCGCCTTGCTTCCTAAAAAATCTATACCCCTATAAGAATCAAAATGCAAAATCAGCGGCTTTTCAAAAGGACTAATTTGAACATAAAAAAGGGATGCCGCCATAATCAATATCAAAAAACTTAGCCCAATGGTTATTGAAAAATACCCGTCTCTTACAAGCTTGAGAATTGATATTGATTTCATTATTCCATTATTTCTTTTCGTCCACTTCCTTTTTTCCTTCCGCGAGTTCGTTTGTCTGCTCCGTATCTCTTTCTAAAAGAAGTGCTTGAAATTCTCCGACATGCGTTTTTTCCTCTTTGGCAATATCCAAAAGAATAGTTTTTATATGCTCATCCTGGGTCATCGCGGCAAGCTGTTCATATAAACTGACCGCATCAAGTTCCGCAATCATTCCCACGCGTAAAATCTCTTTGTCTAAATCCTCTTTTTTGACTTTGTTAAAATCTATCGGTAGTTGAGATAACACTGTTTTGTTTAAAAATAACTAATAAACGCCCTTTGTAAAAGTATATCATACCTGTGCCGCCACCGGCCTGCCTGCCGCAGGCAGGGATTTGTCCACCGAGGGTGGATCCGCCTTCGGCGGAAACCCTTATGGACAACCACACATAAAAAATCTAGTAGCCCCAACGGGATTCGAACCCGTGTTTTAGCATTGAGAACGCTATGTCCTAACCAACTAGACGATAGGGCCTTAATAAACTTAAATTAGCCTATCTCTTTTATTTCTTCCACAACTTTATCCAGGCCGATTCCGCGCGAGGCCTTTATTAAAATAAGGTCGTTTTTTCTAATGAACGCCTGAACTGCTCTGGCGGCCTCGCCTGCCGTATCAAAAACCAAAACCCTGTGTCTTGGAAAACCGGCGCTCCTAGCGGAATTGGCTATGAATTTCCCGCGCGGTCCGACTGTAATTAAAATATCAATTGCCTTTACCACGGACCTCCCTAATGCCTCATGTGCCTCTATTGAGTATTTTCCCAGCTCCAGCATGTCTCCTAAAATCGCTATTTTTCTTTTTCCTGATAGGCCGGTTAATGTATTAATAGCTTCCTGCATTGAAATCGGAGAGGCATTATATGTATCGTCAATAATATAAGTCTCTTTTATTCCTCTTATTAAATTCATTCTTCCTTTGACTGGCTGGTAGTTTTTTAAAATTGACTCGGCAATCTCCACCAAATTTAAATCAAAAATCAGTCCGACGCAAGTCGCAGCCGCAGCAGCGTAGGCCTGAGCCCGACCGAAAGCATTTCTGATGACAACCGGCACGAAACTACCTCCATATTCTATTTTAAAGGATATTCCAAAAGGTTTTTCTTCTTCCGAGCGGTTTTCAAAATTACTTATCCTAACATCGGCATCTTCCTTAAAACCGAAAGTTATAATCCGCCCCCTTGTTCTTTCTTTTACGCTTAAAGCCAAATCATTATCAAAGTTTAAAACTGCAAATCCGCTTGCCGGCAAATACTCCACGATTTTTGATTTTTCTCTCAAAAGCGCCTCCGGCCCGCTAAAGTATTCTACATGAACCGGAATCTCCCCAATGGTGGTTATAATACTGATATCTGGACGGGCTATATCCAATAAATATTTAATGTCGCCGGGACGGTCTGCGGCATATTCCAAAACTAATATTTCAGGATAAGCCGATTTCTTCAAAAAAATCAAAGAAAATATTCCCGATAAAATTACTTTTGCCCAGAAAAAGGTTTTTTTAAATTTTCTCTTGCCCGCCGGTTCTTCCCGGCTGACAATTTTAAGGTCTTCTTCGTTCCAATCTCCAATGATGGCTAAGGCAACCCCGAGCTCGTTATTTAAATTACCTTTTGATTTCCGCGTTCTGCGGTAATTCTTTAAGACAGCGTAAATTTCTTCTTTTGCCGAAGTTTTTCCCGCACTGCCGGTTATGGCGACAATTTTGGGCTTAAAGTGCCAAATCGTCAACTTGGCTAAAATCCTTAACTTAAGCTTTAATATTTTAAGAAAAAAACTTTTCATACATTAAGATTGATTGTTGTCTGGGATTAATCTGTCCGGCGACACATTATAATAATTTAAAATAAACTGAGTCAACTCTCGGAAGGCCGGGACAACTGTCTGTCCTGCTAAAGGATTTCCCTCGGGCCTTACAAGTTTTATTAAAATGACAAATCGCGGGTTATAAGCAGGAGTAAAACCTATAAAAGTATTAATGACATCGTCCGTGTATCCCCCGTTCACAAAATCCGGTATGAAAGCGGTTCCCGTTTTGCCAGCGACGGAATAATTTGGTATGGCTGCCAAGATATTTTTATCAACGGAAGACGCCATCATTTTTGCGATTTTATCCGAAGTATCGGAAGAAATAACCCTTCTGATAATTTCCTGCTTGTCATTCGCTAAAATAATTGGTTTCATCAAAACCCCGTCGTTAGCTATGGCAGAAACGGCATTAATCATTTCAAGCGGAGTCACCGCCACCCCTTGGCCGAATGAAGCGGTTGCAAAATCAATGTCTTTATCATTTTTCAAATTATTAAGATTCCCCCTTACTTCTCCGGGAAGCGAAATATCTGTTAATTCGCCAAGTCCAAACTTTACTAAATAATTATAAAAAACATCCTTGCCTGTCTTTTGTTGAATAAAAACCGCGCCAGTGTTAATGGAATTTTCAATAACCTCGGTCATTGTTTTTTCCCCGTGCGCCTTTAAATCCCAGTTCCTTATTGTCTTGCCATTAAGAGTAACTGAACCGGTATCAATGTATGTTGTTTCCGGGGTAATTTTTCCACTATCAATTCCGGCAGACATTGTTATGAGTTTGAAAACCGAACCCGGTTCGTAAACCGCCTGGACCGCCGGATTAAGAAACGTCCCAATGCTAAATTTCGAATAATTATTGGGATTGAAATCTGGAAAACTACCCATCGCTAAGATTTTTCCCGTTTTTGGTTCTTCCACTATAACCGTTCCGCTATCGGCATTATATTGGGCTATTAAACTTTTTAAAATCTTTTCCCCTTCCGCCTGAATATTCCTGTCTATCGTCAAAATCAAATTTTCGCCGTCGATGGGCTTTATAATGTCTTTATTATTGATTTTTCCATCTTTGCCAGCCAATAAGCCGTTGAAATAAAGTTCTAATCCGTAACGTCCAATAAGCCCTTCATCAAGAGACGTAAAACCCAAAATATGAGAGGCCAAATTATCAAATGGATAAAAACGCAAAGAATGGCTTTTTGTGTATATCCCTTTTATTTCCAGTCCCTCTACTTCTTCTACCTGTTGACTAGTTGCTTTTGAAATCAGAAGTTCGTATTGGTCATCCGGCTTGCTTAATAATTTTTCCAATTCGCCTGCGGATTTTTTGATAATCTCGCTCAAAACCGCTGTTACCGAAAAAGCATCTCTTATTTCTTTAGGCACGGCATAAATAATCGGATAATTTTTGTTAAGCGCTGCAGGAATAAAATTATCATTTCTATCCGTAAAATAAATATTTCCTCTTTTTGCTCCCAGAACGCCGCTGGCTTCTTGTTGAGCTTCAGTCCTAGTTAAATAGTAATCTCTTTTTTCAAGCTGGAGATTGTAAAGATTAAAAAATAAAAGCAAAAACAATAAGCCAAAAAAAACGATTAAAGTTGTAATTCGCCATTTCATAACCGTGATTAATTGTTAACGGTAAATTGTTTGCTGCTCATTGACTTTATATATTGGGGATTATTGTCTAAGACGAGATATTGTCCTTCTACTAGCGCCTCTAAATTTTTAGCGTCAATTATATTATAAAGATTATTTTTTAATTCTGCATTACTGACTTCGGCTTTTTGAATATCATCGCTTTGCCTTTGAAACTCATGCCGCAAGTCAACCAGCTCATTATAAAGAAAAACTCCCCAAACAACGGAAAGAACTCCCGCTGCCATTAGAATAAGAATAAACGGATTTGATTTATTGTTGTTTTTATTCGGTTGAATTATTGTCATTTTAGTTTTGCCGCCCGCATTTTTGCACTACGGCTTCTTGGATTAATTTCTATTTCCTCTTTCTGTGCCACTACCGGCTTTTTTGTCAAAATTTCCATTTTTCCCTCTTTTGCTGATTGGCGAAAAAAGTTTTTGACAATTCTATCCTCTAAAGAATGAAACGAAATTATTACTACTCGCCCGCCACCTGCCCGACTCGCCTTGCGATTCGAAGCGGGCGGGTCGCTACGCCGCTCAGGCGTTAGCGGGCTGGTTCGACCTTTATTTTTTAAAATTTCTTCCAAATTGCCCAGTATTCTAGCCAAATTTCCCAATTCGTCGTTAATATATATTCTTAATGCCTGAAAAACGCGCGTACCAGGGTTAATTCTGCCTTTTTCATAGTTTTTAGGAACTGCTGATTTTATTATTTCAACCAGCCTGCCGGTCATTAAAATTCTTTCTTTTTTTCTTTCCTCAACTATCCTTTTCGCAATTTGACGACTGTATCTTTCTTCCCCGTATTTCCAGAAAATATTCGCCAAATCTTTTTCCGGTAAACTGTTTACAACTTCCGCAGCAGTCTGACCTTCTGGTCCGTATCTCATATCCAAAACTTCATCTTTTTGAAAACTAAATCCCCTGCCCGCCTCGCCTTGCGAAGCATGGCGGGCGGGTCTGCTCTCCAACTGTTCCGATGAAAACCCGAGGTCTATCAGCAATCCATCGGCTTTAGGTAACCCCGACGCTTCGGTCGGGGCTCCGATCCACGACACAAGGTCGGGGCGTCGGAGTATCTCCGGTAAATCGGCGTAGTTTCCTTGTTTAAGAATTAAATTTTTTCTTAATTCTGAATTCTTAATTTTTAATTCTGTTGAAATTTTTGATTCGACCTTTTTTAATAAACTTCCATCCAAGTCAGTCCCTAATAATTTTCCATCCGGTAGAATTCTTTTCAGAATTTCAACAGCGTGTCCAGCCGAACCAATAGTTCCATCAATTACGAAATCTCCGGGCTTCGGATCTAAATACTGAATAACTTTTTTTAAAAGAACAGGTATGTGGCTCATTTTATATTCCCAACTCCGACAATTTTTCGGCTATTTCATCGGATGCCGATTCCGTTTTTGTTTTATATTGTTTCCAATTGTCGGCGTCCCAAACTTCAAATCTTTTATTAACTCCAGTAACCGTAACTTGTTTTTTCAATTCGGCATATTCGCGGAGATAATCCGGAATTAAAATTCTTCCTTGCTTATCTAAATCAACTTCCGCCGCGCCGGCGAGTAATAATCTGGAAAAAGCGCGTGAGTCGGATTTCACAAGCGGGAGAGTATCTAATTTTTGCGCCATGACTTCCCATTCCTGATTGGTAAAAACAAAAAGGCAGTGGTCTAATCCCCTGGTAATAATCGCCCCGCCAGAAATCTTTTGCCTAAATTTCGCCGGCACCGCCATCCTGCCTTTTATATCTAAATTATGTTGAAATTCTCCAATAAACATGTTTGAGTTATCCCCCACTTTGTATAGTTATCCCCATAGTTATCCACATTTCCCCACTTATGTTTAATTTTGCTTTATTATCAGGGACGCGTCAACAATTAAAAACCGCTGTTTTCCAGCGGCCATAATAATAAGAAATCCTTTATCTAAGCCAATTTTATAAAAATATACTTATTTTTATCCACAAATTGTCCACATAAATAAAAACCTTTATATTTAAGTGGTGTTTACTAGAAGAGGTTAGAACCTATTTCCTCCAAAATCCTTAAGGATTTTGGAGAAGTGATCTTATGTCTACGTGCCACATTGTTTATTCAAACCAAGTTTCTCCATCAATTTATATGAATCGGCGAAGCTCGCGTATCCGCGCCAAGAAGCGTGCATGTTGCGGATAAATGTGTCGGACGTTTTGCCCTTGCGAAGAAGCGCGGCGTACCGCCTTCGCTTTTTCAGAAACCGTTTGACCGTCGATTTTCTCAAAAAGCGGCGGTTGCCGCGAACGACATACCCCAGAAAATCAACACCTTGGTCTATTGGGAAAATCTCCGCTTTCTTAGGGTGCAGTTCGAGTTTCAACCTTTCGCGCAGAAAAATTCTTATTTTCTCCTTATCCTCTCGCAAGTGCTTTTTATCTAACCCCAAAATAAGAAAATCATCAACGTAACGAACATAATATTTCTCCCGCAAAATTCTCTTTACGTAATGGTCTAATTCATTCAAATAAACATTCGCAAATAATTGACTCGTAAGATTGCCTATGGGAATCCCCCGCGGGTTACTCCGGATTATCTCATTCAAAAGCCATAAAACATTTTCATCTTTTATTTTACGGCGCAAAATTTCAAAAAGTATTTTGTGGTCTACATCATCGAAATATTTGGAGATGTCGCATTTCAGGCAGTAAATTTTCGCCTGCCCGCCAACGGCCTGAGCCGTAGGCGATGGCAGGCGGGCTCGGCACACCTCGTCTCTCTCTCCAAACAAAGTTTTTATGAACTTTTCAAGCCGAATAACCGCGGCGTGTGTTCCCTTACCAACACGGCAAGCGTATGAATCGTAAATAAATCCCTTTTCCAAAATCGGCTCAATGACATTACAAACCGCGTGATGAACCACTCTATCACGGAACGGGGCCGCTTTAATAGTTCGCTTTTTGGAATCGGCTACTATAAATTCCCGATAGCGACCGTGCCGATAGGTTTTTCTCGCCAATTCCGCCCGTAAAGCCAATAAATTTTTTTCCAACTCATAACCGAACTTCAAAATCGAACTGCGGTAACGTTTACATTTTCGGGCACCTTTGTAGGCCCGGTGGAGATTGGCGAAATTAAAAACTTCTAAAAATAAATCCGACATTTATAAATAAATGAAAAATTCCTTGCTTGCGGGATAGTTAATCTGTAAGGCGCAACTATCCCGCAAGCGTTCTTATTTGGGACCCCACCTTTTTAGGGGTTTCTAAAAAAAAGCGGGACGACAAACAATGGGTAGGAATTCATATTTTCCCTTCGGAGAATCCAAGGAGAAGGAATAAGTGCAGTAGTCGTCTTGGCGCAGACTCGTATCCATAGACACTTCGTTCGGGCCAAGTGTTATTTCCTTATAGATGAGTACCGAGCACAGCGGAGCCCCGCATTGTTGTTCTGATTCGTCGTGTTCTAATTCAAGTTCAGCGTGAACGCGCCAGCATTCGAACCATTATTCCAATTGCCGCCGCGGAGGAGAACACCGCTATGTTGTAGCCCTTATCCCTGCCCGCGAGAGCATAGCGTCCTCGGCGGGTATTAACATTATAACTTGTTTTTGGAACGGCGGATAATATTTTGCCCAGTGCGCTTTATGCCGGGCGCGAAAACTTTACCGTCCAACCGGAAAGTAATTTCCCTATTTCGTTCATTTTTTCTGCTGCAACGCCATACTGTTTAATATTCACGAAGTGTAAGTCCTTTGAGAGCCGTATCAATATCCGCAATTCGTCCAACTCCACGCTCGCCTGCTTCAAAGTCGTGGACTTATCGCGCTCAGCGTTTGCGACAATCATTGAGTGCAGAAGGTTAAGCGTTTTGTTCTCTATCCGTTGCCCCAGTACGAACCGCTGGCTTTTGGGAAATTTATTGATGACCGGATGGAGCCAGAGCAAAAAGTCATACGTTTTTTGATAAATGATAAGGTCGGTGAACATTTCTAAAAAAATTTTAAGAAAAAGATTTAAGATTTAAGATTTCTACGCGACTACCGAGCACAGCGGAGCCCCGCATCCTCGTTCTGATCCGTCGTGTGCTAATCCAAGAGCAGCGTGAACGCGCCAGCATTCGAACCAGTACCCCAAGTGCCGCCGCGGAGGAGAACACGATTTGCATATGCGCCATTATAAGTATAAACCTTTCCCATTCCCTGAGTAGAATTCCAAGAAGAATCTGACGGTCGTATTTCATTAGAAGAAAAATCTCCATAACCGGTAATAGCTGTGTGCTCAATCCACCGCCATCCAACCGCGCCGCCATCCGTGGGAGTATCATTAACAAGAGTGTCGCTTGTGTCTTTCCTTGCGTGTTCCCAAACATTACCGGCAATGTCCCAGATTTCTTCACCATTTGAAAGAGTAAGCTTAGCCTTACTATTCCGATTTATTCCTTTTTCAGGGTCGGAACCATTATATCCGCAACTGTCAGCCGTACCATTATTGCCCCTGAAAAGACATCCTGTTCCGACCGAACCGCTCGACCAGTTGGATGCAACCTGTTCGGCATTCCTCGCAATCGTCATCCACTCATCATTAGTAATAAGATGAGCGCCAATGGAAGTGCAAGCCGAGACTGCCTGGGTATGAGTTACATGGACAATTGGAGAACCGTAAGCGCTGGAAATAATTTTTGTGGCGTCACTACAGCCGGAATCTCGCCAGTCAAGACCGTCGCCGGAGTCGGCAGGACAACTGGCATCAGAAGCGTCATCGCCCCTACCGTTAACCACCTTGTCATATTTTGCCTCGTACTTCATCACCCAAAAATTAGAAGTGTTGTATGTGGAATTGCCGGGAACTTTAATCCAATTGTTGGGGAAAGTTGCGGGAATAATGGAAAGATCAGTGCCTGTTTCATAAGCATTGTCAGAACTGCCTCCGTCATTTATCGCGTTGGTCTGGTATTTTTCCGATTCAAGTATGGCGCGAATTTGCCAAGAACCGCCGGGAGTGTATGTGTAATAATTACCAGTGGAAGTGGTATTAATAGGATCAACAGGAAGAGTGCTTAATACGGAACCATATGAAAGGGCTGTGAAATTAACTGGTATCCAGCCATTAGAGTCGACTTTTTGATAATTAATCTCAGTCTCGCAAGCATACGACCAGTCGGTGGGTAAAGTTGGAAGGCCCAGATTAGCGCAAGTGGCCGAGGAATCAGGAATTGAAACATAGACGATATTACTGGAGCCAAATGATGCTCCTCCGTCAGTTTGGTAAAGAACTAGAGCCTTGTTAATGACAGCAAGATCTGACAATCTAGTAGCATCCCTGGACTTTCTCATATATTCAGTAGGATTTAAAACTAAAACAACTGTGGTTGCTAAAATAGCGAGAATACCAATAACAATTAGAAGTTCAATGAGAGTAAACCCCTTTTCTGAGTACATACTATTATTATACAAAAAAGATTTGAATAAAAATACTCCTTAAAGAAGGGTAATTTTAATTTTAGAAAAGAGGATGTTTTGTCTTTGAAGATAATTTCTTAAAAATAATTACAAATCCAACCCCGGATCAGTCCCTGCTTCGTAATAACAGGTTTCTTCTGTGTATGTC
>SDBT01007635.1_pt1 | contig 17766 bp, 17 predicted proteins | sample 2277101 | NCBI WGS metagenome assembly SDBT01 (sample SAMN10404973, study PRJNA504765) | marine sediment metagenome | isolation source: marine sediment core GS10_PC15, 103 cmbsf | place: Arctic Ocean: Southern Knipovich Ridge | collected 2010 | reverse complement strand
ACCGGTCAAAAACCTTATCGGGACTATCGTGTTCGCCCAAACCGGTACTACTTTTATCGTTGCCCTTACCCCAAATGCGTCCCTCGTTTTCGGGGCTTAAAGTCTTAAGCCCCCACAACTCCACGACCTTGCCGGGGCAGGATTCGAAAATAAACCGTTGTCGGGGACCCGAATGGCCACCATAAGGTAATCCGCTATCATCGAACCTAAATCCGACTTTTGGGTGGTCGCAATGCCAGGAGTAGAGTAGGTCACGGTTGCATTTGGGAAACTTCGCCAACGCCTGACGCTTGGTTAATATCCACTCACACCCATCACACGGCGTATCCTCCGCGTCGGCATGGGCTTTCGTCCAGTCGAGCATGAGGCGGAGGTTGTCGCGGAAGTATTTAGCTTGAGTGCCATACGATCGGTCGCACTTGTCAAACACCTCACCTTGCGGTATGAGCGAACAACACGGAGTTCCCATATTCACGGGCAAGCCCATCGCCGCCACGTATTCGCTGCATATACAATCCGGACAATCCGGTTTTGACATACCTCCCACGGCCATGCACAACTCGCAAGTTTTACTTGCTCCATAAACTTTCCGCTCAATAGACTCCCCAATAATGGGTATCCATTCCTTGTAACTTAATTTCACGGTTTCCTCCTGTTAAAAAGCCCGGCCAGTGGCAGATGAAAGGGAAATGCGGTGTAGGAGGATGCTGAATTCTCCTGCATAAACCCTTGGAGGACCACTGACCGGGCATGTTGGTGGGGCCGGGCGGGCATGAGCGTGAGAAGTCGCTTGAACGGTCTGAGCTTTGGAACGTGTTATCTGAACACGCACAGGGATTTTCAGTATCAACTTGCCCGGCCCCAATTTCAATCACTTGAATCCGACAGAGAATTAATCGCGTTCTGTTCGATTCTCGTCGTGCCGCCGATGACGATGGCCTTAATCTTCCCTTCACTGACGTATCTGCGTAGGGTGTTGGGATGAATCTTTAATTGTTTGGCAGCTTCCTCAATCGTTAACTTTTCGTTTTCCATGGTATTCATAAAAGCACAACATGCAATAATTGTCAACCTTTATTTACTTTATTTAACATCTGTGAACAATATTGAACCCTTCCAGCGGGCGCGAGCATCTATAAAACAGGAGGACGTGTCATGAAGTTACGCATAGCGATTTATGGTTCCGTAACATTTTGTATCCTTCTCGCGTACTGGATGACCCTGGGCGACGCGCCCTTGCTGCTGGACTATCTGATTTGCCCAAGCTGTTTCTCGGGCGATATCGTCTACTGGCATTACAAAGTCAGGATGGATATTTGGTTTGACGAGTTCTACAGGCTATTCCACTATTCCCTAATAATAACAATAGTCTATGAGAGATTCTGGCATTGGTTCACTAACGGCTTTGAAATCTGCTGATAATCGGCCTAGAACACCCTACATAAAATGCACCCTATAAATATCTGAAAACATTACTTTTTGTAAGATTTACCTTGACACCCCATACAATTTGTGCATACTGTTGCATTAATGGTACATGACGCGAATGAAACACCATCTGACGAAGTAAAGCGCCTCACCGAGAACTGGATTGCTAAGGGCGGGCGGCTGAATAATCCCCGCGCCCTTCTCACTTACCTGCAAAAGAACGGGGCCAACATAAAGGACGTTGCTTCCGTAATTGCCGAACTTCTAAAGACAAAAGACGAAAAGTTACGCTTCGAGGTTGTAAAGTTTATCCTCTCGCGTTACGACGTTGCCAAGGGCGGAAATGGCAAGGCCCAGCCGGTGCCGTCTCCGGACCAGCCCGGTGAACCTGATCCCATCGAAGACGTGCCCCTGCCGAGGCTAGATGATGAAAGCTAAGGATGATATAGTCTCTCAGCGGAAAGCATACGCCGCCAGCTTTTACCTGTTCCTGGAAAAAGTTATCACCCCGTATTACTCCGTCGAGCGAAACATTCTCACCGAACGAATCCACAAGGATATCTGTGACTTCCTTCAGTTCTCCAGGGGTGACGGCTCAACGCGCTCAAGTAATATTTCCTCGATACCCATGAAGAGCAGTAGGGGCAAAAAGGTGCGCAAGCGAAGAAAACTCCTTCTGGTTCCCCGCGACAGCCTTAAGACCACGATTGTCATTGCCTACGTGCTGTGGCGCCTCGTCCACAATCCCAAATTGAAAGTGAACCTCTCCGGCTTTAATACGGACCGGGTGCAGTCGATGCTCCTGGAGACCATGGGGCACATCGAGCGAAATAAACTTCTCAAAAAAATATACGGCAATTTCTGCTCCGCCAAACACGACGGTGGAATATGGAAGCAGACCAAGATACAGCTTTACGATCCATACAGGAAAGAGGTTGTACCCTGGCAGAACGTCGCATCCGTGACAATAAGCGGGCTCCGCGCTGGAAAAACCGGCAACCACGTCGATATCTCCTGTGTGGACGACAGCGTTTGCGACCGCAACATCTCGACGGATGAGCAGTTGCAAGCGCCCCTTACCCATTTCAAATACTTACAGCCCATCACACGTAGCGAGATCATTGTAACCGGTACGCGATATGACTTCAGGGACGCTTATCAGCATCTCATGAAGCAGGGGAATTACGATGTCTACCTGCGCTCCGCTTATGAAGTTGACGGCTCACCGTGGTTTCCCGAGCATTTGGATGAAGATTATCTGGACTCCGAATCGGTGTCGATGGGGCCGTATTTATTTGCCTGCCAGTACATGAATAATCCGGTTCACCCGGATGAGGCCGTGTTCATGACCGCCTGGATCGACGGTTGCCTGGTGGACAGGTCGGAGATCCCTAAAAAATTGCGGGTGTTTGTATATGTTGACCCCGCTTTCGGGATCAAGCCGACCAATAATTCCACGGCGATTTTGGTTGTTGGCATGGACACGACCGGTACTCTGTGGGTTTTACAGGACACAAAGGTAAAAATGAAACCGGATGACACCGTTCATACCATGCTTGCGCACCATAAGGAATATCATGCGGAAGTGTTGCGGTGCGAAGCGCAAGTGGCTGCTGTCTTCATCGAACCTGTTTTGAGGCGCATGGCCGCCGATCTTAAAATGGAAGTTCTCTATGAGGGGTATATTCAATCTACACAGAAAAGCAAACCTGCCAGGATATCGGCGCTGTATCGGTTGATCCAAACGTCAAGGATTAAAATACCGACTGATTGTTATAATCTTATTTCCGAGTTGACACGTTATCAGAATCGCAAAAATGAAGAAGACGACTTGCTGGATGTTTTGGCAAGGGCGGCCGACGATCTGTTCGAGCCCGAGGAAGATAAGGAACCCACGGCAGAGGACATCGTGCAGGCCAAGATCGACTTTGGCGCGAGGCAGCGGATATCACATGATCCCGTCCAAAAGGGAGGAGGAATAATGAGATTGAAAAACTCGTTTAGGAGCAGGCCATGTCGAGTCTCCGCCCCATAAAAGATAGCGTGCTGATGAGGCTTGTCCCGCCCGGGTCGGATGTCCTCGTCATGGATCAAAGTTCGCGGGCCGAAAATGTCCGCCGGACCACTGACCATGCCATCGTGGTAGCGTGCGGCTCGGGTTGCGCGGTGGTTAAAAACGGCGACCTCGTGCTCGTAGAACATTATTATCAAAAACCGAGAGACGGACATCTCGTCGAGAAAGAATCGGAAATATTAGCCGTGATCGAAAAAGGAGAAAACAATGACGAACCAACTAGCGCCTAACCAAGTAATAGTGGATCTGAATAATTTGCGTCCCAAGGTCGAGTCGCATCAGACCAAGCAGGCACTTGTGTCCCTGGTCAAGACGCTCGATCTGGCCGATGAGGGCGCGGCCCTCCTCAACGGCTTCCTGGATTACATCCCGCGGACGCTCCCTGACGAAATGAGCATTGCGGTACAGGGCGACCTCGCGCGTGGCATCGGCTCCATCGCGTTCAAAGACGCGGAGCGCAACCAGATCGTCGTGGCATACGGATGCTCCAAGGGGTCATGGAAGATGGTGGATGGGCCCGGGCTCGGCGACCCCGACATCGCCATCGCCATCAAGTGTACGGCCAGGTCCGAGCCCGGCAATCCCGAGACGTGGGACGCCCATGTCGAGCAGAAGACGGGCAAGACCGCATCCGTGCTGGATTATGCGTTCCATCCCGGCGACTCCAAGGCGTGGAAAGTGACCACGATGTCCACCATGGCCGACTCGTTGAGTTTGCAGGTGGAGAAGGAAGCGGAGAAGACGGCGGAGCAGGTGACGGGACAGGAAGTGCCCAAGCCAGCCACCAAGAAAGCGGGCCGCAAGAAAAAGAAGACCGCAAAGAAGAAAAAAGTTGCGGTCGCATCAGATACGATAGCCGATCAGATGGAGAGAAAATGATTAAAGCAAGAAAAAGGACTGCTGTCAGTAAAGTACGCTCAGTTGGCGCACGGTCTCAAGCCAGTAAAGTACGCTCAGTTGGCAGGTGGCGTTCAAGACGGAAATGAAAAAAAACCATAAAAAGACCGGCGTTTGCCGGGCCTGCGAGACGGAAAAGGAGATCAAGGCTCTCGGCATGTGCCATGCTTGTTACCAGAAGCTTTATCGACAGAGGAAAAAGGGCGTGGAAAAACCGCATATAAAGATAAAGTCGAAAAGCGCGCCGGTTCAACCGGCTCTCCGGGTTGGTTGGAGCATGAGCGCGGCTTTTAGAAGGTTTCCGGCGGACATAAGGAAAAGAATTGACGATGCTCAAAACTCACGTTAATACTCCCGAGCAAGAAAAGCTGGCCGGCGAGATCGGCGAGAAGCGGCACTTGGCTTTTACGTCCCGCCGCGCCGAGGCCGCCAAGAAATGGCTGGCCTTGGAGATGTATCTCGGACGCGACTGGGCGTACATCGACCAGTGGGGCAACATGCAGACCTCCGACGAAGATTCGTTCCGTCACGATATCGAGCAGGTCGAGCAGTTCAAGTATGTTCACAGCAACCGGGTGAAGCCGGCCGCCGATACGGTGACGGCCTGGATACAACAGCGACAACCGCGTTTGACGTGTTACCCGATGTCCGGGGGCCAGGAGGCCAAGAATAACGCGCGCATCGGTGACGATTATCTGGCATACCTACGCCACAAAAAGGACTATCTTGCCAATGACCGCGAGTGCGCGGCGTTTGTCGTCATCACCGGCCAGGCATATAAATGGCCTTACCCGTTCGTGACGCCCGATGGTGTTATTGAAATCAAGGAAACGGTGCTGAATTTCAGCGAGGTGCTGCCCGCCCCCGGAACGCGCAGGGACCTCAACGCATCATGGATCATCATTCATCGCGCCCTGGACAGGGAATTCTTGCAGGATCAGTATGAGGTCAAGCTCAAGAAGGGCGGTGCGCGCGATACATACGGCCAGACGGAAAATAAGCCGGGTCTCTTGCGGGCGGACCAGCGATACGACCAGAAGGAGGTCGTCGAATACTTCGAGCCGCCGACACACGATCATGAGCGGGGCCGCCACATAGTCATGGTTGACGAATTGATCCTGGTCAACGGCGATCACCCGAACTGGGACAATCGCGACAACGGAGAAGAATACTGGGGAGGGCACCGGATCACGCCGTATTACTTCGACCCGTTGCTTACCAGCCATTGGTGCGACGGCCTGGTCACCATGACGTTGATCGACATTGCTAACGACATAAACGAACTACTGTCATGCTGGATAACCAACCGGCTTTTGACCCTTTCCGTGAAGTTGCTGAAATCCCCGAGGCTGAAGTTTGGCGAGGATGAGCTTTCCAATGTACCCGCCGTGATCGACCTGCCCCCAAACGTGGACCCCCCTGCATATCTCGATGCCCCAACCATGCCCGCCGATGTAGAGGTGGCGTACCGGACGCTCATAACCGCCTTTAACGATGACACGGGGGTACACGAGATCGGACTGGGCAAAGAGCCAGAGCAGAGAATGAGCGGCGTCCAGACCATGTTCCTGCATGAGCGGGCGATATCCAAGTTCACTCCCATGTTTTACGGTTACGCGCAGTCCGACGCGACACACGCGGAGAATATATTGGCTGCTACAAAGCAATTCGCCCATCACCTTTTTTATCGGTCGCTGTCGAGTGGTCGCGCCGCGCAGGTCGAGGAGTTCCTGGCCGACGATATGAAAGACATGGAAGTGCTGTTCGAGCGCGGCAGTTCGATACCGGACAGCCCGGCGGCCCAGATGGAGACCCTTTTCCAGTTGGCCGGCCAGACACAGTTGCCGATGGATGATCCATATTTCCGATTCACCTTCTTCGAGGCGGCGAACTCCAAGCAGTTTCAGAAATTCAATGAGCAGATGACCGGCATCATCGAACTTGCCCGTGAGGAGAATCACCGGATGATGAAGGGCGAGATAGTCTCCGCCAGCATTAAACATGACCATGTGACCCACATGCGGGTGATTAACGAGATTCTCGATGGCCCGGATTACTCCGAGATTCAGAGTACGCAGACCGAGCAAATACTTATGGGGCATTATCAGGAGCATGAGCAGATGGTCGAGTTCCTGGAGATGAAGGAATTGCAGAAGCAGATGAATATTCAGATGATGATGGCGCCCCCGGAACAGCAGGCATTACCGCCTGCCCCGGAGGAGTTACCACCTGAAGCTCTCGGCCCGCCCCCAATGGAATTACCTGCTCAGAATATTGGGCCTGAGCAGGTTATGATAGACCAAATGTCAGTGTCTCCGCTGGAGCGACAGCTTCTGGCGAAGGCGCTTGGAGTTCCTGTTGATGCGTAATCCGGCGCACATCAACAGTGTATTACAGCCCGGCATCCTCGGCACGATGAGAAACTGCAAGACGGGCTCCCATACCCTAAAAATGGAGGTTTCGTATGAAGTATGATCTTTTCAAATGGGGACTGTTCGACGCTAACCCCGATGGCGGTGGTGGTGGAGACGGTGCACCCGAACCGGCAGTAGAAGACCCAGTAACTCCGGAGCCAACCGTAGCGCCTGATGATCCTGCGGTTGGGCCACCGGAGTTCAGTCAGGAGGCCCCCGAGGCCAAGCCAGCGGACACTCAGAGAGTGCCGCTAGATCGTTTCAATAAGGTAAACGGCAAGCTGGCCGATGCGATGAGGGAGAACGAGCGGCTACTGGCGGAGAATCGCATGTATCAGCATGTGAAAAGTCAGACTCAGCCCGTTCCGGTACCCGCACCGCAGGTCCAGCCAGGCCCGACCGCACCCGACATCATCCAGAGGGCGAAAAGCGACCCTGCGTGGAACGCGAACGTGGAACTCATGGAGGCCATGATCGAGCAAAGATTCGGCCCCATGAGCAAGGAACTTAACGAGTTCAAGGGCACCTACGACAAGGCACAGGCCGCCACCACGGAGCAGCAGGTGCAGGCTTCTTATGACACCGCCCTTCAACGGATGGAGCAGGACGTGCATTCCGAAGTCGGAGTCATGGATGAGCGGTTGCCCGCCAAGATGCGGAAGGCAATGATGCTGTCCGCGCAGGACGAGGCCGAGGGTATGATCCGTGGGAAATATCAAGGCCCGAACTATCCCGGCAAGAGTGAGCACATGCTTGCGGATTACAAGGCCATGTATAAAGGCTTGTACGCCGCCGACTGCGTCGAGCAGAGCAACAAGCTCATCATGGACATGGCGGCCGGTCGTCTCAAGAAGATCGACGCCGCCAAGGCCGGACAGCCGGTGGTGCCTGGCGCACCCGGAACAACCGTAAACGCGGATGCCGATTACATCGAGGAGCTTTGGGCGAACAGGAAACAGAACGGCTACACGAAAAGGGATTATACCCTTGGCATAATTCCTGATAACCTGAAGCGAAAGAAATGATTTAGCGGCCTCCCACGAATAAAAAAGGAGGCCATAAAATGGCAAGTAATTCCATAGCGAACCAATTGAATCTCTCGAAAGAGCGTATTCAGAAGGTGATCTATCAGGCTTTCCTCGAACAGAGGATTTTAAAATACTTCCAGGAGGAAAGCGGCCTTTCCGAACGGTACATCTTCGCCGATGGGAAGTACATCGTGCCGCACTTCGACGACATTGTGCCTGGTGCGCGAGGCGTTGCCGAGGGCGGGACCGTGCCGGGAGCCACCAGGATCACACCGCAGCGCATGAACGTCACCCTGGAAAAGATCATGAACATCCAGGAAATCAACTGGGAATTGACGCAGGTTGGAAAAAAGGATGCGTTTGTCAACAACCAGACGGACCTCATCAGGCAGCAGGGTGAGAAGGCCATAATGGATGCGTGCAACACCGTCCTCCTGGGCTACTCCCTGACCGGTGCATTGGCCAAGATTCATTCCTATAGCGGAACGACCATGGTATTGAAGCGGCATGACGGCGACAAACACGCCGCATCCGAGCCGGGAGCGAGGTTCATCCGCAAGAACCAGCCCATCAACATCATCGACTCCGACAAGTCGACGGTCAACGCCTCCGGACTGACCGTGTCGGACCGGACGGATTACCAGACCATCGAGGTGACCGGCGCAACCGCGGCCGTGGGCGATTACGTTGTTCCCGGTGACGCGAACGGTTCCCAGTTGGGCGAGGTACCCACCGGTATGTGGCAGCACCTCAGTGACGAGGCCACCCAGTCCTACCAGGGACTCACCAACCGCGGCACCGATCATCCGCAGCTCACCGGCAACGTCTTTTCCAACAGCGGCACTTCCCGCGACCTGACCTCCAACCTCATCTGGGAGGCCCTGGACGCACCGCTGGAAAAGATGGGCGGCGACGCCCGGCACGCGCTGATCTTCGGACCGCCCGCGATCTGCCGGAATTACGCGGACATCTTCGACGACCTCTACAGGTTTTCACCGAACGATGGCCCGCGCAACCCGTCGCATCGCAAGGCCACCATACCCAACCAGGAAAGCAAGCAGATCAGCTTCGAGCTCGAGTACCAGTCGCATCCGGGACGGCTCTATTTCATCGACCCGTCCTGCTTCAAGCTCTTGCACAACGGTCAGCTTTACGCCTTCGAGACGAACGACGCCGGCGGCGTGCTTCACCGGGTGCAGGATGCGTGGGCGAAAGATGCCTACGAACTTCGGTCCCGCGCCTACTTCCAGGTGCCTTGCGAGGCTCCCGCCAAGAACAGCGTCATCACCGACATCAATGACGCGCCCCGGAGCGGCCTCTTCTAGGAGGTAGGGAAGGAAGGAGAAGCAAAATGAAAAAGCTTTTTAAATGGATAACGGGATTCACCGGCGGTGCCGTGGTTGGCATCTCCCTGGCATTAATCATCACCGCCTCGTCAATCGCCTATGCGACGAAGTCGGACGTGTCGCTCAAGGGTATATGGGATTCGATGGCCAACATCGCCACCTACGCTGTGCAGGAGGCCAACGAGGTCTGGCACATCAAGGCCAGTAACACGGTGGTTTGGGAGGGTGCGACGGCTAACGACTTTGAGAACACGGTCACGGTGGTAGATCCAACGGCGGATCAAACCCTCTCTTATCCGGCGTTGGCGGCAGGCACATCCTACGGTATCTGCGTAGCCGACGGCAACACCTTCAGCCTCCAGCAAGCGAATGGCTGTTGGTTCGGCAACAACGGCGTCTTCTGCGAAGGTGCGACGGCAAATAATTTCGAGACCAAGTTCAGCGTGGTTGACGGCACCACGGACGTTACCGTGTCGATACCGGCCCTGGCCACCACCACCTCGACCGCAGGCGTCTCGCTCACGGACGGTAATACTTTCAGCCTCCAACAGGCCAACGGTTCATGGGCCGGCAATAACGGGTACTTCTTTGAGATGGCGACGGCTGATGGAAACGAGTTGAAGCTTGCGCCGATGGGCGACAATACGTCAGCAGACAAGACCGTTCTCATTCCGACAACCACGGCTTCGGCTCTGATGGTATCGGTGTTGACCACCAACGACGTGAATGTGGCCAACAGCATATGGGGCGTAAGCAACGGCTTGGCCATGGGCGGAGCGACAGGCGCGAACGGCCTTGAAATAACGGTATCCCCCTTTGATCCGCAAGTGGATTCAACCGCAGTCGTAGGCAACTGGACCGGCTCCGTAGTCATGATGATTGCGGACACCGGCACTGCCTCGGGACATACCCTTATTGACGGCGCGACGGCCACCAACTGCACCGTCACAATCGAAGACGATACGCTGATTGCCGGCGGCGTCCTCACCGTCCAGGCCATGGGAACATTCGCCGGTGCCAGTAACCCCGGCGAGGTCTTTCTCGCCATCGATGGCACAACCATCGTTAAAGTCGTGCAGGCGACGGCCGGTGCCGATGATTGGGTAGTTGATTGCACCATGTACAACGTGACGGCGGCCACACAGGAAGCAAATTGTGTCCTGTCTGTCGATACCGACGCCGCTGTGGTTGTCACTCGTGCGGTCGATACCACGGACTTCGCAGGCGGCAATGTCGTGGTCGGAATTTATATCGCATCGGGCAACGGTTCCGACACCACAACCCTGGAGTCCTGTCAGATATTCGCAGCGCCCTAAAGGAGTCAACATGAAACAAGCCCCAGAGTGGTTTGTTAAAGCAATGAAGCGCATCGACCCGGACCTCCATGTCTTCTGGCATGGAGGCCGGGGGTGCTTCAGGATAATCCGACTGGGCGGGGCCAGGTCCCGCAGTGGGAAAACGGCCCCTATCTCCTGGCGGAAACGGTACGTCCATGCCGGGGGTGATATTTACAAGACCGCTATCCTCGGCACCATTGTCATTGACCTGATGCGGCGCGACGGCATTCCGCAGAACCTTGACGAGATCGGCGGGCGCGTCCTCGCATGGCTCCGACAGGGCGATACCTGGATACGTGGCCACCGGACCCGCGATGGCATGGATCATCAGCACGAGAAGCATGAGCGCGAAACCAATGCCAAGTCCGAAGGGCGTATCCGGGACATCGTGCAAACAACGGTCGACATGCTGGACTGCAAAGTCGATATGAAGCCCGGAAGCGGCAAGCTTTATTCAAAGGAATCGCGTTATGCCTGATCTTGACACCAATATTTCGCTGTTGTTGCGGGAGCTGGAAGACCCGAACGAAGGATGGGTTACCGCCGACGACCTCAAGACGTATTTCAACGAGGCGTACAAGCAACTGGTGCTTGAGGTTTACAACAGTTATGAGGTCAAGCTGACCGGCGACACCATCACCGGTGTTGCAGGCACGCAGGAGTACGATTTGCCCGCCGACTTCGGGTTCATGTTACGCATGTGGCGGGAAGGCCATCACGAGTTGGCTTACGATTATTTCAGAAGAAAGGGGTCTGACGAGAGTTATACCGGTGATCCCGTAAAATATTATTTGCAGGGGAATTACGAAAAACTTGCCGCGGAGACTTATGCCAAGGTCGGATTCTATCCGAACCTCGACAGAGCGTACACGATTAATTACGAGTATCTGCCCCTGCCGGCGACACTGGAAGGCGAACATATAGGCGCGATATTCGAGTGCTTCCACGATGTCCTGCGATACGATGCGGGAATCAAGGCCATGTTGAGGAAGGGTATGAAGGAGAAGATAATCCTTTGGAAATATGAGCGCCGGGAGCGCACCGGGAAATTACTTGACATGCTGGCACGGCGTAATCGGTTCGGTGGGCCCACGTTCATCAACCGCTTTGGCGTCCGTCGTCGGCTGGATATCATAAGGGGGTAGGTCATGGCGGAATCAAATTTGCAGGGTAAAGTCGAAAGGGATGTCATCTCGAAGGGAAACATACTGCACAAGTGCAGGCTTTGTTTCGAGGTGGAGGCGGACGGCAATTATCCTTCCAACGCCTTCGAGGGGCCACGGGATCACACGTTCGTCATCAAGTGTGCGACCGGCACCGTGAAAGTGAGGCTTCAGGAATCCCCCGATGGGGGCACCACCTGGAATAATCTGAACAGTTCGCTTTACTCGATGACAGCGGACGAGGTGCGCAACGAGAGATTCCCGAGCCTGGCCACAACCCGTGTCCGAGCCGTGCTGTCTGATATTGCGGCCTCGGCAAAGGTGGACGTCTGGTGGAGGGGTACGCCATGAAAAAGGCATGGAGAGAAACGGCGTTACTTGTATTTGTTCTGGCGCTTATCGCCGGATACGTCATAGCCGCCGCGAACCTTCCGGCAACTAATTTCAGCGGTAACGTGGACGTGGACGGCGTGTGCAGCGCAAACACTTTTGTAGGGCCATTTTCGTCGAACACGGCCACGATAGGGAATCTTTACGTGACTGGCGATGGAAGTATAATTGGCAGCCTGTTTGCGGGGGGTACATTCGTGGGCGGTGTCGGAGACACTACTGATTACCCGGCTGCACAAGCCCTCTTTTTCGAAGCGGACACGGGTGATGCCTCTACCGCCGAGATCGGCGTGGTGGCGCAGGCGACGGGCTCGGCCACCACCAGTGGCATCGCTGTAAAAGCCGTCGTCAGGAATGGAGGCGCCACCGAGGCCGTGGCCGTCGATGCCGAGGTGCCGGGTAACGCCGCCCAACTTGGGAATGCCATCGGCTTCAGGCATATTTCAACCGCGGTCCACGGTGGCGAGAAGTACGGTATATGGCTGGATGTCAGCTCCGGCACCGGAGATAACTGGTCCGTGTACGCCCCTGGAGGCGACGCCTATTTCGGGATGAACCTGTACGCCGACACCATCTTTGTCGGGGGGACGGCTGGACCGATAATTGCCAACAATTCAGCGGTCGTTGAGTTTAGGAATAATGGCGATTCGGCGTATGCCTCCATTAAACCATTAGGCATAAAAGCCACTGAAATTAAAGGCACTACATTTATCGGGACGGAGTCACACGGCGGGACTAACAGGTTTTGGCTTATCCCCACCGTCGCTGACGATGGAGCACGGCTTGTTATCAGAAACAATGAAAACGGGGGCAACAATTCATTTATTTTCACAGCGTTTCCCAATCTCAACAAAAATCATGGCAGGAGTACTTTACTGAGTGATCCCACCATGTTTTTCTTTTCCGGCGGCGACGTGGACAGCGACGACACTGAATGGCTTTCCATAACTCATGATCAAACCGATGGCGTAATAGCCACGGGTAAGGGTGCGCTTAAGTTAGCGCCTACTACCGGCCATGTTGTATTCGATTCAACCAAAACAGCGCCCGGCTTGACTTCTTGCGGTGGCGGCACCCCGTCAATAGTCGGTAGTGATTCAGCGGGCAATATTACTATTGGCACCGGCGCTACTCAATCTTGCACGGTAACATTTGCCTCGGCCTTCCTTGTGGCCCCGGCGTGTTTTGTAAACGGAAACAACACGGCGGTGACTTACATCGGCACACAAACCACAACCATACTGACTATTACCAGTTCGGCCGATATGGACAGCGATGTAGTAAGCTACATCTGCATTGGAGGATAAAATGATTCAAGCAAACATAGTCGAACACGCGCCCGGCCAGTGGGCCTTGTGGGTTTCCATCCGCACTGAGAAGCGCGAGTACATCTTGCAGTCGAACAACGGACAGGAGACAACCAAGGCCGTGGCCATAACCACCGCCAAGACTTACTACGCTACGCTTGCCGCCGTCGACGCCGATGTGGCCGCCCTGGATATTGCCGACGCCGAAGTGAGCATACAGCCGACAGAGACTGGTGCCCTGGAGTAACCATTGGCCAACGCATTTGAAATAGACCGCGAGATGTTCAAGGGCTCGTTTAACGACACGCCACTGGCATTGTCTCGCAAGGACAACGAGTTCAAGGCCTTCAAAAACGCCCGGCTCCGCAAGGACATGGTGATCGAGAAGACCGACGGCCGGTTCCTGCTGAACACGGTGACGGGCGGAAGCGCCTCGAAAATCACGGGGATTGTCATGCCGCCGGCGCGGATACCGTTGTTGACCGTGGATGCGACGAACAACGCGCTGTACCTGCATGACGGCTCGGGGTACGTGACGGCCACTATAGCGTCCGCGGATTACTTTACCTATGCAGGCCTTGCCGCGGCCCTTCAGACGGCGATACAGGCTGTTATCAGCGGCGTGACGGTGACGTATGGCGTGAGCGTGAGCAAGAAGTTCAGGGTAGCCAATGCGAGTGGGGCGACGATCATTGTGCTGTGGGAAAGTTCAAACTCTACGATCTCGGATACCGATGCCAAGAAAAGGATATGGGGCTGGAATTTCTCCGTGTCCATTGCGAACAGCGGCACCTCTGACTCCGACTTCGAGGTGGATTCCGAGCCTCCATGCCAGGGCGACAAGCGGTACTACTTCACCGACAACGATGTAGAAGACGAGGACGGTAACGAGGTGTTCCTGAAGGATGGAAGCACGAGCATCACGCCGAGTCCGCACGACATCGCCGATGCGTGGTTCCTGGACAAAAGCTATTTATCCAATGGTGTCAAAAACTACATCATGCGGGATAGATATTTGAGGGAGACATTACCGGAAAAGCCCGTGTCGGTGCCGGTGTCATCAAATCAAACGGCGACCTACGATGTATACGTTCAAAGTTCCATACCAATCGCAGTCACCGGTGGAAATCAAGGCAATAAAGAATTCACGATAGCCGGATTCCATATATATCATTTCAGAAATAACGGAACCATTGAGATACAGGGTTCAACCGGTAACGACGGCACCTATACCATTAACGGCAATTCTACATATTCATCCGGGACCACAACCATAGTGGTCGACCAGGCCATACCAAGCGCTACATTTGATGGCAATATTGAATTTACTTACACCGACAATCTCCGCATTAATTCCACCAACACCCAGGCTCGCATGGAGATACGGGTGCCGGGCGGATGGGACACCTCCAAAGTTAACGGATTAAATGACTATATTGCGCTAAAACTCAGGCGACATGGGACCGTCTCAAACTACAAGATGGAAGTATATTTCGATATTCCGTCCATGGGCTACTCGGTGCTCCTGAAAACCATCGCCGCCGACGATTTAACTCAGTCTTATGTGGTCTATACTTACGATGATTTCTTTTTTTTAATACCATCCACAACGGAAAAGGCGTATCTTCGTTTCAAATTTATCGTGCTTGGTGCAACTACGACGGGCCACATCGATATAGGTGGCGAGGATGCCTCGGGAAACAATTGGGCATCGCTGATGGATGCGGACGGTATTTTTTCCACCCAGGCATCCGAGACTTTTGAGCCATATTGCGGCCTGAAAATAACCGCGATCACGATTGCGAACAGTGCCGGTTTTAAAACCAGCCTTATTAATAAAGATGGATATGAAACGGAACTGTCGGATGCGATAACGCCGACTTATACGGGTGCATCCTTACACGCCATCAATATAACCGAGCCGGATGGGGAATTCGATCACGAGTTTGTGCGCCTGTACAAGACAGAGGAGGGCGGTTCAACTTATTATCATGTAGTGGACATCAGTAAAAAGTTCGATTATTCATTAGGCCACATCAAGGCCATTATGATGGGCATGTCTGATGCCGCTTTGGCAGCGCGGGGCCAAGCCGATGTCCTCACCATCCGTCGCTCCGACGTGCCCTATAGGCGAAACTCGACCTTCGACGGTCGTAACTGGATCACCGGCTCTCCCGAGTTCCCCGACCACACCATAGCCTACTCCCTGGCCAACACCTACGAGGCATACGACCTCGCCGATAACATTCTCGTCATCGGCAAGGAAGGGTCGCCCATCATCGGCCACGAGGCAACCGAGCATTTCATCGCCGTATTCAAGGAGAATCTTATCGCCACCGTGTATCTGGCCTCGCCCTACGCGATTCGGGAAACCACCGGCGGCACCGGCACGTTCTCACACGACAGCATCGTGCGCCACAAGAAAAAAGATATCCTGTTCTTCCAGCAGCAGGACGGTCACTTTGCGTACTTCGACGGCTACAAGGTGACGCCTATCAGCGAGGGTTTGCTGGACGAACTCGTGAAGACCATGAACATGGCCCGGCTCGACAAGACGACCGGCTACTTCGACAAGGACAAAAACGAGGTCAAGTGGTCGTTTTGCACCGGCTCGAATACGACACCGAATACGAGCGTCAGATACAATCTTAATTTTAACCGCTGGGAAACCGACGACACCTTTGCCGACATCTGGGTCGAGGATCGAATCGCCGGCACGGTGAACTTGGTCGACCGGACGGGCGAGGAGCTTTATCTCGGGGCCGCGAACCTGAAGACTTTTTATAACGAGCAGGCCATTTACGATTACAACCCGGGCACCGGGGTCCAGGACAACATCGACATGGACGTGGAATTTGCCGACAGCACGTACACCATCTCCGAGTACAAGAGCTTTTTCAAGTTCGAGATCGAGGCCTACGCCGAGGATGGTACCCAGGTCTTGAACGTGGCCTGGTTCATGGACAGATCGGCGTCATCCGAGGGGAACCATGATTTTACCCTGCCCGCGGCGGCGGCCCTGCAATGGACGGGCATGGGAGGGATGGGCCAGTGGTCCCGGCTAAAGCTGACGAACGATGATAAGAAGGGCAAGGTGTATATCTCCTGGATGCGGGTGCAATTCAATGAGATCGGGGCGGCGCAGTTGTGAGGAAGGTGAGTCCCGATCAAGTCAAGGACCCTGGGTTGCTGGCCGGAATCATCACCGACCTCTGGTGGGAACTCGACCAGGTAAAATTCAAGGAGGTGAAAGCGGCAGTGAGTGGATCAATTTCGGATTTCTTGGTAGAAGTGGCGGAGGGCAATGTTTCCGGCTTCTCGATAGTTCAAAAATTTGGGCGTAACGATGGAGTACCCAGCGGCTCGTGGGAATTTGTCAACCAACTTGGTTTTACCGCCTGGCCATTGTTCGCCGCCACCACGGTCAGGATCAAGTCGGGCGGCAACGGCAATGACACGGCGGGCGGCTCCGGTGCAGTGGAAATAACCGTCCAGGGATTGGACGATAGCTTTAACGAGGTAACGGAAGCCATAGTCACCGCCGGCGCATCGGCAAGCGCGGTCACTTCCAAGTCTTTCTGGCGCGTGCATCGAGCCTGGGTATCGGGTGTCGGCACTTACGGCGCGGCGAACACTGGAAATATTATAGTCGAGAACGGTGGCGGCGGCACGGACATTATACGGATAACCGCCGGGGAAGGGCAGAGTCAATTTGGCGGCTGGACGGTGCCCAAAGGCAAGACGGCGTACCTGCTTAGTCTGCATACCAGTGTTGACACAAAGAAAATCGCCAACATCCGCATGTTTACGCGAGATAATATTGACGATACATCCGCGCCGATGAATTCCAAGCGGTTGCGTTTATATTTCGATGGCGTGACGGGCCAATTTCATTACGACCCCAAAAGCCCGGTGTTAAAATTAAATCAGAAAACAGACATATGGGTTGAGGCTTATGGCAGCGCCGCGACCGCTGAAGTGTCTTGCGATTTTGAGTTGTTGGTAGTGGACAATTAAAGGAGGTTATCATGAGTAAGCAGGGCAAACGCAGGCGCAGATGGCACGGTGCGATGAATGAGTATGCGGGCATAGCCGAGGAGGGCGCGGCCCCGGCCATGGATCTCTACGAGAGGATGCCTGGTTACATGGATAAGCAGGAACAGGCCATGAAAATGCCCGGCATCCGTGGTGCATACGCCGGCGCGGAGCGTGACATCAGCGGCCAGTCGGCGCGTTACGGCCTTGGCGGGTCCGGCATCGAGTCGGCACGCAAGCGCGGGCTCTCCGGCGAAATGGCGCAGCAGATGGGCATGATGAATTTTCAGCAGGCGGGGCAGTACGGCGATATGGCACGGACATCCCTTGGCGCGGGCCAGTGGGGC
>SDBT01007634.1_pt1 | contig 17771 bp, 9 predicted proteins | sample 2277101 | NCBI WGS metagenome assembly SDBT01 (sample SAMN10404973, study PRJNA504765) | marine sediment metagenome | isolation source: marine sediment core GS10_PC15, 103 cmbsf | place: Arctic Ocean: Southern Knipovich Ridge | collected 2010 | reverse complement strand
CTTTAATGCAATTCTTTTCTATATAGTCCTCGGGGGTTGCTTTTTGCTAATTAAAATTATTGAATTAAAATTTAATCTATTATTTAACAAGAATAAAATGAGAGAAATTTTTAAGTATGTAATTGTTCAGAAAATTATTTTTATTAGTTTCTTTACAATTTTTACTATTTTATTAATGATAGAAATAAAGAATATTTTTATTAATGATCTTAACCCAAATCTCGAAAATTATCCTCTTGAAAACCTCAAAGTTGAAAATAGTTTATTCAATTTTTACCTAAATATTTTATTTTGGAATTTAGGAATAATTGGGATTTTAGGGATATACTTATCTCATATTTGTTTTAAAGAGAATAGGAGATTATTTTACTTTTTAATTACATGGGTCTTACTTTTTCTAATCTTAGCCTCTATTTTTATATTTAGAACTGGATTAAACAATCCATTAATAAAAGTAGGAGATATTGATGATAAAGAATTTTTATACTTACAATACTGGTTTTGGAGGATATGGTTTTACTCAATTTTTCCATTATCTATCTTTTGTTCAATTGGATTAATCAAATTGAATGATTATCTTAAAAATCAAAAATATTACTCAAGAATTTACAAAATAACAGGAGAAATTCACAATTTCTTTATAATATCAGCTTTAATATATTTCTCGTTATCAACCACAATTATAGCAGGTATAGATTTATGTAATGTAACATGGAAAATTGAAGATGATAATGCTCAAATAATTGGGTGGGTATCAGAAAATATACCAGAAGATTCAGAAATTTTAACTGATGATTGGGAATTATATTATTTTTTGAAAGATATAACATTTTCCAATGCCTATAATATTTTGTTTGAAACAGTAGAAGCACTAGATAGTGTTGATTATCCAAAAATATCTTATAAATTATCAAATAAATGTTATCTTGGATATGAAAATGAATTAGATAATCATAGGGGTGTATTAAAAATTAATGATAACGATGAAATAGGTGGTGTTAGCTTTAATACTCCTTTTGGGGCAAAAAGACAAAATGGAACAATACAATACTATATAAGAATCACAGATTCCCATAAAAACTATTTTTCCTATTTAATTGGAGAAGGAAAAAATGGGATTGCTTTTATGATCAATAATGGAGCATTTTATTATAATAATGGAACAGGTAAAATAAAAATAATGGAGATAAAAAGTGATAAATGGTATTTTCTTAAGTTTGATTTCGAATGTACTAAAGGAAATTATCACAATTTAAACAGATTTTCTTGGAAGGTTTTTATTAACGACAAATGGTATGGAGCTTATAACTTTTATAGTAATATATCCTATCTTGAATCATTTCAATTTTATACAGATATTGATCAATTTGATTATTCATTATTTTTCAACGATTTACACTTCTCTTGGTACCCCTCTCTTAAAGATAATTTGTTATATGCTTCTGAAATTGTAATAAATCATTTATTATCAAACGAAATTAACTATTACATTCAAACAAATGGAGATAGTTATTACAAACAAAGAGCTGAAGAAGAATGCTATCTAATTAATGAAATTTTAACAGAAAGCCTTTATACCGAGAAATTATATAAATATGGAAAATTTACTATTTATAGTTCGAAGTGAATATATTTCACTATATTATAATAGACTTATATTATGAATATAATCCACTTATATCAATTACATATAGCAATAAAACTATCAAAATCGATTAAGGGAGCTAAAATCCTTGATTTTGGATGCGGCATTGGAAATGTGGTTAAAAAAGGAATAAAATTTGGACTTAATATTTATGGAGCTGATATATTTTACGAAGGAAGTTCTAATGTAAAGAAAAAAATAAAAAAGGACGGTCTTTTGGGAAATGTAATTAGAGAAATTAAAAATGAAAAATTAAATTTTGAAAATAATTATTTTGATTTTGTAATGAGCAATATGGTTTTTGAACATCTTAAAGATATTCATACAGCAATGAGAGAGATTCATAGAGTTTTAAAAAAAAATAGACATTTTTTATGTCTTTTTCCTCTTATGGGTGTACTAATAGAAAACCATATTGGAATTCCTTTCGCTCATTGGTTTAAAAAAAAATCAAGATTTAGGTATCATTATGTTTATACGTTAAGATGTTTAGGATTTGGGCGTTTTAAAGGAAATCTTTCTAAAAGACAATGGACATTGAACCAATTAAATTGGATTGATAAATTTACATTTTATAGATCTAAAGATGAAATATTACATCTTTTTTCAAAATATTTTGAAATTAGATTTATTGAACATGATTTAATTAATTTTATTATGAATTCTAAGAAAATATTAAAAAATTTTACTTTTATGCTTAAGTTTTCTTTTATATCAAAAATAATAAGTATAATAATTCAAAAACTTGGACTTGTATCAATTTTAGGGAGGAAGAAATAAATATATAATATTTTTTATAGAAGTCTTTTTTTGTTCTGTTCAGATCAGGATTAATGATTAAATATAAAAAAAAGCACCTGATTGGATATGAGCAATGTATTCAAAAAATCATCATTTTTATTATAAAAAGGATTTCTATGAAAATTTTGCAGCAGATGATTTCTTAGATCACTAATTGTTAAGATTATCAAAGGAATTTTGCTTATTTTTTTTCTGCTAAAATATTAAAACTATTTATAACGACATAAATAATCTTTCATGCTTTAAGTGTCTTTCTTGAATATCACCTGGATATCACACCCTTAAATAAGGCTTTCTTTTGCTCTTAGATCCATGGAAAAACTTCAAATAACAAGGAACTCACCTGACCACGACGAGCTGGTCAAGCTTTACCAAAAAGAAAAAAAATCTAAGCTGAAAGAAAGAGCTAATAAAAAGATCCCGTAAAAATACAAACTTGGGTAAACATATTCAATGAGAGCGGATTAGAAGCCATCATTCCAAACACACCACCAGGGCGTCCCTCAAGTCTGACCAAAGAACAAAAAGAAACATTAAAAGCGGACGTGTTAACGCACCCTCGTGAATTGGGATATGGTTTTAGTAACTGGGAGGGAAAGAGTGTGGCGCATCACATTAAACAGAAGTTTAACGTGGAATTAAGCGTGCGTCAAGCGCAGAGACTCCTTCGTGAGTTAGGATTCACACTCCAAAGGCCGAAATATAAGTTTCCAAAGGCCGATCCCGAGAAACAAAAAGAATTCCTGAACGATTTTAAAAAAGTCTGGACGATCTCGGAGAAGATGGCGTAATTCTTTTCCTAGACGAGGCGAGCATCCAGTTTTCACCGTCTATCACACGCATGTGGTCGTTGAAAGGGCAACAACCCAAAATTTATTTAAATAAGTATTATATATTTTTAAATTAAAAGAATCATCATAAATTCGTTTATACTTATCCACTGAATAAACCCTCTTAGCTCCATTTAACAGAAAAATAAGTGATAATAATAAATTATCACCAGGACCAATTTCAAGGATAATTTTATCTTTAAAAACGTAATTTTTATCATAAAAATTTAACTGATTTACAATATTGTTGTAAATTTTCATTGCACTCCGTATTTTAATTTCAATTAGATAATCAAAATTAGTTTTTAGTAAGAATTTTTGCTTATTATCTTCAATTTTAAGTATAATTTTTTTAAAAAGGGATTTAACATAATTATAGACTTAATTAAATGTCCAATGTAAATTGTATACTCTTTTATTCTAATAAAATCAACTTTAAAACGGTATTTTATATTTTAATTTAAATAAAACTAAATGGTTTATAAATAGCGTTGTAAAGTTATAATATTTAATTTGATGCCTTAGCAAAATCTTTTTTAAAGTGATTGGGTATGCATCCGTTCGAGAAGTGTTTCGTGAAGTTGAGTGATCTTTAAGAGTGATTGTAAAAACTACTACTAAAAAGTTTTAGCGTTTGCGAGATATTGAGGTATGTGAACGACTATTCCACTACGTAGAATTTATGGACCGATTAATGGCAAAAGAGAATCAGTAATGCAACATTGTGCAGCTTATGAAAAAGATCGCAGAATCACTATGGCATACATTAAGAAAATATAAAGAAGGCCAATATAGAATGTACACTGAACTGAACGAGTTCTTTCAATCCATTCGTAATACGCGTGGTAAAGAACTTGATCCATAAATTAATGAATTAAAAGAACATTGAATTTCAAATGAACCGGTCTGAATTTTATAAGAAGTATTAAAAAAAAATAAATGGAAAATTCTAATTATTTGGCAAAGAATCTAATGTTTTATTCATCTTCTTTTGGTTCAATAATAAATAGGTTTGTAAATTTTTCTCCTATTGTCTTTCTAGCTTCTTTAATTAAATTCTTAGATGTGATATGTCTTTTTTGATATTTTTCTAAAGGTTTTTGAAGCTCAATCCAATCCTTATTGTCCAATTTCTTTTTTAAAAAAGCAATGATATTTTCCACTTTTTCAAAATTATTTAATAAATTTTTTGAGAATTCTTTTCTCTTTTTATATTCTCTAGAAATTAACATTAATAAAAATCCAGCAAATGTACTAAATATAACTGTATATACGGCCTGAGCCCATTCTATTTGTTCTTCTTTAATTTTCTTTTCGTCATCCTCAACATTATCGATATCCTCGATTAAGTTTTTAATAATCTCAACATCTTTATATCCAATATATCCACGACTATCATTTATGTAAAACCGGATATTTAAAAGGCCATTGGATATGGAATCCCATATATTTTGATCAATTGTTCCATAAATATTTAAACTAAGTTCTCCCGATAATTGTGTAACCGATGAGTTTATTCCTATATCCAAAATTTCGTACCAAAAGTAATATCCTTTTCCTTCTTGAATCCTAATGTGATAATTGGGAGGAATATTTCCAAACTTTTGTGCTCCTACAGGGTCAATAATATAAGGAACTGGTCGATCCCACAAAATAGGATAATTATCTTGACTTCCTATTATTCCAGTAATACCAGAATACGGAGTGTCTCCAATTCCATTATCGTCAGGATCTTTTCCCAAATAATCATCCCAATAATTGCCAATGTACCCATTATCCCATTCCGTATTATATCCGTCATTTTTTGCTTGTATTTTATTCCCAACAAAACTATTGTTATATAAGAGATTATATTCACATAGATATTGTAAAATCACAATTCCATAATCAGTATTGTCTTTTATAATATTATGTGTTATATTATTAAAATCGCTATTAAAATCAACTCCAATCCCTATTTCATTATTTTCTATTGTATTCAAAGAAATTTCTGAGTAGTAACTTTGGTTTAAATACACTCCAATGTTATTTCTGCTAATAGAATTTTTATAGATTGTATTATTTTCACATTGGAATTCTAGTTTTATCCCATAAAATCCATTATCACTAAAGGAATTTTCTGATATTGTGTTGTTAGAGCTTTTATTATATAGTATTATTCCATTTTGGTTATTATCAGAACTATTATTATTAATTATTATTCCATTCGATACATTATTTAATTTAATTCCCGCATCATGAGTATCTGATCCTGAGTTAAAAACCTTGGAATTTTCAATCCTAAAATACACGGTAGAATTTTCTATTAAAATACCACTTCCATCATTTTCACCATTAATCTCAACATTTCTAATGATATATGGATTAGAATAAGTTCCTGAACCCGAACACCAAGATCTAGTAACAATCCATTCCCAATTAGGAGCATTGTTGCCCGTTCCATCAATATGAATTTTACTACCATTATTTCCGTCATCCCAAATTGGAAGCCAATCAATCCCTCCATTAAATGAATGAGGGCTGTCTCCTATCCCATTGTCATTAGCGTCAACATCAGTATAATTACTCCAAAAATTGCCTATATCTGTGTTATTCCAATAATTGTTCGAAGGTTTGTCAATAGCATGAATTCCATTTCCAGTAAAGTTATTATTATAAAAGAGATTATTGTTACTACCTATACCACCATCATCAAGAAATACTCCATTGTTAACATTATCTCTTAGAATATTACCAGTGAAATTGTTTTTATCAGAGATGTACAAATAAATGCCTGCATTACTATTATTAACTAAAATGTTTCCTGTGATGGCATTATTATTAGAATTATTCAAATATATACCATAAGTGTTGTTATTAATAATGTTTCCTGAAATAGTGTTATTCTCACAATTTAAATATAGATATATCCCATGTTGATTATTAAGTGATACATTGTTATTAATTATAAATCCGTTGGTTGTATTGACCAATTTGATTCCTGCCTCAAAATTCGGAAGGACTCCAAAGCTCGAATTATAGAGAATACAATTTTCAATTTTAAAATATACCTCAGAATTATTGATGACAATGCAACTCTCTGAATTTTGACCATAAATAATGATATCCTTAATGACATACGGATTTTCAAATGTTCCAGAACCACTTATGTAAAGCCGTTTACTTGCCCAAGTCCAATTTTGCGCACCGACACCAGTTGCTAGTGCGTCTATATTCAAGGGCTTTCCGTCAAGTCCATCTTCGAATATAGGGAATTTATCGTATACACCCCCATTAGTATAGGGAGTATCGCCAATTCCATCATCGTCTAAATCAATTCCGGGATAATCGTCCCATTCGTTTCCTAATTCTCCATAATACCATTTAGTATTCGTCCCATTATCAAGTGAATTGAATAATGTGTTTGCTTGAAAAGTATTGTTATTTAATATGTTAGTATTACAGCTAATATTGGCTATATGAACCCCATATTCACTATTTCCGGCTAAGTTATTTGAAGAAATATTATTAAAATCACAGTTATACTTTAGAACTAATCCAATTTTATTGCCGTTTAATGTATTTCCCCCAGATATTTCATTTTTACTAGAATTTGTTCCTAAAAATATTCCAGCATTCATATTATTATTAATAGTATTCCCTATGAACCTATTTTGGGAAGAATTAAATAGAAAAATTCCATGACCTTGATTTGAAGAAAAATCATTATTGGTTATTTCTCCGTTAGTAGTATTATATAACTTAATTCCTGCTCCTGATTGATTAGAATTATAAAAAGTACAACCCTCAATCCTGAAATATTTAGTTGAATTTGAAATTGAAATACAGGTATAAGTTCCTGCTCCGTTAATGAACCCGTTCCATAAGAGATTAGGCTTAATCACATATGGATCTGAAGCAGTTCCGGAGCCTGAACACCAAAACCTACCGCTAGCCCACGTCCAATTATGAGCATTATAACCCGAAGCAAGTTCGTCAATTTCAATGAAATCCCCCTCGATTCCATCGCTCCATATTGGAAAATAATCAATGCCCCCCGTAAAGTTATAAGGTATATCTCCTATACCGTCATCATCAGCATCTAATGCTCCTGCTCCCATTTCAGTGTAATTATCCCAGTAATTGCCAATATTGCTAGAATTCCATTTGTTCCCAAGGCCCTCGTCAACAGCATGTTTTCCATTACTTCTAAAAAAATTTTCGTAAAAGTAGTTATTATTGCTGCCCCCTGCTGCCTGATAAACATATAACCCTATATCGTTATTATTGCTGATCGTATTTCCTTTAAAAGCATTCATAGATGATGCGCTTAAATAGATGCCGTACATGCTATTAGAAGAAAAATCATTATCTTCAGAAAAGATATTATTGGTGCTTGTTAGTAGATATAATCCAATTTGATTGCTATTAAATTCATTTTGCTTAGTAATATTATTGCCTTTAGAACCTGATATTGTCATGCCCATTAAATCATTATTGTTTAAGATATTACCAGAAAAAATATTGTCATTACAAGCATCATTTAAATGTATGCCAGAAAATGTAGAATCTGAGGCGATATTATCCGTAATGCTATTATTATGGCATCCTTTGTATAGATATATTCCATTTTGGGCATCAGTTATAGTATTACCTGTAATAGTGTTATTATGACAATTATCATTTAAATAAATTCCATTCTGAGTACTTATTATAGTATTATTTGTAATCGTGTTATTTTTACAAATATCATGTAAATATATTCCGTAGTTTCCATCCCAATTACTTGAGAAGCTATTATTGACTAACATACCATTTGAAGTATTAATCAATTTAATTCCTGCGCTTTCAGAAGAAAGGCTCCCTATGTTATAAAGAGTACAATTCTCAATGCGAAAAAACGCGTCAGAATCTTCAATAACAATACTGGAATGGTTATCTTCTCCATCAATTTCCAGATTCTTAATGACATAAGGATCTAAATATATACCAGTTCCAGTACAAGAAGGAAGATCAGAAAAATTGTTTTTATAAATATAAATTTGATTATGCGAAATACTTGTTTTTATCGTCTTATTATTTTCATAATTAATTTGCTCTTTAGAATAAATTTCATTTTTTTGGAAAAAAAAACTGCATCTTGTTGATGCTATTAACATTAAAATTACTAATAAAAATGTTAGTGAATAGGTTCGTGTTTTCATTTTCATTTATAATAATTTTATTTATTATATTAAAATAAGTTTCTCAAAATGGATAAATAAGATATGAGCGTATTATTCAACTTATCTTTAATTTATAGAGCATTTCTTCACATCATTTCTCATGATTATACTAGATTTGTTAAACTATTATAATCAACTTAATAACAAGTTTCAAGTTCAAAATGCAAAAGTGCTCTAAATTCTTCTAGAACTATCTAGTAAGAAAAATTCTTTAAAATAATATGACTCATGAAAAAAATAATAACATCAATGATAGCTATATTATAAATTTCCTATACCATTCTTCAAAAAGATATATTGTCCATAGTTTTTGAGCCAAATAAAAATTCTTTTTATAATTTTCTCCAGATTTTTTCATTTTTTGTAATAAATTAAGAACATAATCATAATTATAAATACCATGTCTATTTTCTTTTAATACTTCTATTAATTGATAATCCAATATTGTCTTGAACCAGTAGTCCATAGGTACACTGAAACCTCTTTTCCTCCTTTTGGGAATTTCTTTTGGTAGTAAATTGGTGAATGTTCTTTTTAACAAAAACTTCTCATTCCAAAAATGGAGTTTTAAGTTTGTAGGAAGATTTAGAGCAAATTCCACTAATGTTTTATCCATATATGGCATTCTCTTTACAATTCCAAATGGTGCACCCATTCTATCCGCTTCCATAAAAAAATCTTCTGGCATGCATGTTTTAATATCAAAATACTGCATTTTCTGGTAGGTATTCCCTCTTTTTAACCAGTATCTATCAATTTCTTTATTTTCCATTCCTAATCTATCTAACTCTGTGTGATTAAAAACTCGAATAGTCTCTAAATATCCTTGACTATCCGAAAGTTTTGAATATTTTGCTAATCGGCTCAAAATATCAAATTTTTCCCAAAATTTGAATTTCGGCATTATATAAGAGATTCTTTTACCATAAAAATAAAGTTTATATTTATCGTATCCTCCAAAAATCTCATCTGCTCCATCTCCCCCTAATACAATTTTATTATGCTTGCTTGCAAATTCGCATAGTAATAATGTAGGAAAAAACCCTGGATCTCCAACAGGTTCTTCTAAGTAAGATATCATTTTGTCCATATTTGAAAGTACAGTTTCATTAGTAATAATAAGTTCATGATGATTTGTATTAAAAAATTCAGCTACTAATCGAGCAAAATCTAATTCACTAGAAGTTTCAAATCCCACTGAAAATGTATTTAAATCGGGATTAATTTTCGAAGTTAAACCCGTAAGAATACTTGAATCTATTCCTCCCGACAAAAGAGAAGCCACCGGAATATCTGAATTAATTCTTAATTTCAGAGAATTAATTACTAATTTTGCTAGAATTTTAGGACTATCATTGAATAAATAATTTCTAGCTTTTGGGATTTCAAAATTAAAGTAATTCTTTAAAGTAAGTATATTTGTCTTTAGATCATAAATTAAATAATGGGCTGCTTCTAATTTAAAAATTTTTTTGAAGAGTGTATTCGGAGCAAGAGTGTATCTAAATGTAAAATATTGTTTTAACCCATCTCTGTTGACTTCTCTTTCGATCTCGTGATTTAGAATTGATTTTATTTCAGAAGCGAAAACAAACCTATTATCTTCATTAAGATAATAGAGAGGGGCAATCCCTAATGGATCTCTAGCTAAAAATAGTAGATTATTAATTTTATCATATATACAAAATGCAAATGGGCCATTGAATAGGGATAAGCAATCTATTCCATATTCCTCGAAGGAATGTAGCACTATTTCTGCATCTAAATTACTTGAAAATTCATAACCTTTTTCATTTAATTTTCTTTTAATATTCTGACGATTATAAAGCTCCCCACTGAAAACAATCAGAATAGAGTTTTCTTCATTTGAGATAGGAACTCCAACTATTTTCGTTAATTTATTAATTGAGAGATGAGTAAAGCCAAAAGATAGATAATCGTCTAAATAATAGCCGTTTCCATCAGGACCTCTATGTTTAATAGATTCAATCATATTTATTATTAGATTTTTATCATTCCAATTAAAACCGCAAATTCCTGACATAATTTGTTATAAAAATTTTATATTATTTTCATATTTTTTCTTACCTGATGATTCAAGAGCTATTCTTTCTACTTGTTTAATATTAATTTTAATTGAATCTTCAATTTCTTTAGTTCGAATTAAAATATATTTTTCAATATTCTTGTTATAATAAACTCCCGGTACAATCTTTATTATTAACTCATTGTTCTTTTTATAAACAATTTGAAATTCTTCGACAAATTTATAACCTATTTTTTCAAAAATTATATTAAAAAGAAACAGAGAAATATGCTTACCTTTTGGTGTATAAATAAAATCTGATATTCTTCCTTCAATGAATTTAAACATCTGCCAATTTCTACCGCAATTACAGCTTTCTGTAGATAAGGCCCCAATATCATCTAGTTGGTACCTAATAAATGGACATAAGTTATTATTTAGATAAGTTACACATACTTTACCTTTTTCTCCTGTTTTAACTGGCTCATTATGTTTATTAAGGATTTCTACTATAACATCCTCCTCCAATATATGAAATCCTTTGAATTCAGGACATTCTTGGCCAATATTCCCGCATTCTCTGGTGCCATATCTATTATATATTTCAGTATTGAAGCTTTTTTTAATGATTTGCTTATGAAAATTATTTAAAGACTCTCCTGATACTACAGTTGAGGGAATGTTCAAATTTAAATCATGTTTTTCTAGCAATAAAGCAAGGGCGTAAGCCGAAGAGGTATATGATTCTAATAATTTAGGACTTTTTTTTAAAATTTTTTTATAAATGTCATAAATTTTATCATCATGTAAATCGAAGGCATTGATAAGTAAAGCATTTTCGATAAAACGGATAAATAATTTATATTTTATATCCTCTTTAACACCCCACACTCTAATAAATGGTTCACCATAATTTTTACCTGCCCATTCGAAAAAAAATAAGGAGGCTGCAGCATAGATACCTCTTGTTGAATGAGGGATATACATCTCAATAGGAGATGCTGTAGAGCCAGAGGTATGAGTTATTACATAATTTTTCCTGAGGAATTGTGGATCTGTAATATTATTGGGAAAATTTTTACGAAAATTTTTTTTTGTCATTACAGGGAGTTTCGTTAAATCTTCTTGATTTTTTATATCTGATGGTTTAAAATTGTTGTTTTTAAAGAATTCTTTGTAAAATCTGATATTTTTAACCGCTTCGGTTATTAATTTTCTAAGTTTTAAATTTTTATTATGTAGGATCTTATTACTACTATAATATTGCGATTTTCTTAAATAGTTTAAACTTTCAGAAATCTTATATTTTCCAAAAACTTCTTGACCCCTAAATCTTAACTTATTTATAAAAGAAATCTTAACTTACAACCTTATATTTTTAGTAAATACTTAGTTTTTTAATCTAAATTATTAATAATACTAAAATAGCTTTTCCAATAAAAGAAATACTTAAACAAAAATTAATTCCTTCTCTTTTGAAACTTCTTCTTCTAAATCTTCCTCTATTTCCCCGGGTTTTAAAGAAGTCTTAACATACTTTAGATTTAAAAATTTTTTATTTATTAATGAGATTGGAGATAGTACTGTCTTTTTGATATTGTTGGTTTTAATTCTATACCAATTTTTCAGACTATAGGTAGCCATTTTAAATCCGTCTTTTTTTTTAATTCCCGGAATTGCTATGGGAACGGTGATGGGCACTTCAATTATGTTATAGTCCTTAAAATAAGCTTTTAGCAATAATTCATTTTCAATCTCATATCCTAAACAACAAAGATTTAAATCATATAGTTTTTCTGCCTTAAATGCCTTAAATCCTGATACCGTGTCGCTAAACCATCTTCCAGTAATTATGAATGAAATCAGACTCAAGACGAAATTGCCGAATCTATTAATAATTGAGGTTCTTAGGATACCTCTGACTCTTGAGCCAAATACCATGTCCAATTCACTATTCTGAAGAGGCAAAACCAGTTTCGGAATTTCTTTTGGAAGATGTTGTCCATCCGCGTCCATTAAAACAATATATTCGGGATCATACTGTTTACTAATTTGAATCCCTTTTCTTATTGCGAAACCTTTACCTCTTTGACAAGAATGAGGGGGGCATATTGCACCAGCGGCTCTAGCATTTGAGTTCGTATTATCTTCTGAACCATCAGTTACTACAATTACTAAATCCACATATTTCTGTGTGATTCTAACTAAATCTCCGATGGTGTCTTCTAAATTGAATGCGGGTAAAATCGCCACTGTTTCCATTGTCATAATACAGTTGATAAATTATTAATTAAATTGGATTTACATTAAATCTCTGATTTGAAATTTACTGGATAGAGAAATTTGATCTTTCTTACATTTATTTATAGCGAGTATTATATAAATATTCCCATCATCAGACAGACAGTTATGTAAGTTTATTTTGATCCTAAATAATTAATCAGATCTTATATATTAAATAAATATTATGGATATTCTTATAAATTCTGTTGATAGAAGACAAAAAAATAAAAACAAAAATTTTCAAAAAAAATTTATGGGTAATCCACTATATAACGTTAGATAATTCCAAACAAAATTTTTAATTAAAATAGAAAATACAATATATCAAAAATTCAAGTAAAAATCAATAAATAAAGGCCAAATGTCATTAAACAAGCAAAGAAAAGATTTCCTTCTAATAATATTTCCGATATCATTCCTATTTCTTTATATTTTGTATATTTTTTACTTCTACGTATCTCCGAATAACTATAATTTTTCTTTCATTATCATTATCGGATTTGCTTTAGTAATCACTTCAGTTTTTATATTTATAAATAATAGTCATAAAAATAAGAATGAATATAATCTAAAATTTACGCTGTTATCTGAAAATTCATTCAAACTTTTATTTATAATCCTAATGAGTATTTCTTTAGTCATAGCTCCTATTACAAGCCCAGATTTTATAATTTTATGGAATAAAGTGAGCCTTTTAAATTATTTTAGAGCTATTATTTTTCTGATAGGTACAGCATTTCTTCCTGGTGCGAATCTCTATAATCTTTTCTTAAGAGAAAAAAAAATACATGAAAAATTTAAAATAGAACCTTTATTATTAAAAATTACATTATATCCCTTGCTCTCATTTTCATTTATCGGTATATTTGTTCTTATCCTCGATTATTTTGGATTAATTAGAGAATTATTTGTGTTTTTCTTATTCCTTGCTATTTTATTTTTATTTTTTTCGGATTTCTTCCTTCAAATCTATCAAAAAGAAATGAAAAATAGTGTTCTAGTAAAGGTAAGAATATCTTTTTATTCTTTAATTATATTAATACTTTCATTTGGATTTCTTTTGATCTCTGTTGGAATATTTTTCGGAAAACCTTATCTAATTGTAGGAGATATTTGGTATGGGGTTTCACCGAGTAATTTTATTGGTCATCCGAGTACAAGTCCTCCAAATAGAGAATGGGGATATCCAATTTTTTGGGGTTATATTTGTTTTGGATTAAGTGTTCTCTGTGGCTTGCCTTTTATTAACACTAATGCGTTAATGGCCCCCTTTTGTTATATATTTGTTACATCCATATATCTATTGATGAGAGCGATTTTATTCGAACTTAAAGAAAAATACTCGGTGTTTGCCGTAATATTAATATCAATTTTTTCTGGACTTTCTTTTCATTTCATTAACCTAGATTCTATCAATCCATCTACTTTAACATTAAGCTGTGGATTCTTATTTTTTTATAAAACTTATGCATATTACCTATTTTTTATGGCCTTAGCGTTATTTATTATTAGTACAAAGAGTTATCATAATGTAGAAGGATTTAATGCAAATATTAAAAAAAATAATGAGCTGATCATCATAATTATAGCGTCTTTCTTCCTTGTATTAAGCTATATGACTTACATGATTCCCTTATTCATGGGATTGATTTTTATTTTTCTCTATTGTATTTCCTCACCTAATAAAAAGTATGTTTTAAGTTTATTTTCAAAATTTATACTTTTTATTTCATTTTTCTTTATTTGTTTTGATATACTAAGTGAGTTTTATTTAAGTGGTTCTGCTTACACTTTTGTTGGATATTTTTTTAAGTTAGAAGCGTCCATTCTTTTTAATAACTTTTTTAATTCATTTATTTCCATTTATTTGATTTTATTAGTGTTATGTTTAATTAGTTTTTTGATTCAGTTTATTTATTCAAAGTCTATTTTTAAGAAAAATAATAAACTTACAACTTTGAAGATTAGTTATTCTAATTTATTTAAATTATCATACATTATTTTCACGTTATTTTTAATAATTTATCTTATTTCTTTTCCATTAGAAACATTTCAAAATTTCAATTTAAGAAAAAATACCATATTTTTTTTCTTTTTAGATCAGATTTTTTCCAATTTGGGTTATATTGGCATCATTGCAGTATACTTATCAAGTTATACTTTTAAAAAGGACAAGAAATTATTTCTTACTCTGACATCATGGATTTTTGCATCGTTTTTTGTAGCATCAATTTTTATCTCTTTTAGAATGATTGGAACAAGCTCTTTTCTTTTAGATGATTTTGAAGATTCAGATTTTCATTGGTTTGGACGTAATTGGTTATATTCCATAATTCCATTATGTGTCATGGCCTCAATTGGATTGTTTGAAATTTCAAACAAAATAGGATCTTTGCCCAAATTTAAAAAGATTTTTGAAAAGAGAAGATCTAAACATTTTTTCGAATTTCTAGGTGTTTCATTATTAATATATTTATCATTCACAAGTACGATAGTTACAGGGGTAGAAACTGCAGATATGAATGATAATATTAGAAATGATCAGGTTAAATTAATTGGATGGATGTCTGAAAATCTTCCTCTTAACACTAAAGTTCTACTCTATGATGATGATTATATTATAAGAACAGGGATTTTTGTCACATTCTCTTATAATATTTATTATGTTTATGATATTTTTGAATCAGATAAGAATTATACAGAATTAATTGATGAGGTTGATTATATGAAAGATAAAGATATCCAATATTTTATAGTAACGGAGGATTATCTTTCTGAGCATGGAGATGAGGAATTCTTTGTGAACACCTATTTAATCCCCCATTTCTATAATGACACGGCCTATGAAACTGGAGATTATCAATTATATTATGCCCCTTATTTTGATGATTAAAACAAACAATGCATCTTGAAGGATTTAGTTATTTTGAAAAAGAAAAAATAAAAGGAGAAATTATTTATGAAATTATTTATAAAACAATATATTAAGAGATTGTAGATAAAATATGCATGTAAGTAAAGAATTTTATGTAATTAATTTCCTACTTGTAAGTCTTGCTTTTTTTCTATTTGTTTGTATAATCTCTGCTTTTGGTTTTATCTTTTTTTATTACATTAAGAAATTTCATAAAGAGAATTTGGAATTAAGTATTATGGAGAGTTTCTTTATCTGTTTCGCCATAGGATTATCAGTTTATATCTCTATTAGTTTTATATTAGATTTATTTCAATTTTTTAATTTTTATTCAGCATACCTCTCAATTATAATAATGGATTTAGGATTTCTATTATATCTTGTACACCGTGGAGAAATCACTAAAAAAAATGTCGTAAATTTTATTTCTTCAATAAGACACTCTATATCAAAACAAAAAAGAAATTCATTAATTTCAATTATAATCTTAATTCTCATATTAGGGATACAAATTTGGATCCAATGGGAGATTATTACTGAAGAATATGCAATAACTTCAAAAGATACCTATGTCTGGTTAGGGCAATCATGGTATTTATTGCAAAATGGTTATATCTGGAGAGAACATATGCCGCTTCATTATCCTAAGGGATATACCTTTTTTCTAGCAGCTCCTGAATTAATATATCCTGATTGGCGCTTTGCATATTTTTATATGAAATTTGTGGGCATTGCTTTTTTTTCTTTTTATATTATAGCTATATTTACAATTTTGAAGAGGATATTTACAAAAAATTATATAGTATTAAATGGACTATTATTGACTCTAATATCAAATTTATTATTTACAAGATTTATTTCATTTGTATCATCTGCGATATGTGCCTTACTAATTCTAATTTCTTTAATAATTTTTATTTCAAAATGCCCGTTTTATCTAAATAGTTTTATCATAACAGCAACTTTTCTTTTTAATGCGATTTTTGGATTAATTTATTTAATATCTTTGATTTTTTTCTTACTACTTAAATTTCTTTATTCAAAAAGAAAAAAAAAGGAATTTATCATCAATTTTATTATAAAGCCATTAATTATTGGAACAATTTTGATGATACCATTTATTTTACATATAAGTATTGTTAAAAACGTAAATTTTTTAGATATTATTTTTTCCTTTATGTATCAACTTGGATTGCCTGAATTATCTGTTGATATTATTCCTATTAATTCAAATAGCTTTTTACTTCAATTTAGGTATATTTTAAGAGATATATTTCCTGGTAATGATTTAATATATGCATTTTTAGATCTTGAAAGACGAATTTTGTCCTTTTTTATTATTTTTGCGCTCATAGCTTTATTTTTACCAACGAAGAGATTTTTTAATAATAAATTTAGAGATGCTATTAATATTGCGAAATTCGCCATTCTAATTGTAGTTTGTTTTTATGTAGCAGAGATAATTTTTGAAAATTCTTCAAATGTGTTTGCATTAAGCCTTGGTTGGTTTAAATCAAGAGCTGTTGAAGCCATGGCAGGACATATAATAATTTTATCTTGTTTTACTATGGAAAAATTAATAGAAAAAACAAAGTTGCTAACAATTTACTTGAAAAATAATTATATAGGCTATAAGAAGCTCTTAATGAACAAATATTTTTCGAAATTTTTTAAAATGGAAAATATTTTCATATCCGTGCTTCTTATTTCTCTTTTTAGTACTGTTATTGTTAATCAGCGTATCTATAATACATATTATTTTGAACGAGACCAAATCGATACAATTTTTTATATAAAAGAAAATGTCCCCGAAGATTCAAAGATTTTAGTAGCGGATCTTGGAGAAAAAAATAATTTTTTCTATAATCTATTAAGTACTTACAGATATTATATCTGGGAATTCGAATTTTCTGAAAATACTTTTAATGAGACTTTAGAGTATATAATAAAGAAAAACATTAAATACATCTTATTGGATTTTGATTCTATTAACTCTACGGAGCAAAGTAATTTTACAAGTTATTCAGATTTTGATAAAAGATATGAGAATGATCGAAATATCGTTTTT
>SDBT01007633.1_pt1 | contig 17771 bp, 9 predicted proteins | sample 2277101 | NCBI WGS metagenome assembly SDBT01 (sample SAMN10404973, study PRJNA504765) | marine sediment metagenome | isolation source: marine sediment core GS10_PC15, 103 cmbsf | place: Arctic Ocean: Southern Knipovich Ridge | collected 2010 | reverse complement strand
CACGATGCAGGCACGCCAGTCGCTGTAGGTATCCGCGTCGTAGAACCCGCGGAAATCGACGGCGATCTTCTCCGCGCCTTTCTCGGGCACCAGACGAATAATGTTCGCACCGAACGGCTCGGGCGACTCGGACCACGGTATGCGATACAGGCCCGCCTTGCGGTCGACGGCCTCCAGGTAGTTGCGTTTGACGGACATGAAGGCGCGTCGACAGCCGTACTGCAATTCGCAATCGAACTCCGCCTGGCGTGCGGCGAACTCACCCATCATGTCGCCCACGCCGCGAATGCCGTTGACGAACAGACCGCGTTGCTCGCCCACGCGTGCCAGCGTGTGGAAGATGGACGGTTCGCTTTGTCCGACGGGCAAGGTGATCGCCATGCAGTAGCCCCAGTTCGGATCGTCGCCCATGATGCCGTAGAACATGCCCGTCCGGTAGCTTCCGTGAACGCAGTTGCGCCAGGGCCGTTTGGCGTTGTTGGAGAGCCGCTCGACGCCTGCCGGGTCGTCGATCAGGGCACAAGCGTCGGCGAGGATTTCTCCGCCGCCGCCGTCGACCTTGGTTTGCAGCGGCACGCCGTGGCCCCACTCGTGTGCCAAGAGCATGCTCCAGGGCCCGCCGCCGGCGTCTCTGATTCCACAGCCGCCGTATCCGCCGCCCGCATAACCGCCGATGTAGATGTGGCCGTCGCGGTAGGTGCCGCACACGGTGATCGCATATTTAAGCTGTTCGTGCCGATCCCAGTAGGGCATCAACATGCCCGCGTGCTCCTGGTAGGACCACAAGTTCTCGGCGAACTCGACGGCGCCGTCTCTATAGAGGCGGGTCTTTTCCGGCTGCTTGGCGCTGACCCAGGGATTGTTCTCTCCCGGCGGGGATTGCGAGCCGGAGAACCATGTGAAGTGCTCGCTATTGACTTGCATCGTACCCGGCTCACCCGGCTTGGCGTTGTCCGGCCATCCGTCGCGCGTCGTATACTTCGCCTTGCACAGCGTGGCCCGCGTCCGCTCTATCTCTTTCGCGTATAGAGCAACAAGATACCTCTCGTCTTCCTCGACGAACGTGCCGCGGGGGAAACAACGCTTGGTCCCGTCTTCCATCCGCAAGACCACGGCCGGGCAGTAGTAGTCCGGAGGAACGCCGAAGGGATTCCCGTAGGTGTTGCCGAGTCCCCGAAACCCGATCAGATGTGCCGTGAACGTTCGAGGCTGTTTCCAAGTCAGCCGCCTGGTCAGTTCGTCGATTCCCAATTTCGCATTCACCGTCGTAGCGGCCGGATCCATCTTTCTGTCGCGCAAGGTCCACGTCCGCAACGGCATGGCCTCGTCGATCGCGATGACGTCCACACCCTTGCGCGGCCACCATACGACCTCGCGACGCTCGTAGCCCTTCGCCTCGCCCCCGCCGCGGTGCTTGACCTTATACAGGTCGACGCCCGCCTTCTTGACGGGCCCCGGGTACCTGGCTCGGGAAAAGAAGTCGTACTCGCCCGCGGCGGTGCCCGTGAACACCAGGCCGGTGAGCGTCGCAGAAAGGGCCACAGCCAATATCAGTCTTGCATTCATCGTATCCCTTGTCGTGTTGATTAGTTCATATAATCCGCCGCTCAAGTTCCGAATCTCTAATATCCACTAAACAATACGAGGTGAATTCTCGTCAATGCCGTTTGTGTTGTCAAGAATATGGGGCCAGAAGCATGCCTTCCCCATAGGTGGTGTAGCGCCATGGCGGCCAATCGCGACAATCACCCGGCAGGGACTCTTCACGTTCGACCGGTCGCGTGGCAGCGCTACTGGCACATAGCGTTCGGCGGTTCGGCGGCGACCGTCACCGGTCCGCCAATGCGGCGTTGAGATCGCAGACCGGCCAGGTGCTCCCGTAGAATCCGGCGGACTTCGAGCACGGCCATCGGGTGGCTGTGGATCGTCGAGTGGTCGGCCGGGACGGTCAACTCGGAGATAGCGTCTTCCGAGCGGGCACTCTCCCGTGTAACCACGCCGTCGCTGCCGACCACCATGGCCGTCCACCAGCCATCGTTGGGAATCGACCCGACGATGTTGTGATACTTTACCCATGGGCCCCGCTGGGCGTGTTGCATCGTGCGGAAGATGGGCGATTTGGGCGACAACGAGTCGATGCTCGTCTTCACCTTTAGCAGCGTCGACTTGCCAAACGCCTTCGGGTTGTTGCGGAACAGCTTGCCCTTCGTAGCGACCAACTGCTGCGGCAGCGAAATCAGCCTTCCCAGCAGCCATTGGGTGGTCTGGTTGGAGAAGGTGCTGCCGGCGTGCGGCGTGCCGACGGTGATCACCCGCCCGATCGACGGGTTGGGGCGGAAGAAGAATGTCTCCTGCAATTCCTGCCGCACTTCGGGCTCGGCCCGGATGCGATCGAACGGCTCGGCACTGGCAAGGCTCCAGAAATCGTTGCGGCTGTTGATCGTTTGCATCCGCGAGACCAGCCCACCCATGCTGTGCCCGATCAGCACCATCTGATCCAGCGACGGTTCCTGCCGCAACGGATCGAGCGTCTGCCGGACCTCGGCCAGATCCCGCCGCAGTTGGGCCGCGCTGGTCCAGAACGGTTGGCCGGTCGGGTAGAGATAGAACCAAAACTGGAAGTTCTCGCGAATCTCCGGCTGCGCCCGAAGATCGTTGAACATCTCCATCCACGTCATCGGGCTGGACCACAACCCATGGACCAGCAGCACGGGGATCTTACCCGGCTCGTAGGGCTGAACCAGGTGGAGGCCCATGATCGGGTCCGGCCGGTCGGGCCGCAACTGCCGGAGGCTCTCCGGACTGAGCAGCCCGATGGTCGCCAGCGACTCGAGCGTCGGATCGGAAAGGAAGTAGGCCAGCGGCGTAGACAGATCGGCCTCCAGCGGCACGCGATGGCCCGCCACCATCGTGTCGACCGTACTGAGTGGATCGTAGAGTTCCAGCAGGGCCTGATGGTTCTGGCGGCCACCGCCTTGCGCCGGCGCGTTTAACAAGGGACGCAGAAAGGCGGTCACCGGGAAGCTCAGGCCGGTCGGGTAATACTTGGCAGCCGCCGGTTCGCCCTCGTAGGAGCGACGTATGGCGATCAGCGGGACCCCCAGTCCATGCCGCCGGTAGTGGTTCTTCAGACCCTTGATCTCGTAGTCGGAAACGAACTCGAAGCGGTCGAAGTCTTCGGCCCGCCAGCGGCTGCCGTGGATCACACAGGTGATGTCCCAATCTCCGGCCGCCGTGCGAATGGTCTTGCGCTGCCCGGGCACGATCCCGCCGCCCTTGCACGCCAGTCGCAGCGATTCCTCCAAGGCCGTGTTGTAGAGATCGCACGCGCCGCGGAACTGCGGATCGTACGGGTTGCGCTTGTAGGCGATGTGTTCGTCGAACAAGTAGTGATAGGCGTACAGCACCGAGGCGCTGTAGAGATCCATGGCGATCTGGGGGTGATTTTTCTCGGCCTTCTTCCCACCCAGATAGGCCAGTTCAGAGAAGGCGTAGAGTTTCTCCGGCGACGGGTCCCGCTCGATGGCCGCCTGGAGCTTTTGCAGCAACGCGCGTGGGTCGCCGTCCAGTTCGCTCTCCAGGTTGCAAACCCGCAACACCTGCACCGTCTGATCGCTCGGCTGTGGCCCCCAGAAGGACTCGAGATTTAGCCGCTGCGTGAGCGGGTTGACCGGCACCGATCGCAAGTCGACGCCGCTCGAACGGCAGCCGACCGTCGGTCCGATTACCAACACCGCCAGCGCAACGACCATCGCGGCCGAACGGCTTGCGAAACCGGTAGTAGGGCGACCAAACCGACCCATGGTGAGTGTGGCGGCGAACTGGGAGGGAAACTGGGGGACAAGGGCGAGATAGGGAACCTGAATGTCGCTCAAAACAGTCCGAAAAATCGAACCGCGTACCATACGGAGAGTCGGCACCCCGGGTCAATGTCGGTTTCCCGGTCAGAGGTGGCCGACTTGTTCACGAACAGCCCCGAAGGGGCGATAGTCAATAGCCCAGGGCGTGAGCCCTGGGATCGCGGTTAGTTCCACATTCTGCACGAGCCCCGAAGGGGCGCCAGAAACACCCAACGCAACGCTACTGCCGCCCCTTCGGGGCTCTCGTAGGATTGCGACCGTTCTCCAGGGGCTCACGCCCCTGGCTATTGACTGCCGCCCCTTCGGGGCTGAAAGAGACCTGGAGTTCGAGAGGAGTTCGAGGGACACCATACTTAATTCATCATAGTTCATCCAGAGTTATGTATTGTGTCCCCGAACTCACGTCGACACCATGTTCCGCGTCTGCCGGAAGTATCTGGGACCTGGGGGCAAACTCTAAAGGGGACTCGAAATGTCTGACTGTCACGGATTTTGGGGGTTCAGCCAACGGCGACGGGTCGTCAGGCCTGAAAGGCCGTCAATTCATCAGCCCAGGGCATCGCCCTGGGAATCCGGGGGCCTTGAGCGCCGGCAGGCCTGAAAGGCCGTCACAAGATCGTCGCGCCCTTTCAGGGCTTCTCTCGCGTTGTGCCATCTTCCCCCCAGGGCGTTGCCCTGGGCTGGTGAATTTGAGCCCTTCGGGCTCCTCCCCAAAATCCGTGACGGTCAGGAAAATGTTTGCATTCTAAAGGGGTTCAGGACTTAGGGTTCGGGATCTGTTCGGAAATGGTTCGCAGCAGAGTTCTGAACCCTGAACCCTGAACCCTCCCGCAGCGAAAAGGGGGACAGGCACCGTCGGCAACGCGAATTGCCACTGCCATACGGGCCCTCGACGGAGCCAGTCCCCCTTTTCGCTTCCGCCTAACGCCAAATGCCACCCAAATTCACGGCTAACAGCGCGTTAGTTTGGGTGGCGTTAACTTGACTTAGGGCAATCTAGAAGAAACTGTTCTCGTCGTAAAGCGTTGAAGCAACACGAGTTCGGACCACGCTCCCGCATCGCCCGTCGTCGTAAGTAATTAATTGCACTTTGCAAAAAACGGGTTTTGCGATCATCTGCATAACTCGTTGCCGTGTAAGGGGTTACGACGAATTTCGCGATTTTCTTTTCCAAAGTCCGAAAACCCAAATCAGTCATTTCAGGACCATTCTAATCGACGTAACTCCTTATTTCAAGCCTACTTATCGGTCGCCTCGGCCGAACCGCGCGAAAGTTTTCAAAGTCTAATTGCTGTGAAAAATTGGCGTTTGACGACAATTCGCGGATAACTGGACTTTTGCAGACTGGTCCCCTCACCCCCTGCCCCTCTCCCAGAGGGAGAGGGGAGATTGAATCCGCAACGGACGCTCAAAACCGACCGGTGCCGTACCAGTGGTTGCTGCTTCTGGAGGCCATGTCGTAGCCGAACTCGCGATGGTAGCGGACCATCACGCCGTAATGAGGCGGCGAACCGCGCCAGATGCTGACCATGTTCAACGCACAATCGACGATGTCCCTGCCCGGCCCCGGCGAGGCGATTTCCGGGCCCCGCAGTCCGCCGGCGAAATGGCCCACGCCGGAGCGGCATTGCAGACGCGAGTTGCGCAACGCGCCGGCCATCAAGTGATTGTTGGGCCGGCCGTCGGCACTGCGGAGACGCTGGTTGGCGCCGTGCCCGCGGCTGACGCGAATGGCCCAGGTAAGCGTCCGCCGGCTAAGCGAATTCGGCTCCAAAACGAGGAACTCCCGTTCCCGCTCCGTCTGGTCGACCACCCGGTTGCCCGGCTTCGAGCCGAGATACTTATACGGCATCGCGCCGACCACCTTGCCGTAGTGCGGCCGGTCTTTGTGCTTGAAATCGTAGACGACCAGGCCGGGCTTCTCTCGCATCGGGCGGAAATCGGAATACGTCAGCAGCCGTCGCAGCTTGCCGTTGCATGGATACTCGCTGGCGGTGGTCTGCCGCGCGAGCACGTAGGAGTGCAACATGGGAATCGACTCCGGCTTGGGCGTGTAGGTCTCTTCGTCGGAGTCGATCGCGATCAGCATCATCTTCTTCTGCTTGGTGGCCAGATTGCGGGCCTTGCAGTAGTCGTCGTGCCATTTCAGTGCGGGCAGATCGGATTGGCCACGGGCCAGTTTTAACATCGCCTCGACGCCGGAGAGCGTCAGGTGTTCGGACGGCAACACATGGACCACGCGATTGTAGCTGTCGCCTTCGCTGTTCAGATCGATCAGGCCGACCCCCGATGCCCGGTGAAACAGCCGCAAACCGGTGTGCATGAGCAGCTTGCTGTTGTCGGCGATCCGCAGCCGGGCCAACACGAATTCGCGCAACTCGCCGGCGGTATTGCTGTCGGGCGAGAACCGCACGGCGGCCGAGTCGAACGCCAGGAAGAGGAATTTCTTCTCGGCCTTGGCCCGCCTGTAGGCGTCGTTGTAGTCGGTGTGCCACTCGAGGCCAAACTCGTCTCTCAGCAGTTTCGCCCCGAACTCCAACTCGGGCTTCTCCAGGAATTGCGTAAAGCGATCGGCCGAGGCGGTTGCGTCCTTCCACGGCAGTGTCTCGACCACGTTGCCGAACGTGGAGCCCTTATACTTCAAATTCAGCACCGCCAGCCCAGGCTGCTTCTTCAAGTTGCGGAAACAGCCGTAGCTCATCAGCGGCCTCTCCTTGCCGCGCATCTCGATGCCCAGCGTGGTGGGAACCCGCAAGAGGACGTATGGTTCCAGGTACTTCGTCACCTCCGCCGCCGGGACACATTCCTCCTGCTCGCCTTGAAAGGCAATCAAGAGAAACTTCCCCTCGGCCTTGGCCAGGTGGTAGGCAACGGCGTAATCGTCGTTCCAATCGAGATTGGCGGCCGAGGCCGGAACGCTCAGCAGACACAGCAACAAGACAACATTCAATAAACGCATGGTTGCATCCTTTCTTCCGTGGTACACAATTCAACGGCGTGATTTGGAATGATCGAAACGCGCGTCTCGATACACTGCTCGGTGTGATATCCCTTTCGGGAACAAACGCGCCTGGGTGGGGAGGCGGTCCGACTGCGAACGTGAAACAGCAAATCGGGCCGCCCGGGTAGTGGGCGTTCTCTGGGTAGGTTTGCCAAGTTGGCGCTGGGCATCTACTATAGTGGTTTGGACTTGGCGTACAACACCCCCGGCGAAATTCTTTTGGTGCCACCCGACCCGAGCGGGGGCCAACTTGATTCTCCGGAGGTGCAATGATATGTTGCCACTAATCCGAAATAGTTTTGGTCCGCAAAACCAAGGAGTTTGACGATGAACCGCCACCAGAAACTCTTGATCGATCGCCGCAAATTCCTCGCCGGTGCGGCCGCGGCGACCGTGACCGTACCCGGTGTGATCAGCCGGGCTGCCGAGCAGAAAACCCCCTGGAAAATGCGACTTTCCGCCTCGACGATCGGCTTTACCAAGCTCTCGGTCGAGAAGGCGTGCGAGCGGATCGCTACGCTCGGGTTTGAGGCGGTCGACGTCTGGTCGGCCCACGCCGGTTGTCCGCACCTGGACGATGTGCTCAACCGACTGGGGGCAGACGGCCTCAATGAAGTGCTGAAACAAAATAAACTAAAACTATATTCTTTCTCGGTTTATCAGGGTGGATATCCCAAATACGCTGAGTTGCTCGGCAAGGCCGGCGGCGGGGTGGCAATCCGCAGCAGTTCCGCACCCTGCAAACCCGAGGAACTGACCGCGCGAATGAAGACGTTTTTCGAGGACCTCAAGCCCGAGTTGGAACTGGCCGAGAAGTACGATTCTTACTTGGCTATCGAGAATCACGGCCACGCCCTGCTCGATTCGCTCGATTCGTTCAAGGCGTTTGTCGATAACAATCGGAACCCGCGGCTGGGAATCGCCTTGGCTCCGTACCACTTGCAGGGACTGAAGGTCTCGATCGAAGAAGCGATCGGCGTTTGCTCAAAACAGTTGCTCTACTTCTACGCATGGCAACAGGCGGCGGGTACCGGTCAGCTTCCCGGCATTGGCCCGGCCGATTGCACGCCCTGGATTGCCGCGCTAGCCAAGATCGACTACCGGTGGTACGTCAACCCCTTCATGCACCACGAGCCGGAACCCGACGCAATGGCCAAGGTGCTGGCTAAGTCGCGCGATTATCTCGAGGAGTGCTACAAGAAGGCGGTGCCGGGGTAGAATGCTATACTTGAAGAATCGATCACCACAACCTGCCCGGAACCCGCCATGGCCCAACTCACCGTCGAAGACGTTGCCCGGGCGGGCGTCGTGGGCGCCGGTGGTGCCGGCTTTCCTACCCACGTCAAGCTGTCCGGCAACGCCGATACCGTCTTGATCAACGCCGCCGAGTGCGAACCCTTGTTGCACAAAGACAAGGAGGTACTCCAAACTTACGCCGAGCGGGTGATCGAGGGGACGGCCGCTGCCATGCGATTAGTGGGAGCCGGGCGGGGTGTGATCGGCATCAAGGAAAAGTACGGCGACGTCATCGACCTGCTGCGAAAGAAACTGCCCGCAGGCATGGACGTTGCCCCGTTGCGCGACGCCTATCCGGCCGGCGACGAGTTTATCCTGGTCTACGACGTGCTGCGACGGGTGATTCCGCCCGGCGGCATTCCGCTGGCCGTCGGTGCCGTGGTGATGAACGTCGAGACGGCGATGAACGTTGCCCGTGCGGCCGAGCAGCCCGTCACCGAGAAGTATCTCTCCGTGGCCGGGGCCGTGGCCGAACCGGTCACGCTGCGGGTGCCGCTGGGTGTGACGCTCGCCGAGTGTGTGGCGGCCGCCGGCGGACCGACGATCCCCGACCCCAATTACATCGTTGGCGGCGTGATGATGGGGCACCTGGAGGAGAACCACGACGCCCTGGTCGACAAGACGACCGGCGGCGTGGTCGTGTTGGCAGACGACCACGTCGTGGTGCGTCGTCGCCGCCAGCAGTGGCAGCAGATTGCCCGGATCGGTCGCAGCGCCTGCGACCAATGCAGCTTCTGCACCGAACTGTGCCCTCGATGGCTGTTGGGGCATCCGATTGAACCGCATCTGGCCATGCGGAGCCTGGGTTTTAGTCTCTTCGGCGAGGCCAACGTGATCGGCACTGAGTTCTGTTGCGAGTGCAACCTGTGCAGCCTCTACTCTTGCCCGGAGGACCTCGACCCTAAGAACGTCTGCACGCAGAACAAACGCCGCCTGGCGGCGAAGAAGAAACGATGGGAGAACCCGCCTTTCAATCCGCAACGGCCGGAGCTACATATGGACAACCGCAAGGCCCCCATGGCGCGGCTGATGACCAAGCTGGGACTACGGCAGTTTCGCAACGTCGGGCCGTTAAGCGATACGTTGCTTCCGGCCGGCAAGGTAGGCATAGCACTGAAGCAGCACATCGGCGTACCGTGCGAACCGGCCGTTACCGTTGGTGACCGGGTTACGAAAGGCCAAGCGGTCGGTCGCCGCCCGCGCCACGACGGCAAGCCGGCCCTGGGCGCCCCGGTTCACTCCTCGATCGACGGCACCGTAACGGCCGTTGCCGACGGCGTTGTACGGATCGAAACATCACCAACAAACGTTTAGCCGTCGCCTGTACGGCGATGTATGTATGCAGACCCTGTCGCCGTACCGGCGACCGCTAAACGCGAGAGAAACATACGCGTCACATGTTTAGCCGTCGCCGGTACGGCGACGCAGATAACTATTACACCCCCGTAAGGCCCTTCAATGCCCACTCCCAAATCGATCGGCGTCGTCGAGCTCTCCAGCATCGGCATCGGCTACCGAATCGAAGATGAGATGCTCAAGGCCGCCTCGGTCGAGTTGCTGATCGCGCGGACGATCTGCTCGGGCAAATATCTGATCGTCGTCGGCGGATCGGTCAGCGACGTGGATGCGGCCGTGCAGACCGCCACCGGCTCGGCCGGCGAAGCGATCATCGACCACCTGGTAATCCCCAACGTACACGAATCGGTCTTCCCGGCCTTGGGTCAATCGGTCGTGCTCGACGCCGATCATTCTGGTGCGTTGGGCGTGGTCGAGACGTTCAGCGGAACCAGCGTGATCGCCGCTTCGGACGTGGCGGCCAAGTCGGCCCGGGTGACGTTGTTTCGCATCCACGTCGCCATGGCTCTGGGCGGCAAGGGGCTCTGCCTGATGACCGGCGGCGTGGCCGACGTCCGTGCCGCCGTGCAGGTCGCCGCCGAGGAGGTCCGCAGCCGCGGTCTGCTGGTCTCCGAGATCGTGATCCCCCGGCCCAGCCCCGAGTTGTTTGCGGAGTATCTGTAGGAGCGTCAGGTCTCGTCGGCCGCTTCGACAATGGGCAGACAAACGCGAATGTGCGTCCCCTGGTCGAGGGCGGTCTCGATCGTGGCACTTCCGCCAAGCAATCGGGCGCGTTCTCGGATGCCTTGCAATCCGAAACGTTGCTTGTCGACCTCCTCCTCACGGAAGCCGATGCCCCAATCGCGGATGCTGAGTTGGATCTGGTGGTCTTGCTGGAGGAGTTCGACGCGGATCTTGTCGGTTCGGCTATGACGGCAGGCGTTGTTGAGCGATTCCTGAACGATCCGAAAGACGGCCGTTTCCAGGGGCGGAGCAAGCCGCTCGAAGCGAACGTCGTGCAACAGTTCGACGTCCATGCCTTCGCGTTCCCGGGCTTCGCAAACCAGGTAGTCGACCGCCGCGACGATCCCCGACTCGTCGAGAATCGGGGGCCGCAACCCGCCGATCAGTTGACGCACTTCGGCAACGCTATGCCCAAGCAACTCGATTCCGGTCTCGAACAATTGTTGAGCTTCGTCGGAGTCCTTTTCGGGAATCCGTTGAAACGCCTGGAGGTTGTAGAGTGCCCCGGTAAGTTGCTGTGCGACGCCGTCGTGGATCTCGTAAGCAATCAACTGCCGGTCCCGCTCGTGCAGATCGAGCAGGCGTCGCAGCAGTTGGCGCTCCTCTTCGATCACCGCGGCGCTCTTTTTCTGCTCGGAGACGTCGGTTAGCAACCCCATGGTCCCGGTGAACTTTCCGTTCTCGTCGTAGAGGGGAGCGGCGGAAACAATGACCCAACGGGACTGACCGGACTTGGTGTGTATCTTTATCTCGTAGCTGGACGCCTTACCGCGAAGCCGCTTCTGGGTCTCGATGCCGAATCTTTCAAATTCCTCTTGGTCGGAAAACTCGCGGAGGTTCCGCCCGACAACCTCTTCTCGCCGACATCCCAACAGTTCGGCAAAGGCCCGATTTGCAAAGACGATGTTCTCCTCGGGATCTGTGATTCCGATCCCTTCCCGGGCAGTTTCGACCAAGGTCCGGTAAAGTTTTTCGGAGTCGTGCAAACGCGATTCCGCCTTGAAGCGGGTTACCGCACCGCCGATGCTTGTGGCGATGGCTTCGACCGAGTTTCGGGCCGTCGTGGGAATCTCGTCTTGCCCGCGGGAGGCCATGTTCAGCGCCCCGATCACTCGACCCTGGTGGCACACGGGAACCACGCCGATCGCCCGAAGTCCTTCCGCCCGGCACGCCTGACGAACCGCATCACTCGCCGTCGATCGAGGTACATAGAACGCCTTACCCGTCATGACCCGCCCGGTTTCGACCGAGTCGGCACGGCAGTGTGAGACTGCCTCCACAAACGGCCTCGATAACCGCTGGTGGGCCACAAGGTGCAGGTCGCCGGTCGACTCGTCCAGAAGATATACGCCGCCGCAATCGATCCCGTCGATCCGAAACGTGGCTTGAAGTACGTGGTCGAGTGCCTGGCCCAGATTGGCTGCCGAACTCAGCGAGATTCCAAGATCGCGTTGAATACGCAGAAAGTCCTCGGTCTTTTCCCGCTCGGTCACGTCGTGCCGGCGCTGGACTACGGTCAATCGTGCATCGATGTGGTCCGCGTCGTCGAGGTCGTCGAGAAAATCGTCGGCACCGGCACCGAGCAACGCTTCGATCGGCTGCGACGCCCCGGATCGGCCCGCGATTAGGATCGCTCCTTGCGACCGCGGCAATACGGACCGCAGCCGGCGGCAATCCTCGACGGTCTCTTCGCTCGAATCGCCGACCCGGAGAATCACCAGTTGATAGTCTCCCGAGCGGCACGCGGCACAGCCCCCTTCGACGTCGTGGACCACCGTGATCGCGTGTCCGCGCTGCCGCAATACGTCGTTCAGGATCGGTTCATCCCGAGATGCGGTGGCAATTAGGAGTGTGTTCATGGCGAAATTTCGTCTCCGGATGGGAAGCTGGTATTGTAACTTATCGTCGCGGGCTGGAAAATAGGGTCGGCACGTCGTGGCCACAGGCGGCTCGCCTGTGGTACAGTGCAGGCGAGACGCCCACACCACGAAAGCTCCGCCAGGCAAGCACAACCCAAGGGGAAATCCCATGAGACTTCCGACCGCTATCCTCGTGCCGGCCATTCTCTTCTCGATGCTCCTGCAACCCGTTGGCGGGGAACCGCCTCCCGCCGGCGCTCCGGCAAAGTCGCAACCGGCAGCCACGGGCATCCGCGTCGAGCACGATGCCGAAAACCTCATGACCACGATCAGCATTCCGGCCCCCGGCGGCCGGGTGGCATGGGCCGACGTGGCCCGGGGCTTGGCACGTGCCCGCGGCTACAACGATGCGGCGCTGGAAAGTATCCTGCCCAAGGGGAAACTCGACTTGTTGAACCCGCAGTGGCGACTGGCGCTCCTCGCGGTGAACGTGGCGCTGAGGTCGAACGTCCGGTTCAAGGTCGAACAGATCGACCCCGACAGCGACGATCGACGGCTGGTGATCGAGCTCGATCAGGCGGCCATGTCGGCGTCGCGGCGGCGGTTCAGGACCCGGTTGCGCACCGCCCTGAGGCCATTGCTTCGCGACAAGCAAGAGTACGGTCTGAAACTCGACGAAAACTGGGCCCAGGCCGCGGCCGACCGCAATCTTGTGGTGCTGATCCATGGGCTCAATTCCACTCCCGCAAAGGTCGACGCGTTGCTGGTCGGGGCCCGGGCCGACGGGTTTCCTTGCGCCGTGTTCTCCTATCCGAACGATCAAACGATCGACGATTCCGCCAAGCTGCTCGGCCGCGAATTGAGCCGGTTTGCCGTGGATCATCCCGACCGCAAGATCTCGCTGGTGACGCATTCGATGGGCGCCTTGGTGGCCCGGGCTGCGATCGAAGATCCCAAGCTGGACCCGGGCAACGTGCGGCAACTGGTGATGGTGGCGCCGCCGAATCACGGTTCCGCACTGGCCCGGTTCTCGTTCGGGCTGGAACTGCAAGAGCACCTTACCAACGTCCGCCGCAAGGCCGAGGTGGGCACGTTCCTGGCGGCCGTCGAGGACGGTCTGGCCGGGGCGGCACGCGACCTGCGGCCCGATTCGCCGCTGCTGCGAGCGCTCAACGCCCGACCGCGAAACCCGAACGTCCGCTACACGATCTTCCTCGGCACTCGCGCCCCGTTGACCGACGCCGATCTGGCCCATTTGCGTCGCACCGTAGCCGCCGCCGGGCAGCGAAATCGTTGGGTGCAATTCTTCGGTCCCCGCGTGGATACCTGGCTGGCGGACCTCGACGAGACGATCGCCGGCAAGGGCGACGGCGTAGTGTCGGTCGCTCGTGGCCGGCTCGACGGCGTGGAAGACACGGTCGTGCTCCGCTTCAGCCACACCAGCGTATTGCGGACCCCCGCCGTGGGTGACGAGCAGAAGGTCCACCGCGAGATTCTGCGGCGGCTAAATGCGTGAAACAGACAATCACAGCGTTACATGCTTGCGCTACCGGATATCCTGCGACCGAGTCGAAGCGGACACGTCGTCGATATACTCTTGGATATTCAAGGCCTCCTGTTTCTCCCAGGCCAGGCGCTTCTTGTAGACCCTCATGTAGATTTCCTTATCTTCAGGCGTCATGCCTTCCGTCCACTGTCCGGAATGTGGCAGCGCCAGGTCGATCCAGCAGGAGATCTTGTCCATTTCTTCGCGGGTCATCTTCACCTTCTCGTGGCCCGACTCCAACAGTTTGATCAGCGGGCTGAGCGACGAGCCGTGCGAGTACGGCGGGATCATCTCCGGCACGGACCAGCGGCCTATCCAGTTCAAATACTTGGAATGTTCCGCGATCACGCCGAGTCGTTGGCTCGTGTCGTTGGCGGGGCCGCGCGGCCTGTCCGTGGAAATCAGCACATGGTACGACTGGTTCCAGAACTTTCGCGCCGCGTTGTCCCAGACCGGCGTGGCCTGCAAGTCGGGCGGATCGGTTTTCCCTCCCTTGTGACATTCTACGCATTTGGCATCGAAGATCGGTTGGATCATCTTAGGGAAACTGAAACCCTTGCCCGTTACGTCGTAAAACGGCTCAAGCGGCTTGATGCCGGCCCGCAGCGCCATCGTTGTCCGCTTGCCGGCGACGGCTTCATTCTTGCGTTCGTGGCAGCCTATGCAACTGAATGTTTCGCCCGGCATCAGCGTCGACCAGGAACGCATGGTCTGCACCACATGCCCTTTTGCATCGATCGCCTGGAAGTAGACCGGCGTGCGTGCGGGGACCTCAAAGGCGGCCGAGCCGTCATCGTGAACGGGAGCTTCGCCCAGGACGATCTTCACGTCCCATGCAGCAAGATCGCTGATCGTGGAAGGCCCATGCTTTCGACCGATATCGGTGGCCATGAAATCGAGTGCCACCACTCGGACCTTTTTCACCGTACCCCGGGCGATACCTTCGAGGCCCTGCCCGTGATAGATGTCCTGAATGGTGAAAGTACCGGTCTTTCGGCGCCAGTCCGTGGGATAGGCCGGCTGCGGCGGAATCGGGCGCGGGGCCAGGGGAACGGGCTGGTTGCAGGAAACGGCCGGATCCGACGCCAGCAGCACCCGCTGGCCCTGCTTGTTCATGAAATAAATCCCGAAGAATTTCTGCCCCTCGGGCCTAAACGTTACCAGGTAGTTGTCCTCATCCAAGGGATACGGATATTGCCATTGGTCCCCGTTCTGTCCGTATCGATCGATCTTGATGATCCCTTGAAGTGTTTGAACCGGAGCCACAAGTGTCACGCCGGCGGTTTCCTGCCGTCCCTTGGAAGGGTCGATAATGGCCAGCTTCCCGCGTTGGTGCGTGTGGTGTCCGGAAAGCACGGCCAGAACTTTCCCCGTGCCCGGAATGCCCCGGGCGTGAAGAATGGTCGTGGGAAAATAGGAGTTGTTTCCGTAATACTCGGTCTGCTGTGCACCGTTGGGATACATCCGGAACAACGGCTGCGGATAGATCTGCCCGCGGTCGTTGTATTCCCAACGCGTATAGGTAACCAGCCCGCTGGTCGGATGAACCTGCGGATAGTTGCTATGCACCTGATCGTATCCAATCCGGCGCATGTATTTCCCGTCCTTGTTCATCAAGTACATGTTCGACACGCTCACGTGCCAGCAGTCCACATTCTGAACGCACCGCGTGGAACTGAACATGATGTTGCCGTCGGGCAGGTAGATTCCCTCGTAATCGGCGAAGCCCAGGCCGGAAGTGAGTTGGCGGACTTTTCGCGTCTGGGCGTCCATTTCGTACAAGTGGTAGTCGTCCTCGCGCGCCGACTTTTTCCAGGAGAAGAGAATCCGCTTGCCGTCGTACGACACGTCCGGGTCGCGGAACACGCCGTCTTTATCGTGAAGCAGCGTCGTTTCTTTGACCGAATAATCATTGCCCATTTCCAGCAGACACAAACTGGACCCGCCGCGAAAATTGAACTCTTTCACCGAACCGCTCGGATTGAGCGTATCTTCGTCGCTGACGGCATCCGTATAGGCGTAGTGGGAGCCACCCATGTCGAAATGCTTGGTAAAGACAATTCGCTCGATTCTATCCATGTGCGGCACCAGCAGTCTCTGCCTCAGCGCGGCATCCGGCTCGGCGGCAAATGTTTCGGACAGGCCGATCAACAAGACCAATAAAGCAATTGCGATTTTGTTCATGGTTATTCTCGTCCTGTACTGCGCTTTCCGAGAAAACGACACAAGCTTGAGCTTAGCAGGAACCACGACAACTGCAAGCACTCCCTACCCCGACCGGATCGCAAAAACCTTGTCGAGATTCTCGGTCAAGCGGACAATCGTGTCGAAGTCGCAGGTGACGATGTCCTGGGCATGGGCCAGGTTGTTGCGCAAGGCTTCCAAGCCTTTGATCGCCTGCTCGCCCTTGTTTCGCGATGCATATCCGATCTGTCGGCGCAGCGTCTCGTCCTTCAACGTGATCTGTCCCTTGTCGGAAAACTGGAGACAGTCCAACAGATCGAGGTCCTGGTTCCGGCGTTTTCGTTCGGCCAGCAGCATCTCGGCCTTTTCCAGTCTCGCGGCCGAGAGCAGGGCCTTCCAGCCTTCGTCGGGAAACCGCCCTTCGATCGCACGGGCCAATCCCATCTCGATGATCGTGACCATGCCGAACAGCCACATCCGCACCGGCGGTTTCTGCAGATCGCTTCGCGTGACGATACCGCCGACGCGGCCCAGCGACGTGACGAACACCCGGGCAGACGTGCTCAGCAGACCGACCAATGTCGGCAAGCATGCCGACTCGGAGAGGACTTCGCCTTCCTCGAAACGACGCACGTAATCGCCACACGCGCCGCCGTCCAACTCTTCCTTTCGTAAGTAGCCGGTCACCAGACCTTGCTCGCGAAGGCCCACGACTTCATAGCCGCGTTCGTCCATGAGTTGCCGAACGTCCGTGGCATCGGTGGCGGCGTCGAACGAAACCAGCGGCTCGGCCACGTCGACCACCGAGAAACTCTCGGTAAAGATCCGCTTCATGTGGCCCTGGGCCGTTGCGTTTACGCTCATCGTGGTACCTCACAAACCTCACCGGTCACGTCGCCACGGCCGAGGTCTCTGCTGCCGGCAACTCGCCGGCTAGCAGGTTGCCGATCGGGCGTGTCGTTTCAAAACGCATCAAGACAATTCGGATCGTTGCCGTGATGGGCACCGACAACAACATGCCGATCACGCCCCACAACATCCCCCAGACGGCCAACGCCAGGAGAATTGTGATTGGGTGCAACTGCAGGCCTTGCCCCATGATCTTAGGTTCGAGCACGTTGCCGACGACCATCTGAATGGCACCGGGGATTAGCAGCACACCCAGGATCGTCCAAACTTCCAGCGGATTGCCGAACTGGGCCAGGGCCACCGGCAGCGGCAGCAGCGTGGCAATCACCGACCCGATCGACGGGATGAAATTCAGCAGAAACGCCATCATCCCGAACAACGCCGCCATCTTCAGCCCGAACATCGCCAGCACGGCCCACACGAGGATCCCCGTCACGGCCGAGAGGACGAACTTTGTGGTGATATACATGCGGATCTTGGCTTCGATCTCGGCGTAGATTCCCGTCCGCACGACGTGTGGATCGCGGCCGGCCAGCAGGAAAATGACAAAAATCACGACCAGAAACCCCTGGGAAAACAGCGACTTGACCATGCCAGCAGTCTGCGTGAGGATGTAGCCCCACTTCTGCTGCATCTCGGCAATCAGCCCTTCGAGTTCCGCCTCGACGGCAGTCTGATCGAGCTCGATACCCCACGACCGGAGTGTTGCCAAGGTGTTTTCGAGCAGGCTGGAAAAACCGGTGCTGTATTGCTTATCGGGATCGACGGTCTCGGGTGTGCCGATCGAGGGCACGGCCGCGTAGAGCAGCAGCCCCATCACGGCAAGTATGCCGAGCACCAACAGCAGCGTGGTCGCCACCGCCGCCGCCCGCGGAAACTTCCAACGGACGACCTGAAAGTCGAGGATCGGCGAGATCATCACCGCAACAAAGAGCGAAATCACGAACGGCACCACCACGCCGCTTGTATAGACCAGGATCGCAGCCACCGCGGCCGAGGCCAGGATAACCAACGATCCGACCGCCACCCACATCTGT
>SDBT01007632.1_pt1 | contig 17771 bp, 60 predicted proteins | sample 2277101 | NCBI WGS metagenome assembly SDBT01 (sample SAMN10404973, study PRJNA504765) | marine sediment metagenome | isolation source: marine sediment core GS10_PC15, 103 cmbsf | place: Arctic Ocean: Southern Knipovich Ridge | collected 2010 | reverse complement strand
AAAAAATTAAAACTGTATCACAATTTAAAGAGCTTATTCAAAGATAAAAATGAGCTTAGAAGTATTATGGGGAATTGTTAGACGAATTTTATTATCAGGGTTTATTGGACTAATAATAGGATTGTGTTTATCAATTGTTGGATATTTTATATGGGTTACATTAGCTGAGGCATTTATACTTATATTTGGTTGGGCAGGAATTACTTCTACTATAGCTTCTTGGCTATCAATTATAGTATTAGTATTTGGAGGTATTGGGATAATATTTGCTTCTTGGTTAGAAGGGCGTTTTCCGGAGTAATAAAATGAGAAATACATATGGTAGATGGATTCCTAATATATCAGATTATGTTTACTATAAAACTACATCTGGTGTTTTTCCTGCACGAGTAATATCGGTTTTTAATCCTAATAGTTCTAATCCAATTATTACTGTTGAAGGACATATTGCTATTCATGAAGGAAAACGTATGGAAATAGAATTATCTGAGCTTAGAAATTTTCCCCGTGATTGGGATTAATAGGAAGTAAAGTGCTTGGCATTAAGTGATTATAAAGGTAAATTATCTAAGGCAAACCCCGATGATTATTTATATACTCTTGTAACTTTTAGAAAAAAAGAACAACGTTTATGTGGGAGTGAAGATTCGTTTTATAGAGCTTATTGGATAAATCAGTGTGTAGAATTAACTTTACGATTAGAAGCATTAGAAAAAGGATTAGAAACTCATTGGGATGATTTACCTAAAGAATTAAAAGAATGGTTAACAGGTGATTAATGTATGATTTAATTGTAATTAGAGGCAGATTTAAAGTTGAAACTAAAGTTATGTCTAAGGAAAGTATATCAGAATTAAAAATAGAATTTTTAGCCTGTGCGCTGGAAGGAGATGTAGAGATTCGTAAAAACGAAAAAACTATATCTTTTGAAGAAATAGCACAGGCTTTTTCTGTACCTGAATATCAATTTAGAGATTATTTATACATATCTAAAGAATGGTTGAAATTGAATTTTTTTCTAATTCATGGAAAAAATTTATATGAGTAATATTAAAACTTTTTTCTTTAAAAGTTTCTGGGGATTATTACTTATAATTATATTTTTCGGATTTATATTATCTGGATTTTATCAGCTAATTAATAAAGCTAATGCTTTAGAGCTTAATACAGAGATAAGAACCTTAGCTTTAGCTGCTTATTGGGAAGCACGTTTTGAACCATTAAAAGGACAAGAAGCAATAATGCATGTCGTTATGACTCGTGTATTTAGTTCTAAATATCCTAATACTGTTAAAGAAGTAGTGTATCAACATAGAGGTAATTATTATCAGTTTAACTTTTTAAACCGTGTTGGCGCTCATTCAGGTGCTAAAGGAAAAAACATAAAATTACCTATTAATAATAAAACTAATTATTTAGTTGATATTGCTAAAAAGATTTATGAAGGCGATATTCTGCCTCCTAAAGATTTATTGGGAGTAACAATGTATATGAACCCAAGAATTGTTTCAAATAGAATAAAGAATAAGTGGAAGAAAACCCATAAACCCAAGGCTACTATTGCTTCACATCAATTTTGGATACAAAAATAAGGAGATATAATGAGACGATTTAGAACATTAACTCATGGAGTAAAGTGTGATACTATGGAAAAAAGAGCAAGAATTATTAGGCATGAAAAGGGTCTATGGGGACATATACCTGCTGCTCATCCTACTAAAAAAGTAACTCGTGGAAGATTAAAATTCTCACATACATTACCTAAAAACCATAGAAAATACACTTTAAAACAACTTATTGCGCGAGCAATTATTCCTAATAAAAACTAAGGGATAACCTAAATATATTTTTACAAGCAACTTATTGTTGCTATCAACATTATATTATGTTAATATTATTATAGAAAGAAAGAAATTATGGAAAATATAGTATTTATACTTGCTATGATTGCAATAGTATATCTTGGACAATGGCTACAAGAATTTTTGTTACCAAAAATAGGTCCAATATTTGCTACTATGATATCAATTTTTGGTGTTATTAGTATGTTTGGGGTAACTTGGTGGTTTTCAAGTATATTTAACCTATGAGTATAAATTGTAAAGAAATAGCAGAAAATATAGTTAAACAATGGCTTTTAGAATGTTGGATTGATCGAATAGGGGATAAAATGCCCCATGAAAAACAGGTATATAAATTAATAGAAATGTTAGAAAAGGAATTTGAATTAAGAATATGATATTTATAAGAGCTAGTATAATTGACGGAACTAATGAGGCGTATAGTTTTTATGAATTAGCCTATTTAGCTAATAATGTTAGATGTGCGGTTGATGCTATATTTGGAGAATGGAGAGTATTAATTCAACCACATGATGATCCAAAAGAAGTATTTATGGTTTGGAAAGAATTAGTTAAAATGAATGAAGAAAAAGAAATAGCACATAAAGTAATAACCTTTTATTCTTATATAGATTTATTTGAATCTATTTCTAAAAAACAAAAAGAAATATATACAGAAGAATATAATCGTTTAAGAGGAATGGAATAATGTTTGCTTTATCACAAGATATGCACATTAAAGTTATACCGTTAGATGCCACTTTATCTGTAACTCAAGATGGATGTATAGTACAACCCGATGAAAAACTAAGTTGGACTTTAAATCAAAATTGGACTTATATTCAGCTTGAGCTACATAGGAAGGGGTATACTTGGGAATATGTAAATACAAGGAGTATTTTTAAATGAGAAACGAAGATGAGGTTAGATGGTCTAGAGAACGATCTATAGAATTAGCATTAGAATATTATAAAGTATTAGGACAAGGTGCTTCTATACTTCAATTATTAGGAACAACTAAAGCTTTTCAACACTATATTAATTCTGGACAGATTGAATCTTATATAAGAGAAGAAGTAAGGGCTAATAAATAATGTATAAATTAATTAATACTACTGATAAATATTTAATTTTAGATGAAGATAAAAACTTAGGTAAATTACTTGGAGTATACTTTACTTCTATTCCTAATGAAGGATCAGATTTAAAAATAATGAGTAATGGTAAATATTTAACTATGACAGAAATAGCTGAAATTTCTGGAATAAATACTGAAATGATTAATACGGCATTTAGAGTAGCAATTAATTTATATTATTTAACCAATGAAATTGACGAAAAAATAAGTGCAGTATGAGCAGATAACTCCGAAGGCAACATATAGTCCTTGGTTAAGTGATGTAGAGTTTCAAAGATGTTATGCTCAAATTCGTAATAATACTATGATTAATACTTATCGTTGTTATGAATTATGGTCTATTGCTAAACAACTTAAAACAGTAGAAGGCTATTTTCTTGAAGTAGGAGTATGGCGTGGTGGGTCTGGGGCACTTTTAGCAAGTGCCGCAAAGAATAAAAAAGTTTATTTAGCAGATACTTTTAGTGGTATAGTAAAGGCAGGGGATAAAGATCCTTCATACTCTGGAGGAGAACTATCTAACACTTCTGAAGAAATAGTACAAAACTTAATATCTTCAATGGATTTAGATAATATTACTATTTTAAAAGGTATTTTTCCGGACGAAACTGCTTATCAAATAAAAGAACAACAGATTGCTTTATTACATTGTGATGTAGATACTTATAAATCAACTAAAGATATAATAAGATGGGCAATTTCCCGGTTAAAACCTGGTAGCGTTATAATTTTTGATGATTATGGATTTGAGGAATGTAAAGGTGTTACTGAGTATGTGAATGAATTAATGTATACTAAGGATTATTTTTTATATATACATAATTTAAATGGACATGCAATTTTAATAAGGAGATGGAATTAGATAATGTCTCAATTACCTAATATTATAGGAGTTTTTCGTATTTATAATATAGAATCTGGATATAGTTTTATAGGACAGTCTAAAAATATAAATAAAAGAATTACTACAATTTTACATAATTTAGAGTATGGAACTCATTCTAATGAAACTATGCTATCGGATTATAAAACGTATGGAATTTCGTCTTTTAAAGTTGAAATTTTATTAGAAACAGCTTTTAATGCTGAACATGCTAAAGTACAATATTTATATCATTATTATCATCAAGATAGATTGCTTTATAATTCTAATGAAATAACTACAATGGATAGGTGGAAAAAACAAAATAAATTATGTATAGTTTGTAAGGAGAAATAATGAAAACATATGAAGAAGTTTTACAGGAATTAGAATTATTTACACGATTTCCTGATGATGAGTATGAAGAGTTATTAAGACAAAAATTCGTATATGAAAAGAAACTAAAAATTCGTTTTCATAATTGTAAGGTATATAATGATGGTCCTTTTATCTTGACTTCAGCATCAGAATAGGCTATAATAATTATATGAATGGTATAAATACTGAAAAAGCTGCAAATAAATTTAGAAAAGACTCTAAAGAATTTGCTGATAAAATCTGTGAAACACAAGAGACAGCTAGAGAATTTCTTGTGTCTCTTGGTACGCACGATAAAGATGGTAATATAACCCCTGAATATGGTGGAAAACAATTAAAGATGATTGATCCAACAACTCCAGCAAATACTGTTATATATGTGATTGGTGATATTCACGGTCGCGCTGATTTATTGCGAAAACTTCAGAATATAATTATAGATGAAATTGGGGCATATACTGATAAAAGAAAAGTTTTAGTTTATCTTGGTGATTATATTGATAGAGGCCCAGAGTCTAAACAAGTTATTAATTTAGTACGTAATACTATGGAAGGCGATTATTTTGATGAAATAATTTGCTTGAAAGGTAATCATGAAATATTCATGTTGGATCATTTGCAAGGATTGGTAGAGGACTATCTGTGGTTTATGAATGGCGGTGAGGAAACTTTAAAAAGTTATGACGGTAAAATTCCTGAAAGTCATAAAACTTTTTTACGAAACTTATCTCTGTATCATGAAGAAGGTGATTACCTATTTGTCCATGCAGGTATTCGACCAGGAATTTCTATGGAAGATCAAGTTGAGGATGAAATGCTATGGATACGTGATTTATTTTTAGAAAGCGAAGTAAATCATGGTAAAGTAATTGTGCATGGTCATACTATTAGTAAAGAACCTCAAATTTGGCATAATCGTATTGGAATTGATACAGGAGCTTATTATACAGGTGTATTAACTTGTTTAGTATTAGAAGATGAGGACCAACGATTTATTCAGGCAAAGATATGAGTGAACACTTAACAAAAAATGGAGAATTTCTTTCAGATAAATTTCGAGTTATTGATATTGAAACCGGAGAAGATGTTTCCAAAGATAAATTAGTCCTTAGTTTTTGGGATAAAAAAGCGCGATGGCCTTTACAAGTATTTAGTATGAATACTTATGATAGAACGTTAGGCGACGATGTATCAGCAAGACTTAGATCTATTGGTAAAATAATATGAAAACTAAACTTGTTTTTTAAAATTGTAGCAGTTACAGGATTAATAGTATCATTAATAGCTATAATAGTATTTATTATAGCACCTGAATTTACTAGGTTTAAGGATACAATGACTTGTTATACTGTACAGTCTAATGTTATTGCAAATAAAAAAGAATATCCAGATAAACTTATACAGTATTGTAATAAGTTAATTAATGCTTCTTTTAAAAAAGTTGAAGATAAAAAAACTAAAAAAATTAAGAATTTAATAGAGAAGTTAGATGATGTACGAACAGAACAACCACCCCTTCGGTAGTCAAACTCACGAAGAATATGTTTACGTAGGACAATATCATTATGAAAATGCTCCTATTAAAATTGGTAGAACTAGAAATTTTAGTGCCTTGTTTCGTGGAAGAAACCAAGGCGGAGCTAACTTTCGTATTTTTCGTACTTGGAAAGTAAAGAGTTCTTGGGATACAGAAAAAGTTATTAAACAAGCATTAGTAGCGGATAAAACTACTTTAGCAGGTACTAATTCTACAGAACTTTATAATCCAGCAAAAGGAATACAGTATTATATTACTGCTATCGAGGGGCTATTATAATGTGGGAAACAATAGGATTAGGCATTTTTCTTTTTATATTAATAGGTTTAGTTTGTTTACTTTTATGGGGTGCACTTACTGATCCCCCGTCTTATACTCCAATGAGTTATGATGAAGAATATAATTGGTTAAGAAAAGACCATGGGCTATCTCATGAAGAAGCTACAGAAATAGCAGAAGCACCTTGGAGAATGTAATGGCAAAAAATCAATCTAAGAAAAGACAATTTAAGTATTTTAATAAATTAGATGAAAATTTAGATGATTTATTAAACAATATCGTTTCCCGTTATAAAGAGTTTTCTGGGGTAGAAAACTCTTGGCCCAATACTTTATCGTTAAAAGCTAAAGCAGTAAAGTGTGTAAATGACTTGTATTTTAAACAGTACTGGTTAAATGAATATGTATATGTTTTAGGTGCTGAACTTTGGTGCTTAAAATATGCTGAAGAAAAAAAGAGAACAGATAATGAAAGAAAAGCAACTAGATTTGCTACAGACGAACAGGGAAAATTTCTTAGTGTATTCAAATAAACCTACAAAACAAAAGCGCAACTATGAGGAAACTCAGAGTGCTTTTTCTGTTGTACGTGAGAGATTTTTTAAATGTATATAAATAAAAAATTTATTAAAGGATTAATAATTGATTTTATGGGGCCAATACTATTTTTAACTACTTGTTTTATAGGAGTTTTTGTTATTGTAGTAGGGATATATGCTGTATCAGGAATAGAATGTAGAGGCTATGAAAATCGTAATATTTACAGTGAAAGCTTTATTGAAAGATGTCTATGAAACATAAAAAAATTATACATTTAGTTCCTGATGATAATATGTGGGGAGCACATATTAAGTGGAGAGATTGGAAAGACCGTACTGTTTATGGTCATTTTCCACAGCGGTTTGATAACGGAACAGTATTTGCTCAGAGAATGAACAGTAAAAAAGTAGGGTTATTTCGTTTAATAGAAGTTGAATGGTGTAATGATCCTAGAGATATGTTTTTTGCTAAAGCTGAAGATATAGGATATGCTGAAGATTATCCTGAATATCTACATGAGATGGAGGGAATATGTTAATGTTTTTTGCAGGATTAGTTTTAGGGTTACTTATTGGATTAGCTCTAATGTATATCTTTGATGAAAAAAATAATTGATTTTGGTAAAGCTTTATCTCAGGAAAGAGCAAAATTATTGCTTAATCAAGCAAGACGGGAACTTGAAAACTCACAAATTAATGTTGAATATTGGAAAGAACAGGTTATATTATTGGAAAAAATATGGATAAAATCTTTATAGTATTTATGGTGTTATTAATGGGTGGAATCTTAACTGGAGTTGTTAAATGTCAGGTTTATGATCCTTATATGGCTATAAAAAATAGTAAGTTAGCATGGTAGAAAGAAATATTATTTTAGCTGAATGTCGTAAAATGTTTAATGATATTTGTATTGTAGGAGATACAAATATAGGACGTTTAATAGGGTTTCATGAAGATGAAAATGATTACTATTATCATATTCTTTATATGAAAGGAAAAACACGTTTACACTCAGCTGTTGGTCCATGTATAAGTTTAAAAGGAATTTATCCTAGATACAAACAAATAGATAAGATTTTTTCATTGAATGGCGCGTTTAAAAAAAATAATTTTTATAGATCAAATATAGAAGAAAATGGAAAATGACATATTTATTACCATAAAAAAAAGCCCCTCACGGGGCTTTTTTATCTTTCGGCTTTAAAGGTAGTAGAAAATCAATTTGTGACTAAATCAAATCAACTCCGAAAGACCCTATATTTAATATCTCGGTTTTATGGTAGTAGCAACTTAACTTGTGATTAAATCAAGCTAACCCCGAGAAACCACTTTATCTTCAATTTCTTTTTGTAGCTTTTGCCAATCAATATCAAAAAATTCAGCCAAAAGTTCTTGTGTAGTACATTTAACTTGATGATATTTAAGACCACTATATTTACTTAGACTAACATGGCAAAGAACTATACCTTTCTCATACTTTAACCATTCAATAAATTCTTGGGCGTTACCCCATTCATATTTAATGTCAGATTGTTTATCTAATTCATCCATTGTTAAGAGCTAATTCATACGCTATTATTTCTGAGCCAAGTTCTATTATTTTTTCATGAAGGTGCTTTATGACTTCTAATTGATAATCTTTACTTTTATTTTGAAGCCACTCTTCTACTATTTTCCAAGGACAATCTGTAAGACAGCGTGACCCCCATTTACCATCTACTTCTACCCTTATATAGACACCATCTAATTTAAGTTCTTTAGGCCATTTATTTATCATATGTCAAACATCCTGCTAAATATTCCGATTGAAGTTTATTTAAATCTACTAAGTCTATAGGATCAATAGTTTTATTAGTTATTTTGCGACGTAAACATGTATAGATTGTCTTAGCCTTAATATCAGAATTACTATTTTCTATAAATATTCTAACATTATTAAATTCATTATATTCTATAGAATCATGTCGATTATTAGTAGCTGTCCATATTCCTGTCATAAGAATAAAATTGATAGCAACTCCTATTAGTACCCCTGTTCCAAAATTACTTTGCATTTAAACACTCTTTTAGGTATTTAATATCTATTAAATCATCTGGAAAAATAAGATCACCAGTTAATCTACGCCGTAAGCAAATATAAGTTGTTTTTGCAGAAATTTCAGGATTAGAAGTTACATATTTATTAATAGTATTATAAATATATTTATCACGTTTATCATCTATACTACCAACTAGAGTCCCTATTCCGGCTGTAATTATTATTCCTAGTACAAACCATATAATACCTACTGTTTCACTACTCATCATTTATTTAATTCCTTTTTGATCAATTTCTTTTTCAAGTGCTTCTATACGAGTAGCAGCTTCTGTCATTAAATCCCATGCACCATTTTCCACAGTTTTAATCATATAAATAGATAGATGATCGCGAAGTCGTTTTACTATATCGTTCATTTATTTAACTTTTCTAGTAAATATTCATTACGGTCAATTTGATCGTAAACTGCCCACCATTGATTTTCTTTATCTGATGCTATATTAGCAGGAACAAAATGTTTTAGAAAAGCACTAGCTATACTATTAGTTTGTTCTAATACTTTTTTTAGTTCATTAATTTTACTTATATAACCTATAGCAGTAGGTGAAGATAATCTACTTACTTCTAACTCAAGTTCTTCTATACGAACAGCAGCTTCTTTAGCTATTCTCCATACTGGAATACTATATCCATATTCTTTAAATTTGCGAAGTTGTCTTTTAAGGTCGCTCATTGTGTTTTATATCTATCCTATCTAACCCTTCTAGTAATATACTAGCAATTGCTATAGAACCAGGTTCTTGATCTATAACGCCTTGTAATGCTAATCGTAATGATTTATTATGTATTTCAGCTTTTTCAAGGCAAATTTCGGCTGTTTCAGCCCACATTACTGCTTTTTCAAGTACATTAATTTGTAATTTTGTACTTTTTTCAAGCTCTTCTATTCGATTAAGCGCATTTTCTGCAAGCTCTGAAAGCCAAGCTGAAATTGACCCATCCATAAAGTCGGGTTGATGGTTAGGATTACGCACTTTTTTTAGTTGTTTTTTAATATCGTTCATCTAACTATTCAAATATTATAAGGGCAACTACAATTAAGGGAGCCATTGCACAAAGGGCTAATAATATCTTAACTGGGGTCCACTTTTTTTCGGTCTTTAATTCTTCGTTCATTCTCTATAATAACAAAAAAAGAGCTTAGAGTCAAGTAAAATGTTTTTTTTTCTTGACTCCAACCTTTTAAAAGCTTATAATAATATATGAATGATATTAAAGAACTTAAAACACATGAAAAGATACTGCGAGATGCCCTTAATGAAATTTCTCGTAAAGGCCATAACTATATAAATATTAATCTTTTTACTAATAAATCTTCAAAGCCTGGAACTATTAGAAATATGACTTTACTTGCTAACAAAGCATTAGCTGATTCTAAGCTTGATACACATTCTCAACATCATGCGCCTTCTGTAGAACGTATAAAAGAAATGCACTCTCATATGGTCGCTGCTGATTGGCCAGATAATAATCTCGCAGGGCATCGTAGTTACGGACAGTCAGCTGAGGATACTTGTTATCTTTGTGCATTAGATGCTGAAATAGAAGTAGGTAGGGCTCGTGAAAAAAGACTACGATTAGCATTATCTTTCTTACTTATGGATGTAAATTCTCACTTTGATATAGTAGAGCGTAAAGAATGTCTGTGGGAAAGTGCAAAAACAGCACGAGTACTGGTATATAATGAATAAAATTATATTAATTTGTTTTGCAATTATTACTGCTGGTTGTGCTGATGGATTAGCTCCTATGGAAGTATTAGCGGGTGCTTATATAAGTGATACAGGAGTAAAATGCTTAGGAGTTCGTCAAGGAGACTGTGAAAATTTTGCTAAAGTAGCTAATGTACTATTAGCTGAAAAAAAGTGGACTTGTAATAGAGTAACTACGGTATTTGCTTCTAAAACAAGAGGGGCACGCACTATTAGAATTGAGTGCGATGAAGAATGGAAATATCAGTTTTATAATGTAGGAACTGGATGGGGTCTAGCTGCAGGATGGTAAATATATGACTGAACTTATAGAACGTCTTAAAGCTGCTAGAGGGCCAAATCGAATATTAGATAAGGAACTTGCTAAACATTTTGATACATATAGAACTTATGGGGCTAATGGTACGGTTCATGGTTACCCGGCGTATACCTCTTCTATAGATAGAGCTAGAATGTTGATACCTGCTGGTCATGAATTTAGTATTGGTGATGATTTGGAAAATAATAAAGGTTGGGCAAAAATTGGGGATGATGTTTGGGATGAATGTATGGGTGATGTAGTAGTTGCAGCAGCTACTATTGAATTAGCTATATGTATTGCAGTATTAGAATTAGAATTACAAGAAAATGATTAATTTTACAAAAGAACTAAATAATTGGGCTAATGATCCTTTAGTAAGTCCCGCATCAAAGAAATTCTTTAATGAGGTTATTACTCATATAATTAATATTGAAAAAGATATAATGCGACTTGAAAATGATCAATGTGTTGCTCCTTATTGGAGTGAGGATGGGCGTAGTAGACTTTGTCATGATGTAACTGATACTAATAAGGCTTTAAAACTGGTTAATAATAGAGAGATGGCGCTTCGGATAGCAATTAAACAGGAAATTAAAGTATTGCGTATACCTATACATGATCCCTTTATTGAAGATAAAAGTAAACCTTATGTTCCAGCTCCGGAATGGAAATTGATAGTAGCTAGTAATTTACAGAGAGCCCTCTCACCCTTGGAAGTTAAAAATGACTGATTTTATAAAAGAACTAACTAACTGGACTAAAGATCCTTCATCCAGTAAACAAACACATAAATTTTTCCTTGATGTTATTGGTCATATTTATGATTTAAAATCTGAAATAGAACGAATGAAACATCCTACTGAAAGAATGTGGGCTCGCGAAAAGGAATTACACTCAGCATTAAAATCAGTAATTGCAGATGCTAATGCCTACTTTGATAGAATAGAACATGATAAATGTCCGTGGACAAGCGTAGAAAATGCACGTAAACTTTTGTAATGACCCCTCGAATACATGCGTAATAACCCTATAAATAATAAACCTTATTACTGGGCAGCACGAAAGTCAGCATTTAGAGCTGCTTGGTGGTTTAGATTTAATCCTGAAGTTGCTTGGTGTGCTCTTAAACGCGCTTTTGCAAAGAACCCAATAAAGTAAAGAAAGAAGAAATAAATGATACGCTTTTTTATGTACGATAATGAATTATTTGATATGCTTGATCGAATTATGGGAGCATATGATTCAGGAATCTTTGAGGGTAATGTAGCTCCAGGTAAAGAAAAACTACGCTCACTGTATAATGATATTGTAGATATTTTAAAGAATAAACGTGGTTGTGACTACGTAAAATCTTTTGATGTAATACGACATGATAGATTACGACCATTTATTGAGGAACACGGAATAGACGCAGTATTTGAGGTAGTTCAAGAGAAATTTACCTTATCAAAGAAATGTGATCCAGACAGATGAGTAAAGATTACTGTAAACATGTATTTCTAAATTTTGGTTCGGGCGATTACTACATCTTTTGTAAAGATTGCGGTAGGAGTTGGGTTCAGAGAGGAGAGGTTGGTGATGAAGCAGATTCTAGTAATCTTACAAAAGCGCCGATGAGTTCATATAAGTTCTGGGTTCCTGAATACACAATTGATATGGCTGTTGCATTTGAACGAGAACGATGTGCAAAAATAGCTGAGGTTGAATATAATGGTTTACCTTACTACATAGCAAATGCTATACGAGGAAGTAAATAATGTCTAAATTTGATTGGCCTTTTATTACCTTTAAACGAATTGGCCAAATGCGTTGGGCTAATTGGCTTTATAAACTATTTGGAAAGAAAAAATAATGAAACAATTAAATATAGTATCGTTTAAAGGTGGCGGTATGGGTAGGGGCCATTAATGACTGACTTAATAGAAAAACTACGACGAGCAAGTGAATCTTCAAGAGAGCTTGGGGATGAAGTATTGCTAGCTTGTGGGTGGAAAGGATATGATCCACAACGCGGTGGGGGTATTCTGGTTTCTCACTGGACTGATCCTGATGGTAATGGTTGGCCAACTGATTCACGTCCAAATCCTACTGAAGATATGAATGCTGCATTAAAATTAGTACCTAAAAGATTAGATATAGATTTGTATACTGCAGCACATAGCACCGATTATAGTGTAACTGCTATTGATATTCTTGACCATGAAACAGAAAAGGTACTGGGTTATGGAAGTGCTTTCACCCCTGCAATGGCTATTTGTGTAGCAGTATTGGAAATGAAAAAATAATGTTTGAATTTACTACAAAACGTGTAGAAATAGAAAATGACTATAGTGGATTACTTGTTGGTGTTCAGGTAAAGTGTGGTGAAGCTAATTTAGGAACACTAAGAATGTCCTCTATGGCAGCGCCTACTTTTGAAAATATTATAAAAAAGCACGGAAATAAAGTTGAATCAGCGGAAGCTAAATATAAATTTTGGAATAAGATTATTGGAAAGAAAAAATGAAACTAGAACTACCTAATATATTTGAGGCTCTTGAAGCCCGAGATAGAAAACATAAAGAATGGCATAAATGGTATGCGTGGCGCCCTGTACCCTGTGATGGAATATACTATTGGTTAGAATTTGTTGAAAGAAAAGGCCATTCAACAGAGTGGACAGATAGGGATAAAGGATTCCATAACCATTGGATGTGGGCGTATAGAAAGGGAGATAAGTTTAGACAGCGTATAGAAGCTGAATTTCCTGAAGATGAATAATCTACCTGCAATAGCTACCTGTACGACTTGTCCTACTAAGGGAGCTTGTTGTTCTAATTTTATATTAAAAATGTCTGGTGGTAGAATTATACGAGCATTAGATGAGTTTAATATGTGGGAGTATTTACGGGATAAAGGGCAACCCTTTGTTATAGAAGAAGATAGAGGGGATCATTTCAGTGTAAGCTGTCCTGAATTAAGACTAGATGGGCTTTGTGGAATATATGAGACCAGGCCTAAAGTTTGTAGAAATTTTCAAGTAGGTGAAAATGCCCTATGCTACTATGGAAAGGAATAGAAATGAGTAAGCTTTTCTGGATTTTAGAACAGCTAAAAACTGCTCCCGATGGGCAAATGGATAAACATTGGCTTAATAGATGCCGAGATTTTAAAGGAACGGAGGAAGAATTAATGGAACTATTTGAAGAGATATACAATACAAATGATTTTGAAACTTCAAAATTTGTTAGAACTATGGTAGATCCTCAATATACGAGGCGATATTGTGGGTAAAAAATGCCATTAAGTTGTGACTGTTACGGAGGCTGTTGGGGGGACCATAGTAAAGACTGGCCTTCTATAACTGATAAGGATAAAAGTCTTAGAAAACTAGCCATTCAAGTACTACCTTATGGTACATATGTGATAATGGATAATCGTTTACGTATCGAGACAGTAGCCCTTGCACAAATTCTTATAGAAAAGAAATATGATGAAACACTTAAAAAATCCAATGAAACAATCAAATAATATATATATATACAAAAGGTAGCTAGAGACTTAGTTTCAACTATTGTACAATGTATAAGACAAGATGATTTTGAAAGTGCTGATAGATATGCAGTAGATGCACTTACTGCTGTTTATAAGGCTGCGAAGGGGGAAAGTTGGTAATGAAACAATATAAAGAATTTTTAGAGTCTGAAGATGAAGTTGTAGCGGCATCTACTAATAGATCTAGTTTTAATAACTTTATCTATATCTTCACAAAATTAGGAAGAATATATAGATTTAATTATCTTGAAAATACAGTGGAAAGGTTAGTATAAATTATGAAAAATATAACAGTATCTATCGAAGAATGGGAAAAAGTTAAGAAAGATGCAGCACATTGGAAAGCATTATATTCTGTTTTTTCAAAATCAGATTTACCATATAAAACTGTAGTACCAGTTGTTTGGGATGATAAAATGTTTTCAGTGCGTTACTTAGGATTAGTTTCAGAAATGAAAGAAATACCAAAACTATAATGAAAGCATCAGAACTAAAAACTGAATTACAATTTTATGTTAATGAATACGGAATTGAATCAGTACTTGATATATTACAAGAATATTTTGTATCAGGAACTGAGCATGATGTAGAATTAACTAAACAAGAGATAGAGCAAGGTAGAACGTTTTATTACAATACTGATCCTACAGAATGGGATTGGACAGAACAAAATGGAGCACCATATGGTAGAATATGGGCTAGGATTATTTCTTATAAAGAATTTATATTACTTGTATTGAAGGCATATTAGATGACACCAGCAAAATTAAAATATATATTTCATGCAACAGCACAAGATATGGAAGAATATCGTAAAGAAGCAGATGAAAAGGGATTTGCAGATGAAGAACTGTTATACCATGTCCTATCGCGTTTTATGTTGGCTTTAGCAGATAGAGCGGGTAAAGCACGATGAATATTATAAATGAACTAATAACTTCTTTTGTTTTTAAAGATACTCCTCAAGGTGAGAAGTATTGGAAAGATGTTGTAAGTAACCTTAAAATAGTGCTTAAGAGAGAGGATAGTATCTTTGAAATTGATGATGAATGGTATGTTATAATGGATAATATACTCTTCGGTCCTTTATCTGAAAAAGCAGCAACAGAAATGTGGCATCAGTATTGTGACTGGCTAGCTGCTATGGATGCAAATTAATGAATAATAGACAAAGAATAATTGATGAAGTTAAGACTGATACAACGCCTTCTTGGCTTTTAGGGGATTTAATGAAAGTTTTACATCATATTCCTGATAAAGATTTAGAATTTATGGAAGTATCATATTCTTCTGCACAAGAATGTATTTATTTAGAACTTTTGACAGATACATTAATTCAAGTAAGAGCGTTTATTATTATAGAAAAAGAAGGTATAATATATAAAGTAACTTATGAAGATTTTGGAAGTGCTTCAGGAAAAATTCCTGGTCATATACTACAAGTTATAAATGAAATTGCTAGAGGATTAGTATAATGAAAGCATACGCAGTATACTATTCAGCATATAATAACGAGTCTTGTATTGTAATATTTGCTCCTAACCCATTAGTAGCTAGATGGCTTTTAGAAGATAAACTAGCCAGAAATAATTTAGAAGTTACTGGTTTGGAGATTATAGAAGAACTAGATTTAAATACTCCAAGATGCTATACATCAGAGGATAATTAATGGATATATCAAGTTATGAAAAAATAGCGGAACTTAAGGCGGAAGTGGAGCGACTAAACTCCGAAGTTTTAGTAAAGACCAGCAAAATTCTATTACAAGCTCAGGAAGGTCTAACAGCCAAGACCCGAGAGGTAGCACTACAAGAAGCTGCACAAGAGCTATGCGATGCTTGGGAAAAACTTGGACCTAGGTATGACGGAGCATCCCATATACGTTGGTTAGCAGCACCAATAGATAAATTAAAAAGGATTCTTAATGATAGATAGAGAAAGAATACTTAAAGCAACTATAAAGTTAGACATTAGATCGGCGTTAGTTAAATCATCTAATAGTTGTTATGATTTGTTATTGTCTGATACTTTATCTACTCATGAACGAGTAGTATATGAAATTTTAACAAAAGTATTAATTGATCTATCTGACGATTTAAAAACTTATAGGGACGACTAATGGATATATCAAATCATCAAAAAATGACAGAGATACGGGCGCGGGTGGCGGCTGCAACGGAGGAAACGTGGAACGAAGTAGGAGTGAATAATGCAATGTTGACTGCCCACGCTCTCAGCGACATCCCATACTTGCTTGATAAAGTGGACGAACTTGAGGAAGAAGTAAAACGGCTTAAGGTAGCTCACGAACAGGATATGATTGACGCTACTCAAAACGCTGTCGATACTTTGCGGGCCGTCAAGCGTGCTCAGGAAGCCTGGACGCAGGTGACCAAGCTTGAGGTGGAAGTGGAGCAATGGAAATGTGAGTTTAGCGATAAGGTTAATACGCTTCAGAACCATTTTGATAAACGCGCCGAGGTCCGCGAGGCGGCGCTGCGGGAGGCATTGGAAGCGACGTGTAGATATTGGTCCGAATGGTGGAATGCCTCAGACAAAAGTTGTACCGGAGAAGAAATTCGCATCAAGAACCGAATTCGCGCAGCCCTTGCTATACAGGTAGCCGACAATGCGTAAAATGATATTAACTGATCTTTATTCCTTATCTCATACCAAACTTGGACATAGTGATCAAATAAAGATGCTTGAACACTGTAAACAGCTTACAGAAACAGGTAAGTGGCTAGGTTTATTTACCTATCCTAACTGTGGGTATGATTTGTATAAACTTGGATTAATTACAGATGAAGGTCATATTACTACTATAGGTAGATCAATATTAGTTATGAATATGGCTATTAACGTACAAAAGAAGATAATGGGTATTAAATAATGAAAGCTAAAGAAGCAAAAGCGGATGTTGCTCGGGGGTATATTAGTAGAGCTAATGCAATACTGAAACAAGAATATCTTAATATAAGTAATCGTGCACAAAATCTACAAACAGTATATTATATAAATATGACTGGTGAACATCAAATTGTAAGAGATTGTGTAATTAATAAATTAAAACATGATGGATATACAACAGAGATAACTCCAACTAATCAGAGTTATATAAAGGTAAGTTGGTAATGGAATTAAATAATATAATTTACGCAATGAAAGACTATTCTAGTGAAAAGGTTTATATTGGTAGTGTGACAGCTACATTTTATTCTATCTTTTCTGTTTTTTCTGACTTAAGTAGTAATTCCCACGAAAATAAGGAGCTACAAAAGGATTACAAAAACGGCGCGGATCTAAAATATGAAGTTTTAGAAGAAAAAGTACCAAACAAGGATTTAGAAAATCGAGAGAATTACTGGAAATATATGTACCGATTAGAGGGTTGGTATCTTTATAGTAAACCTGTAGATAATAGTAAAATGTCTAATGATGAATGGATAGAAAAAGTACTCACTGAAGCAAAAGAACGGGGAGTATTACTTAAGTGTGATGGGTATATGGAAGACTACAATATGAAGCATCAAATTTTACATCCAGATGGTAC
>SDBT01007631.1_pt1 | contig 17774 bp, 14 predicted proteins | sample 2277101 | NCBI WGS metagenome assembly SDBT01 (sample SAMN10404973, study PRJNA504765) | marine sediment metagenome | isolation source: marine sediment core GS10_PC15, 103 cmbsf | place: Arctic Ocean: Southern Knipovich Ridge | collected 2010 | reverse complement strand
ATAAAGGCGGCGTTGCAACAGGCATAACACTTGCATATGAAGATATATCAACTTTAACGGCAGGAACCGGAACTGATATATTTACATTAACAAGCGGTGGATCAATAGTAAATATCAATGGAAATACAGGAACGAATACCTATAATTTAAATGGAGGGGATGTAACAGGAACATTGACTACAGGGTCTGTATCAGATACTTTAATTTTTCAATCATCCATTTCAGGAACTGTAAGTCTTTCTTCAAATACAGCAAATATATTTGATTTTCAAAATTATGCCCCAGGAGTTGTAATTTTAGATTTACAAAATTCAACTATGACAGGAATCGCTACATTATCAAATGTTATAAACTTAACTAACATAATAGGTAGAACATCAGATTATGGAACGATAAAAGGTTTAAATTCAGGGCATACATGGACTAGAACTTCAGATCATAAAGGAACAATTAGTGGAGGTATAACATTAGCATTTGAAAAAAATGATCAATTAGATGGTGGATCTGGAACTGATACTTTAGTAGTAACAGGATCTACTTTTAATATTACAGGAACTGATTCTGGAGATATTAATGGGATAGATAATTTTACATCCATGCAAAATTTAACAGGGAGCTCGTCTTCAGATTTATTTATATTTAGCAATGGAGCAAAAATAACAGGAAATATTAATGGAAATAGCTCTTCTGGAAATATATTAAATTTTGATGCTTATGCAACTGTTATAACAGCAAATTTAGCAACTGGTACTATAACGGATGGAGGAACTGTTGTCGGATCTTTTTCAAATATACAAAATATCATAGGATCTGGATCTTCAACAGGTTCAAGTGGAGATATAATTATAGGTTCAAATAATTCAAATGTTTGGACAATGACAGGAGCTGATGCAGGGACTATAAATAATGGATCTACAATAATAGCATTTTCAAAATTTTCTAATTGGACAGGTGGAACTAATCAGGATAGATTTGTAATAAAAAATAATCAAATATCAGGCATAGTAAAGGGTGGATCTGGAGCAGATACTTTAGATTACTCACAGTTTGTTGGTAATGTAAATATAAATTTCGATGATAACTCTGCAACTAATATTTTTGGAGGGGCAGCAGGTGGTGTTTTAGGTTTCCATGAAGCTGTTCCAGGATCTGAAGGTACTATTATTGGAACGGGTACAACTATTATTCAAGGAGCTAATGGATCTGATCACATTTGGACAATTGATGGAAATAAAAGTGGTTCTTATACAAATTCTTCTGGAACAACTAACTTTTCAGGAGTTTCTAAAGTAATAGGTGGTGATCAAATAGATGTATTTAGTTTTACAAATAATGGTTTTGTAAATGAAGTTGATGGCTCCGCTGGAAATAATACAATTAATTACTTGCTTTCACAAAATAACACATGGAATATAACTGATAATAACGGTGGTAATATCAATGGAAATATTATTTTTTCAAACATTCAAAATTTAACAGGTGGCCCACTTAGTGATATTTTTATTTTATCTGATCAAAAAGGAATAACAGGTTTAGTTGATGGAGGGTCTGTTCCTCCAAGTGGAACGAATACTTTAGATTATAGTGCTTATACAACTCCTACAATTATAAATTTAGCTGCAGGAACTGCTACAAATATTGGAGCTATTACTAGAATACAAGAAGCTTCTACTGCTGAACTACCAATAATTGTTGATACAATAAATACAAACGTAATTCTTTCTTATGAATTCTATAAATATACATTAGGTAATTTTTTTAATTTATATACTACTATTATTAATACAAATGAAGTTTTGGTTAAGGAAACTATTTACATTGAAGAAGATAGTTAAATAGGCATAAAAATAATAGAGGCAAAAATATTTGCCTCTATTATTTATTCAATTGAATTTACAAAATATGCTGGGTAAGCAAAATTATTATTAGGTCTTGGAGAGACTTTTAATTTTATTTTTTTACCTACATATTTATCTAAGTCAAGTTTTGTGCTATATAGATAAGCTTTTTTTGAACCATTTGAAACAATAAAATTTCCAGGTTTATTTTTTATCGGGTGAGAATAACTTTCAATTACACCTGATATTGTATTCGCATCAATTTCTTGTTCTAAATAAAAGTCATCTATTGATTTATCAGGATGAAAAGTAGTCCATGTTAAATATAGAGACTCTTCTAATGGTTGATAGAATTTCAATTTTTCAGGTAGATTTTTATTTGATTTTATAGATGTATAAACAGGTCTTTTTATTTTAGGACTATTTGATTTTTCAATAGATAATAAAAGCTCTTCTTTTTCCATTTCACTAATAGAAGCTTTAGCTTCTAGGTAAGCTATTTTTTTTTGAAGATAATTATCTTGCAGCAGAACAAGTCCTTCTTTTGCTTGCTTTACATGTTCTGGAAAATCAGAATATCCTTTTATTATAGCATCGAATTGATCAATTGCTTGATCAGGTCTCATTTCATCATATGGTTTTTTTATTTCAGTTTGCGTAATAAAATATGCAGAATTTAAAAGTGTTTCTACTTCAGATTTTTTCTTTTCAATTTGTGCATAGTATTTTTCATCGCCAGCATAAGTTATATATTCTTTAGCAATGTAAAAAGAAATATGATCTGGTATTTGTATTTCATACCATTTTGAATTTTGTTCACAAACATCTCCTAGAACTCTGTCGCCTTTTTTTAATTGACCTAGTACAGGGGAATCTAAATCAGGTGAAAATCTAATATTAACTAAATTTCCATCTACAACTCCGTCTACGATTAAATTTTTATAAACATAAGCTTTAGACGTTGAAAATGGTTTTATTGCATAAAAATCATTTGCTTCTTTTTTTACAAAGACAAGTTCATTTTTATTTAATTGTTTTACAACTTTACCATCTAAATCTGCAGATGTTCTAACTCTTACTTTATTTCCAGTTATTTTACCGGTAAAAGAGTGAAAACTACTTGGATTTGCATATGCATTAATAAAAAAACTAAAAAGGCATATGTATGACAAATATTTCCGCATTTCCCCTTCTCCTTTTAATTAGTTACTTAATTAAAGATAGTAGTGCGAAATTAGAAAAAATTCTACATTTTTTTTTAAAAAATTAAAAAAATTAAGTTTTTAAAACGGATTTTATATGTTCACAATTTTTAGATCCACAAGTACAACCGATAGGATCTCCTAAAAAAACACTATATTTTTCATTGTGATCAAGAGGATTGGTAACTAGATATAATTTATCACCATGCTCTTTGATGTCCCAAAGTCTAAATTTTAAATCTTCTTCAGATACATCTTCATCTAAATTTTCAATATTTACACCTGTTGCTATTTGCATTGCTTTAGAAATTTGACAATATGGGCAATTACAATTTGCTTCAGGTTTTGGGATGTCAATTGAAGCTTCATCAGAAAATATTTTTGTAATAGTTGCAATCTTTTTTAAAACTTCTTTAGGAATATCAGGCATATCTTTTTGATCAGGATTATGTTTCATTGCAGAAGTTATAGAATCAATAGAACTTAAATTAGATCCTGAGTTCATTGAAAGTCCCATATTTGAAAAAGGATTCAATGGAGGGCTGTCATTTTTATTTTCTATAAATTTTGCATGTGAATTAAAAATTGTCTCTATAATTTGTTTTGGAAGATTAGGTATTTCAATAGATTTTGTATTTTTTAGATTAATGATTAATAAATTATCTTTTGTGTGAAGAGATTCAATATTTTCCCATGCGGTTGATATATAAGGAGGTATATGTAATAATTTTTCTGTTATCTTCATAGGAATCATCCTCTTTTTAATATATATTAACTTTTGTTTTTATCTTTATTATAGCTTGTATTTTTCAATATGTCAAAATTATTTTAGCAATCGTTTTCTGAGACTGCTAAAGAATAAATTTAAACGTCTATCATTTAAACGCTTATAATCGTTTAAAGTTCTGATTTCTCATTTTGATATTACGTAAAAAAAATACATATTACTAGATAATTAATAAAAAATAAAATTTTTTCTTTTCAATCTTTTTAATTTAGATTATATGTCAGTTTTTAGAGGCAATATTATCAAGGGGGATAAATTTCATTAAAAATCAATAATTATAAAAAATTCAAGTAGGAGAAATATTAAATGGAGCGTAAAACTTTTGTATTAGATACAAATGTACTTCTTCATGACCCGATAGCACTTAAAAGATTTGAAGACAATGATGTGATAATTCCACTAATTGTTTTAGAAGAATTAGATGCTTTAAAACATAGATCGGGAGAACTAGGTAAGAATGCAAGAGAGATAGTTAAATATGTAGATTCAATTAAATCAAAAAAAATTGGAGATTTTAATCAAGGAATAAAATTGCCAGAGGGACCAAAAATTAAGATTTTTTTAGATCATAAAGATTTTAAAATTAAAAATTTTCCACTACCTCTCGACAGGAATTCAAATAAGATTTTATCAATAGCTTATAATTTAAAAGCTCAAGGTGAAAGGGTAGTGTTTGTTTCAAAGGATTTTGTAAGTCGTGTAAAAGCTGAAGCAATGCAATTAGAATCACAAGATTATGAAAGTTTAAAGGCTCCTTATAAAAAAACATATAGAGGCATCAAAACATTAGAAACTGCAAAAAAAGAGATAGATTTATTTTATAAAGATGGATTTATTGAAAAGCCGAATGAAGTATTTATGCCAAATGAATATTGTATTTTAAAAAGTTTAGAAAGATCATCTGCTGTTTGTAAATTTAATTTTCATTCTAAAAAATTAGAACCGTTAATTGATTACAAAAAAAGTATTTGGGGAGTATACCCTCTAAATGTTGAACAAAGATGTGTTATTGATTTACTTTTAAGAGAAGAGATTAAGTTAGTAACTATTGTAGGTCCAGCCGGTACAGGGAAAACTCTTTTGGCTTTAGCTTGTGGTATGAAAAAAACTTTTGATGAAAGTGTTTATTCAAAAATATTAATTTCAAGACCAATAATACCTTTAGGAAAAGATATAGGCTTTTTACCAGGAACTAAAGAAGAAAAATTATTCCATTGGATGCAGCCTATATATGATAATTTAGAAGTTTTATGTCAGTTTTCATCAGGTGATACAAATGATAAATCTGTATATGAATGGGTAATGGAAAGTAAAAAAATTGAAATGGAAGCTGTTACCTATATTAGAGGAAGAACACTTCCTAATTTATACATGATTGTAGATGAAGCTCAAAATCTAACTCCTCACGAGGTGAAAACGATAATTTCAAGAGCAGGAAAAGGAACTAAAGTTATTCTAACAGGAGATCCCACTCAAATAGATAATCCTTATTTAGATCAGACTAGTAATGGACTTTCTTATGCAATATCAAAATTTCAAAATCAAAAACTATACGGACATGTTTTCCTAGACAAGACTGAAAGATCAGAGCTTGCTAAACTTGCTGTTGAAATAATGTAAATAACATTCGCTAGAGAAATTAATATTCTTTAGCGAATTTATTCTTCATGTGTAAATTCTATTCCTGGGTCACCACCACTAGTATACCCATCATCACTAGCTCCACTAGCATTGGAGGTATTTGAAGCTCTAGAAGTTGGGGTTGTTGAATCATAAGGGGTGCTCTCATGCGGTAATGCAAAAACTATTGAAGCGTTTTTTAAAGATTCGCTCCCTACTCTATTAACTCTGCTAACCAAATTATAAAATCCTTCGTCCTCTGTGCTGCTATCTGAACGATACCCAGAAGCTAGGGGCACTAGGGGCATTGGATTGATTTTTATACTCATAACTTTACCTCAAGGTTAAGTTTTTCAAAGAAATTTAAAGAAAAAGTTATTTTAATGTAAAGAAAAAATATTTTATTTTGATTTTTTTTTATAAAATTGTAATTTCACTAAAAAGTCCCATATGATCAGATAATGCATCAGTTGATATATTTTTAGGATCATATTTTGTGTCAATGTATGTTGTTACTAGATTTTGAGCAGAGGTTTTTAAAATCATGGTATGATCTAAATTTAAGGGTTTCGAAACCCTTTTTTTTACCATTTTTGCACAAAATTCATCACCAAGCCAACTCTTTTTGCCACTTGAAAAAATAGATCCTTTATCAAAATGCTTATTCCAATTTGATTTATAATATTCATCATCATCTAAATTTAAATCACCACATACAACTGTGCATCTATCTCTTAATTCTTGTGTTTTTTGTGTTAATAACTGCATTTGCATTTTTCTTTTTTCTATCTCTTCATCTGTTGGATATTCACATTCTTCGGAGTGTTGTAAATGTGTTGTGAAAATATTTGCAAAATCATTTTTATCGCTACTTAAAGTAAATGAAAAAATACCTTTTTTAGCATTTTTAGTTCTTCCCACTAATATTTTTTTTGAAAAAGGAATAAAGTTAGGGTTATTAATTTTATATTTACTTGCTACAAATATTCCAGAAGATACACCAAGTGATTTTGGGCCAATATTAAAATAAAAATCTCTGTAACCATGTTTTTTTAATTTATTATAAATATAAAAAGCTGATTTTATATCGAAAGTTTCATATAGACAATTGACATCTGCATTTAAATGTAATATTTTCTCAACTATTTTATCAATCCTATCTCTAAAGGGCATTACGCCTCCATCGCTTAAAGAATACCCTCCTCCAACGCAACAAATATTCCATGATAAAAGTGTAAATTTATTAGAATCTAATTTTTTATAATCTGAATTATTATTTATATAAAGAAATGGTTTTTTTTGTATTTTAGATCCAATGTATCTAAAAAATATTCCAGGAATGCTTGTAAATAATGCTACATTTCCATGAAAAGTTAATTGAGAAAAATAATATATTTTTCTAAGTAAATTAGTTATTTTATAAGAATTTTTATAGTGATGATCAATTATATAAAATCTTCTAAAATATTCATGACTAATGCAAACTGGATCAGTAAGATAAGAAGCTATTTGAAAAAAAAAATAACTTATATTGTTTAAAAAATCCTCATTTAAATTGTTGCTTAAATGAGTGTAAATAACATTATTTATTTTTTTTATCATTAATTTTTTAGTTTTTAAACTCAGTTACAATATTAATTTTTCATTGACATGTCAATATCTTTTTGTAACTGTAAAAAATATAATTTATTATAAAATTGGTGAATAGATGATTAGAAAGCTGCCTTCTGGAAAATATAGATTATACTCTAGAAAAAAAGATCCCAAAACAAATAAAAAAAGAAATTTAGGAACTTTTAATACTAGAAAAGAAGCTGAAAAACATGAAAGAGAAATCCAGTTTTTTAAAAGAAGAAAATAGATTTTTAATAAGATTACTTAGAATTAATTATAATTGCGTCAGAAATTCGACGAGTGATATTTTTGCTTTTATCTTCATCTTCATCACCATGAGGAGAATTTTTAATTTCATTTTCAAATACCATAGTTGAGCTTCCACCTCCATCTAAATTTAATGCATACATGCAATTAAAAGAGCAAAGTAAATCTAAAAGTTCATACATTGTCATTCCATCATAAATAGAAGTTTTATCAACAACTATAAAAATCATACGGCCATTTGGTAAAACTCCAATAGCTGTTCTTGAATGTTTATTATTTAAAAAGCTCAAAATTGTTAATTCGCTTGAAAAATCAATAATTTTTTCATTATCATAAATTAAAAGAGGAGTCCCACCAAGAATATATTCACGTTTTTCCCAATCTTTAGAAGAAGTTAAATCAGTTTGGGATAAGATATTAAATTCAAAAGCTATTTTAGAGCCTATTATAAAAGTATTAAATAAAGGGTGATCTTTATGAATAGATAAGATATATCCTTTATGAGGAATTACATTACTGCTTTTATTCTTAATTATTTCTGTAATTACATCATTTTCTATTATTATTTCTTCTCCATCAATATCAGTTAAGGTTGTTTTATTAAATAGAGAATTAAATAAAATCACTTCAGTTTTATTTCTTTGCCTATTTAACCCATCAATTTTAAAAGAAAAAGTTTCATAATAACCTTCAATATTAACTAAGAGTCTATCGAATATAAATTCATTTTTTTTATTCCAACCAATGCATCCTCTTGGTTTTGTCGGAAGGGAATACCAATCATGTATTTTTAAAGTTCCACAAGCTTTACCATCATATTTTGTTCCAATTGTAAAAAAGCCACCATTAATTGCAGCTATAGCATTAGAGCGTTTAGCTATAGATAAAACAGATTCTCTTCCAAGACCGTTATCTAAAGCTTTAATTAATTTTATTTCAAAAAAATTAGGATCAAATTCTATAACATGGATATTTTGATTACATAAGTAATTTGAAGTTTTAATAGAAAAATATTCAATATTTTTATTTGAAAATCCAAAAGAAAAAAATATTAAAAATAATAATAAAATTGATTTGTAATTTTTTATTTTAAACATAATAATAATTTCTTAATTTTAAAAAAATAGATAAGCAATATATTGTATATTTTTATTTTTTGAAATAGAAATATATAAATTATAAGTTAATTTGATATATATGAAAAATAATTCTTTCGATATTTTTCCTCCCAAAAACAGACACAAGCATAAAACCTCTTTTTTAGGTGGTATAACCAATTTTATAGTTTAAGAAATAAAATTGATTTGCACTAAAATAATTGATTTAAAATGAATAAAGTTAAGAAAAGGAGATGTTTTGGACTTGTTCAGAACTTTTTTATTGGGACTTTTTCACTAAGGTGATAATCTTAACTATCTAATAATAAACTGTGTATGATTGTTTGTTTAGGGAGTGTGAAATTTTTATAAATGCTTTGCTTTTAGATTTATCAGAAATAAGCTACAATCTTTATAAATTGCTCAAATGAATGAGCCCCATTGATATAATTTGAAAATATATAGATGGTTTTTATTTAAATACTTTAAAAAAAGAGGAAAATTCTAATGGAAAAAGGTACAGTTAAGTTTTTTAATTCACAAAAAGGCTTCGGCTTTATCACACCTGATGCTGGTGGAAAAGAGCTATTCGTTCATGTTAACAGTCTTGATGAAAATACAGACACTCTAAACGATGGACAAAAAGTTGAATACGATGAAGAAGAAGGACGTAAGGGTCCATAAGCTAAAAATGTTAAAGGTTTATAGTAACCAATTTATTTTTTAATGAAATCTACTAACTTCTATTCTTATCTTGTGCTGATTACATATATTAAAAAGCTATCCCATAGTTTTTCTTCAGTATCTTTGAAAAAAAATCTTGAAGTCTATTGTCAATGCAAATTCGAATGGATGTCTCTAGAAATTAATGAAGATAAAAAAAAAGGCCAGATCATTTGATCTGGCCGAAATGGATGTCGCGAGATGCATTCAGAACTTTTAATTGGAATAATTTGAGAAAATATTCTTTCTACCAATTTAATACCCAAACCTACCAATTTGGTAGTTGTTTGGAGTAGTCTATTTTGCTGCTATTAAATTAAAAATTAGTTGATTTAGAATGAGTCACTCAGGTGATACTTTATTATCCTGTCCTTTCATTACTCCCCATTTTTCTCCCATTAAAATATGTTTATCAATTGGTGTAGTCATTTTAACATCAGCTTTTGATTGAAAAAGCATAATAATATCCGATCCACCAAACAGGAAATATCCAAGCATATCACCTTTTTTAAAAGTTTTGCCTACTCTCACATTTTTTTCAAAATTAACTGAAGAAACAAAATCCATACCTACAGAAATAACAGCAACAAGTCCATATTTTCCTGTATCTAAAATAACATAACCACGAGTTTGATTGAATTGCCAACCAATAGTATCAATAACATCATAAGATTGTTTTTGTGGATTCCATTTTATTTCTACAACAACATTTCCTGGTATAATTTTTATTTCCTTGACTATTCCTCCAACAGGGAAATGATAACGGTGATAATCAGATGGGCTTAAATATGCATGAGTGAATACTCCATTTGCGAAAACATTTTTATATTTACTATTTTTACCTAACAAATCAGCCATATTAAAAAAAAGATTATCTTTTACAGTTACTCCATTTTTGACCAAAATCTTTGAATTATTATCAATCTGTAAAAATGCCTCAGGTACAGAATCTGCTGGTGAAACAACAATACAAGGATCAGACAGACAAGCTATAGGACGAGCTTTTGGTGACTTTAAATATCTTGAAAAAAAATGATTAAAAGTTTTCCAGTTAGATGCATCTTCATACCAATCTTTTTGTAAGCCATATCTAGGGTCATTTAAAAATTTTTGATAAATTCCTTCATTCCATGAAGCTTTAGAGTCAAGGAACTTTCTCCACGTATTAGCTAGATCACGTAACCATGATGAAAATGGCTCATAAAATTGTAAAGAATTTTTGAATAAACCTTTATTTTTTAATTCTGGTAAAGGTTGATCAATTAAAAAGTAAAAATAATGCATATCATCAGCAATATTTTCATACGGAAGTAATACTGATATTTTATCAACATAATTTAAATAATCATCCAAATTTTGAACTGGATTGGTTTTTTTATCAGGATTTATTTCTTTAGCTTTCGCAATTGATTCCTTTAACATCTTATTGATTTCAGGATCTTTTTTTATTAAAGCCATCAATTTTTTAGTAATTGGCTTATGATTATCATTTTTTGTACATGAAGTTATTGAAAGAATTGCTAGTCCTAATAAAAACACTAACTTATAAAATTTTTTATAAAAATACATATTTGGTCTCTTTTTTTTTCTTATAAAAGATTCCTTTTTTTATATCCAATTTTTACGCACTTGACTGCAAAAAAGTGGCATAAACAAGACTAAACTGAGTTCCTTGATTGATGTATAAGTTATTGAAATTCTCAATCTTATTTACTCTGATTTAAGCTGGAATAATGGAGGTGGAGAGAATCAAACTCTATTTTTATCTATAAACTAGAGCAAAATAGATTAAATAATATTAAGATAATCAAGAGTTTAGGGAAAATAAATAATTTAGTTTAATTCTAATTTAGCTACTTTTGTTTGGTTAAGTACGTAAAAATTGCATAAAGATTAAAAAATCAATGATTTTTATTAAAAATGTAATTATAATAATAATTATTGAATTAAAAACATATAGGTATAAATATGCGTATAGATCCGTGTAGAATACGCAAAAACCAATCAGAAAGAGAAGTATTAATCCCAGATACTTCTTCTCATGAATTAGATGATATGACAAATAGAATACTAAGTTTACTTAAAGATAGAGGTGTTTTTTCTGATAGTGAATGGCAAGAATTAAATTCTCCATTATCATTACAACAGACTACAGATGTTAGTTCTTTGCCAAAACTCGATGGTGATAAAATTGCAGAAGTTTTAGTATCAGAAGCTGCTTTTACAATCTCTACAGATCCAAAGCCTGTCGTAGCTACATATGGATGTGCTCCATGTGTTGCAGTTGGGGGATATGATCCAACTAATAAAATAGCTTTTATAGTGCATTTTACAAATGCTGAAGAAGTGAGAAGGTCAAGTGTCTTGGTGTTTCGTAATATATTAAAATTAGTTGAAAAACCTATTGAAGCTCCTATTCAGCTTCATTTGCGTGGAGGCCTTGAAGGTTTTTCCGAAGATACCATCGCAGCAATTAAGATGCTGATGACAGGAAAACAAGACTTGCCTATGGAAATAGTTTCCGAATATATTTTAGGAAGCGATGAGCTTAACTATAGCAGTCTTTCTATAGATTCACGTACAGGAGACGTAACTTCATATGATCCATTATCTAATTCACAATATAGAAAAATGAGTGAATTAGAAGCTATGGCTGCAATGCTGAGGTCTTTAGATGGTAGAGTTAAATTAGTTTATTCTCCAAAATAAATACTTCTTTACCAATCGATTATATATGTAGTTAATTTAGGTTTTTAGCATTTTTTATCGATTGCTTAATTGCAATAAGTCCAAAACAAACCCATTTTCAACTATTATTTTGACAGGTTTTGAGCATTATAAGGTTTTGATATATCGATCTTTGTATTGCAGTTTCGTATTTTAATACTTTATCACTATCATTTAGTATAGGAAGAGATGATAACTGACTCCTAAACTAAAATGAAAATTGTCACATTTTTCAGATAAATATTTTTATAAAATGAGATTGTATTTTATCTATGATTTTCAATTGTCCTGCTTACTCCAAGATTGAAATAACTAGTTAAGATTTTTGGATGATTTCTGTCTTTGAATTTATCTAGTTTATCCTTGTCTAGTGCATAAAATTTGCGTAAATCAAGGTGTGTATTGAGATAAATAACTAGTAAAAAATGTTAAAGAATGGAAGTGGAGAGACACATTCAGAATTTTCAACTGGAATGATTTGAGAAAATATTTTTTCTACCAATTTAATACCAAAATCTACCAATTTGGTAGTTAAAAAATAATATTTTTTGATTATCCAGATGTAATCTATTAACAATCAATCGAGTATATAGATATTACCGATTTTAGATAATTTGGTAGTTGATTGAAAAATCCATTTTTGTTACCATTAAATTAAAAATTGGTAGCAAGTTATGAAGATGCCTCGTAGACCTCCAGATATTAAAGATAAACAAGCGATGTATTTTTCCTCTCCAGAGAAATTTGATTTGATTCTTAAAGAGGGAATTAAAACGGAAAATGAAGGACAGTACAGACATTGGGACAACTTACGTCATATAACTCCCCCTAAAGGATTGACTATAGAAGAGTGGTGGTGTGGAATTAAGATGCGACGTCTTCTTGGTTTTAAGGCCATTCCTTTATGGGATAGAGATAAGAAAGATATTTTTTTCTATAATATTACAGATAGTGTGCTTGAACAGTTGCATCAAATAGATCTTGGTACAGGGGGAATAATAAAAGCTCCTGAAGCTATTATTAATCCTCAAACTCGAGATCAATATCTAGTACGTTCTCTTATCCAAGAAGCAATCACTTCTAGTCAAATTGAAGGAGCTGCTACGACTCGAAGAGTAGCTAAAGAAATGCTGAGATCTGGAAGAGCGCCAAGGAATAAAAGTGAACAAATGATTTCGAATAATTATTATACAATGCAAAAGATTAGACAATGGAAGAAACAGCCTCTTTCTAAGGAATTAATTTTTGAAATTCATAGAACAATTACAGATCAAACCTTAGATAATCCAGATGCTGCAGGAAGGTTACGAAAAGCAGATGAGCTGGTGGTAGTAGAGGAATGCCTTTCAGGTGATGTTTTGCACGATCCACCGCATGCAGATGAATTGTCAGAAAGATTGGAAGCCATGTGTGATTTTGCGAATGGGAAAACGCCTGATCAATTTATTCATCCTGCTATTCGTGCAATCATTTTACATTTTTGGTTGGCTTATGATCATCCTTTCATAGATGGAAATGGAAGAACGGCTCGTGCCTTATTTTATTGGTTAATGTTGCGTCATGGATATTGGCTTTTTGAATTTATTTCTATATCTGAAATTATTTTAAAAGCCCCTGTTCAGTATGGAAAAGCTTTTCTTTATACGGAAACAGATGGAAATGATCTAACTTATTTTGTTATGCATCAAACTGAAGTGATCCGGAAATCAATGAAATTATTACATGATTACATTAATCATAAAGCAGATGAGTTGAAAGAGGTAGAATTATTAGTTAGAAGCGATAGAGATTTTAACTCTAGACAAGAATCTTTATTGGCTCACGCCCTGCGTCACCCAGGAGCAAGTTATACCATTGAAGTTCATAAAAACAGTCATCGTATTGCTTACGATACTGCTAGGCATGATTTACAAGATTTATCTAAAAAAGGGGTATTAAAAATGGAAAAGAAGGGGAAAGCATATATTTTTATAGCTCCAATTGATTTAGCTAATCTTCTACAGAATAAAAAATAGACAGGATTATTTGATCCAGCCAAAATGGAGATGGAGAGAATCGAACTCTATATTCGATATGTAAACCGGATTAAAATAGAATAAATAACATTAAGAAAACTAGGTGTTTAAGATTGGTTTAAATAATTTAGTTTACTTTCTTTTTAACTGGTTTTGTTTAGTCTAGTGCGTAAAAATTGCGTAAAAAATAAATATTGTTGTCTTCTTAAATTGGATAGAATATACTGCAGTTAACAAACAAATGACGTACATACTATCCAATATGAAAAAAAAACAGCAAAACATTCGTAATAAAGCGATTAAAATATTTAAGCTTCACGGGGGAATACTTAGATCCTCAGAAGCAATTGCAGAAGGGATTCACCCCCGCATTCTCTATGAATTGCGAGATCAGGGGATTGTTGAGCTGCTTCAAAGGGGAGTATATGCTTTAACTGATTTACCCGATATTGAAGAGCATGATTTAGTGGTAATTTCAAGAATAATGCCAAAAGGGGTTGTTTGCTTGATATCAGCTCTTTATTTCCATCGCTTAACTGTGCAGATTCCTAGATGGATAGATGTTGCGGTTGTTAGAAATTATGTTCCACCTAAAGTAAAATATCCTCCTATTCGAGTTCATTATTTTTCTGATAAATTTTATAAAGCTGGGATAGGAAAATATAATTTTGGGGGAGCCAAAGTAAAAATATATTCTCGAGAAAAATCGATTATAGATTGTTTTAGGTTAAGAAAAAAGATTGGTATTGAAATTGCCATAGAAGCTCTCAAAAACTACTTAAAGCAGGATAATATAAATATTAATCTTTTGCTAGATTTTGCAAAAGAATCAAGGATTATTAAAATTCTGGAACCATATTTGAAGGCTTTAACTTATGACCAATCGTAATATAAAAAATGTTGCTGCTTCGGTAAAAAATCGTTTATTGAATATTGCAAAAACTACTCAAAGGCCTTTGCAGGAATTATTGCAATATTATGTTATGGAACGTTTTTTGTTTCGATTATCTAAATCTAGTTATAAGGACATTTTTATTTTAAAAGGTGCTCTTCTTTTAAAAGTTTGGAGGATTGCAGAATCTAGAGCAACAATGGATATTGATACTTTAGCAAGAACATCGAATTCATTAGAGAATATTATTAAAATTATAAAAGAGATATGTGAGATTAATTCTCCTATTGATGATGGGGTTGATTTTATCCTTTCTTCTATAAAGGGGGAGAAGATGCAATTACAAAAAGAATATGAGGGAATTAGAGTTCAGTTTGTAGGTTGTTTGGGGAGAGCTATAATTCCAATGCAAATCGATATTGGGTTTGGTTATGTTGTGACTCATTGTGCTGAAGAAAGGCAATATCCTAGTCTTTTAGGTTTTTCTGCCCCTCTGATTAAAATGTATCCTCAAGAAACTCTTATTTCAGAAAAAATCTTAACAATGCGTGAATCAAGAAAGCTAGTATAAGCTTTTTTTATCTGTTTGCACTTAATACTGTACTCTCTTAATAGCCCTACTATTTCCCTCGGCCTCTTTGGCCACCTGAATTAAATTTACCACGGAACGTTGATTTATTTGAGTGGGTTCTCTTGCGTCCGGTAGGATTAGAATAATGATTTTTTGCATTGCCTGAAAATGGGTTTTTACCACCACGTCTAGCACCTGCGTTACGTCCATTAATAATCGGCTCTGCCTTAATAGATGGGTCTGGTTCGTAACCGGGAATTACCTCCTTTGGTAATTCACGCTTGATAAGACGTTCTATATCTTTAAGCAATTTAAGTTCGTCGACACATACCAATGATACAGCTTCTCCTTCGTTTCCAGCGCGACCAGTACGACCGATACGGTGCACATAATCTTCAGGTACATTTGGTAATTCAAAGTTTACAACATGTGGTAGTTGATTTATGTCTATACCTCGAGCTGCAATGTCGGTTGCAACGAGTACACGTATACTCTTATTTTTGAATTTTGATAGCGCTAGAGTACGTGCTGCTTGGCTTTTATTGCCATGGATAGCAGCTGCACTTATTTCATTTTTTTCCAGATATGTAGCTAGTCGATTCGCTCCATGTTTAGTTCTAGTGAAAACTAGTACTTGTGCCCATTTTTTTGTATTAATCAAATGAGTTAATAGTTCGCTTTTGCGTTTGCGATCAACTGGATATATTAATTGCTCTATTTGTTCTGCTTCAAGGTTATTTTTTGCAACTTCAATCATTGTCGGAGAATTTAGAAGGTTGTCAGCAAGTCTCATAATATTTTTTGAGAAAGTTGCTGAAAATAGTAAATTTTGTCTTTTCTTTGGTAGAAGATTAATGATTTTTTTTACATCATGAATAAAACCCATATCTAACATGCGATCGGCTTCGTCTAAGACCAAAATTTCTATTTTAGAGAGATCTACAGTTTTTTGGTTAGCAAGATCCAGCAATCTTCCCGGTGTGGCTACTAAGATGTCTACTCCTCTGCGTAGTTTTGCGATTTGTGGCTTAATATTGACTCCACCGAAGACTGTAATAGATTTTAAAGATAAATATTTACCATAAGTATCTACGCTTTCAGCTACCTGGGCAGCAAGTTCTCTCGTTGGGGTAAGTATCAAAGCGCGAGGAGATCGCTGAGCACTATTTTGAGAGCGTTTGTTTAAGAGATGTAGTAAAGGCAGGGTAAATCCTGCAGTTTTTCCTGTGCCGGTTTGTGCTCTACCCATAATGTCAAGTCCTTTAAGGATGACAGGAATACTTTGAAGTTGAATAGAGGTAGGTTTGCTGTAACCTTTTTCTAAAACAGCGCGAACTAGTTCGGTCGAAAGACCAAGGGAATCAAATGACATATAAAATGCTCCAAAAGCTACCCGGTATAAGACTTTCTTTAATAATTAATCCAGGTAGAATGTTATTAATTTAATGTGAAAGGTCATTAATCATCCCATTAAAGGATATTAAATATCAAGAAGTAAAATTGTTTGTTTTTTTGTAATTATTAAAAATATTTATATTAGATTTTCTCTAATTTTCTGTCCAAAATGGAGGTGGAGAGACTCATTCAGAACTTTTGATTGGAAAATTTTTAAATTAGAGAATTTGCAAGCTGCTAATTTCTAAATGGTTGTGTAGAATTTATTAAATTTATTAAATTTATGTAAGATAATCTTACGTGTTTGTGTGCAGAAATCTTACATATGATATAATAAAATTATCTTATTAGGAGAAAAAAATGAATAATACCTTAGGAGAAAAAATTAAGCTGCTTAGAGAAGCCAAAGGTTGGCGTCAAGATGAGCTTGCTCAAAAAGTGGGTATAAATCGTGAAACTCTCTCAAACATTGAGAATAATCATCGTCAAATAAAGGCAGATGAACTGAGTCGTTTTGCTGATGTTCTAGAAGTAAGTTCAGACCAGCTTCTAGGTCGAATTCCTTTAGATGAAGTTAATCTTGAAGAATTTTACCCATCGGATAAAACCAAAGAAGCTATGAGAATTAGTGTGCCGGCAAAAAATGTTCAAAAGTTTCGAGAAGTTTTATTGTATATCCTTAATAAAGTCGGAGCTAAGTCGAACGTAGGAGAGACTGTTCTTTACAAGCTTTTGTATTTTATAGATTTTGATTTTTATGAAAAATATGAAGAGCAATTAATTGGAGCTACCTATAAGAAAAATACATATGGACCAACTCCAATTGAATTTGAATCCATTGTAAATGAGATGATTGCAGATGAAGAAATTGAAAAAGTTAAAAGCGAATATTTTCAACGAGAGCAAAAAAAATATTTACCTCTTCGAGATACTTGTCTTGATCTTTTATCAGCAAAAGAACTCAAACTTATAGATGAAGTTTTAAATCGTCTTGCCGATAAAAATGCTGCTCAAATTAGTGAGTAT
>SDBT01007630.1_pt1 | contig 17774 bp, 11 predicted proteins | sample 2277101 | NCBI WGS metagenome assembly SDBT01 (sample SAMN10404973, study PRJNA504765) | marine sediment metagenome | isolation source: marine sediment core GS10_PC15, 103 cmbsf | place: Arctic Ocean: Southern Knipovich Ridge | collected 2010 | reverse complement strand
CGTTAATCTCGGTGCCTCTGGTCAAGAAGAACTACTGGGGCGGCCGGACTGGAATTATGGTCCAGAACGTGGGCTCGACCCCCGGGACGGTGTATGTGAAGTACACGAGGAGCAGCGATGGAGCGACTTTCAACAGTGCTAATTATGCACGTGTTCTCGCTGCTGGTGCCTCGTATTCCTGGTATGAGGATGCCGCCCTGGCCAACGGCTTCCTGGGCTCGGCTACCATCACCGCTACCCAACCTATAGTGGCCATCGTCAATGAGACTGGCACCTCGGATGCCTTCAGCTCCAATGCGTTCAACCTGACCCCGTAATAGTCAAAGCGGCCAAGATCTATCAGCGGGTTGCCGGGATTCCCGGCAACCCGCTCCTTTTTCCTTTTGTCTTCCGTCCTTTGTCTTTTGCCTGGGTTTGCTCTAGAATGAGATGGAGCTCAGGAGGGTCGGTTCCTGGGAACAGCTCGAGTGGAAAGCGACATTCGGGGAAGGGAAAGAGCGTTCTATTGATGGAAGGGTGGCGATCCTAACCTTGGATCACCCTACAGCTACTATCTTGGACTTCACGACCATGGGAGAGCTCGATACTGGGGCAGTACGCGAAGGCTTCCTCGTCTGATAGGGATGGCTAAGGCTCTGGAGCTGATTTTGACGGGCAGGGTGATCGACTGAGGGCCATGTCAGCCGTATGTGGCCGGATGGAGCTCTTTCCATGAGTGATGCTGCCCGGTCGGTGGCGGTCATCGTCGTGAACTGGAACGGCTTGCGCCATCTGGAAGCCTGCCTGTCGTCTCTCGTCGATCAGACCTATCCTCATTTCGAAGTCGTCCTGGTGGACAACGGCTCCAGCGATGGGTCGGTCGACTTTGTGCGCACGCGTTTCCCCTCCGTCAGGATCATCCGGAATGAAAAGAACCTGGGCTTTGCGGCGGGCAGCAACGTAGGGATTCGCCAGACCGAGTCTGCGTTGATCGCGACGTTGAACAACGACGCGTGGGTTGAGCCCAACTGGCTGGAGGAATTGGCCACTGCCATGGCAAGCGACAGCCGGGTGGGGATGTGCGCGTCCAAGATGCTATTCGCTCGTCGCCCCGATGTGATCAATTCCGCCGGCATCTGCGTGGATCGGCTGGGGATCGCATGGGATCGCCGCGGGGGGGCGCCGGATGACGAGGGCCTCGCGCCCGAAGAGATCTTTGGGCCCTGCGCCGGAGCGGCGATGTATCGTCGGGAGCTGCTTGAAGATGTCGGCCTCTTCGACGAGGATTTCTTCGCCTTCCTGGAGGACGTCGACCTAGCTTGGAGGGCGCAGTGGCGCGGATGGCGTTGCCTCTACGTTCCCACCGCCCGGGCCTATCACGCGCACTCGTCAACCGCTGTGGAGGGCTCGCCTCTCAAGCGACACCTCTTGGGCAGGAACAAGGTGTGGACCCTGATCAAGAATTATCCATGGCCTCAGATGGCTTTCTACGGACCTCTCATCTGTCTGTACGATTTCCTCTCCGTGGCTTACGGCATGAAGTCTCCCAACGGGATCCATTCCCTGCGGGGAAGATTGGCCTCCTTGCGGGGGTTGGCGAGGATGTGGAGAAAACGACGCGCCATTCAGAAGACCAGGAGCGCGTCGGCCGAGGCGGTCATGGGACTCTTGCGGCCGGTGGAGGGTCCCGGTAGAATCCGCGCCCGCTACGCTCACTTGCAGGGAGCTGACAAGACAGGGACGCCTCAGTAGTACAATTCGCCTATGCCTCATAGTACAGATTTCCTACTCTTCACTAGTACAAATTCCCTATTGTCAGATCGGGGATTCTGCAAGTATGATACTCATGCAACCGGATTGAGTGAGCTTTACATGCAGGTTGAGTCTTGGCAGGGAGGAACTGGTGGTTAGTACTCGATCCACTTTGTTCACATTTGCATTGTGCGTTTCCCTGGCTGTGGGATTCACTCTACTCCTGTCTGACGTTGCAGGTGCGGCAGCGGCGTGGGAAGCTGAACTCGACGGCGAGCCTGCGGGCGGCAAGGCCTTGCATCGTGGGTCGGCTTTCCTCTCTATGGAGGATCTCAAGGACGAGGGCCCGTTCGAAGAGTGCCCCGACTGCATGGATAAGGCCTTCTTCCCCTTCGTGCAGAAGATCTACCCGAAGCCGACGATGGCCGTCGGTGCTTGGATTAAGCCTGAGTGGGGACAGTATGACGCCGATATCGACGCCTTCGAGAATATGACCGAGAAGCACCACGGGATGTACAAGCTGTTCATGCCGTGGAAAGATCCCTATACCGGGAACTGGATCCCCTTCTCCACTCCGATGTGTCAATACTGCGCCACCATGCAATGGCAGGCCGATGCCATCGTGAACAATGGCTCGGTGCCTATGGTCAATTGGATGTCTCTACATAGTGGCGTAGGCCCCATAACGAATGGCACATACGACTGGTTCATCCGGCAATTCGCGATTGACGTACGAAACTGGGGCCATCGCATCCTCATCAACTGGGGCCATGAGATGAACATCCCCGTGTATCCCTGGAGCACGAGCGATACGGCCGCGTACAGGGCTGCCTATCGGCACATCGTCGACATCTTCAGGGAGGAAGGGGCGGACAACGTCGAGTTCGTTTGGTCGCCCAATTACATGAGCCATCAGCTTCCGGACTACAATGAGTACTACCCCGGGGATGCCTATGTGGATTGGGTGGGCGCCGATGGATACAACTGGGGATCGAGCGATCCGAGGAACCCCTTCCGCACCTGGGCCACCTTCGATATGATCTTCGGCCCGATCCTGACCGACTTCAGCCAGCGGTACCCGGATAAGCCTCAGATGATCTCGGAGACTTCTTGCGCGCCCAACGACGGAGGCTCCAAGCCCCAGTGGATCACCGACGCCTACGCTTCGATCGAGAACAATTATTGGATGAGGCTGAAGGCCATCTTCTGGTTCCAGGAGAACAAGGAGAAGGATTGGAGGATTCAGTCCAGCCCGAATCCGCAAAGTCTGGAAGCTTACCGGGAGGCTGTTGGCGATATCTTCTTCGATGGTCCGTAGAAGGGGAGCAATCCATAAGCAGAAGGGCGGGCACAAGGCCTGCCCTTTCGTCGTCTGATTAGAGTGTGGCGATAGCAATAGTCAGTTGCTCAGACTAGGAGAGGCTCCTGTCAAAGCGTTGGAGGGGAACTTCATGCTGAGAGGCCGGGCCGCTCTCGTTATCCGGATCCTTGCCATTTGTCTTTTGGTGGCATTCACCATGCTCCTAGTAGGAGCCGCCGACGCTGGTTGGGAAGCCGGGTTTGACGGTGGGGCCGCCGGCGGCAAGGCACTGCATCGTGGGTCGGCTTTCCTCTCTACGGAGGATCTCAGGGATGAGGGTCCGTTCGAGGAGTGCCTCGAATGCACGGCCGAGTCCTTTCTCCCCTTCTTGCAGAGGATCTATCCCAAGCCTAAGATGGCCATTGGCGCCTGGATTCCGCCCGAGTTTGGACAGTACGATGGCGATATAGACGACTTCGAGAATATGACGCAGGAGCACCATGGTATGTACAAGCTGTACATGCCGTGGAAAGATCCTTTTACCGGGAACTGGATCCCCTTCTCCACTCCGATGTGTCAATACTGCGCCACCATGCAGTGGCAGGCCGACGCCATCGTGAACAACGGCTCGGTGCCTATGGTCAATTGGATGTCTCTACATTGTGGCGTAGGGCCCGTCAAGAATGGCACCTACGACTGGTTCATTCGGCAATTCGCGATTGATGTACGAAACTGGGACCATCGCATCCTCATCAACTGGGGCCATGAGATGAACATCCCCGCGTACCCCTGGAGCACGAGCGATACGGCCTCGTACAGGGCTGCATATAGACACATCGTCAACATCTTCAGGGAGGAAGGGGCGGACAACGTCGAGTTCGTTTGGTCGCCCAATTACATGAGCCATCAGCTTCCGGGCTACAACGAGTACTATCCCGGGGATGCCTACGTGGATTGGGTGGGCGCCGATGGATACAATTGGGGATCGAGCGATCCAAGGAACCCTTTCCGCACCTGGGCCACCTTCGATATGATCTTCGGCCCGATCCTGGCGGACTTCAGTGCGCGGTATCCTGACAAGCCTCAGATGGTCTCGGAGACAGCTTGCGCGCCCGATGACGGCGGCAGTAAAGCGCAATGGATCACTGATGCCTATGCGCTGATGAAGGTCAATAATACGCAAGAAGGGAATTATCGTTGGCTCAGGCTGAAAGCGATTTTCTGGTTTCAGGAGAACAAGGAGAAAAACTGGCTCATCGAATCGGGCCCAGGCGATACTCGGCAAGCCTATAGAGATGCTGTCGACGGCGAGTTTTTCGATGGTCCGTAGAAGGGGAGCAATCCATAAGCAGAAGGGCGGGCACAAGCCCGCCCTTTCGTCGTCCGCTCGGCGTGGGCGATCTGGGCTTTAGCTTCCCAGCTCGTCCAGCAGGCTTTGGGCGTGGCCCTTCCAGGGATCTTGCAGGCCCAAATCCAGGGCTATTTGGAGGTCCTTCTTCGCGGCTTCTGACTCTTCCTGTTCGATGTGGACCAGAGCCCGGTTGTAGTAGGCGGTGGCCTCTTGCGGGTCCAGGTCGATGGCTTGGTCGAGGCTTTCCAGGGCCTCGTCATACTGGCCCAGGGTGATGTAAACCGAGCCCAGGTTGGTGTAAGCATGGGCGAAGTCGGGATCGAGTTCGACGGCCTTTTCCAGATCGCCCAGCGCCTTTTGGGGCTGGGCCAGGCTGAGATAGGCCGAGCCGCGGTCATTGTAGGCCTGGGGATCGCTTGGGTCGGCGGCAATGTAGCTGTTGAGGTCATCGATAACTTTCTGGTAATCTCCCAGCTTCGAATAGGCCAAAGCTCGATTCCGAAGATAACTGAGGTTTTCGGGGTCTGAGGTGATCGCATTGTCGAAATCCTCGATGGCCTCCTGGTAGCTGCCCAGTTGAAGATTGGCTAATCCGCGTGCCCCTCGGGTGTCGGCGTCCTGCAGGCCGAGGGTGATGGCGGTGCTGAGGTCGCCGATTGCCTTCTCGATCTCGCCCAGCTTGAGGTATGCGATGCCCCTCCTGCTGTGGCCCAGGGGATTGTCCGGGTTCATCTTTATGACCTGTGTGAATTCCTCGACGGCGCCTTCATAGTCTCCGGCTTGGGCACGCTCCACTCCACGGTCGAATAGATCGCGGGGAGTGGAGACGGTTCGAGTGTAGGCATCCGTCGGCGATGGCTGCACATCCAAAGGACTTATGGGACTGATGGGGCTTACGGGGGTGATGGACGTGATCGGCTCCGGAGATGCTTCCGGACCTTCGTCTACCTCCCCTTCCCCGCCACAACCCAATAAGAGGGCGATCACCGATAGCGCGACCAGCAGATCGATCAACGGCAGCCTTGATCTCACGATTGTTCCTCCTCGCCGAGGGGTTGCAGTCCCCTGCAGGGGAATTATAGGCATTATGGGGCTCCGAAGTCAAAGCGGAGAGGGATCGAGTCGTTGCTTCCCACCGACCCATGGGTTATACTTCTGGCGTGAGAAGGCTGCTGCCAACCGTCTGCGGCGATTCCATGAGGTGACTTTGGCGGGAGCCCGAGGGGGGAGTTCGTAAATATGAGATTGGATTTGAATCCGCACCGGATAGGTATGCACGGACGGGTTGCGGGGCGCTGCTTGGCGCCGTGGCTGGTTGCGCTGCTCCTGGTGGCGATCGCAGGCCTGATCCTGTTCTCCGCCGTGGGCGTTTCAGCGCGGGCTCCTGACGGGGAGCCGCCGGAGGTCTTCGTGCCTCAGGGGCTGCCGGCCAAGGAGGGTCATCCGAAGCTGGATTCCAGGCTGTACAGGGTGGCGGAGGCTCACAAACGAGAGGGAGTGTCGGCATCTCTGGCGTTGGGGGCAGAGATGGACCTGGACCTGGTGGGAGGCCGCGTGCGGGTGATGGTGGTCGCCGACCCGGAGGTGCAGGGGGAAGTCGGGCAGGCTGTCGAGTCCCTGGGCGGCGAGGTGGAGACCCGATACCTGGACCTGGTGCAGGCGCTGGTGCCTCCGGATGTCCTGGAAGCCCTGGTGCAGGTTCCTGGGGTGGACTACGTCAGGCCACCCATGACGCCCCGGTTGTCGGTCGTGAGCCAGGGGGTGGCCAAGATGGGCTCCGATGTTTGGCAGGAGGCGGGTTGGCGTGGGGATAGGGTGAAGGTTGCCGTTCTGGATCTGGGCTTTTCCGGTTACACCGGCCTGCTGGGCAGCGAGCTTCCCTGGTCTGTGACCGCGAGGTCCTTCCGTGCCGACGGGGACATCACCGGAGGGGGCGAGAGGCATGGGACGGCCTGCGCAGAGGTGGTGCACGACATGGCTCCGGGGGCGCGACTTTACCTGGTGAACTACAGCACCGAGGCGGAGATGGGCAACGCCGTGAACTGGCTCATCTCGCAAGGGGTTGATGTGATCTCCCACTCGGTGGTCTGGTTCAACGCGGGGCCCTACGATGGGACGGGAACCATCTGCGACATGGTTACCAATGCCAGGAACAACGGCATAGTGTGGGTACAGGCGGCCGGCAACCAAGCCGAGAAGCACTATCAGGGCACTTTCAACGCCGATTCTTTCGGCTATCACCTGTTCAATCCTCCCAAGGGCAACATCAACAGCCTGTTGCCCGGAACGATAAATGTTGGAGACCCCATCACCGTCTATCTGAGCTGGGATGACTGGACCAATGTGGATCAGGACTACGACCTCTATCTGCGCCGGTGGACTGCGAGCGGGTGGGTCCTGGTTGCATCTTCGACGGACTTTCAGACCGGACAGCCGGGGCATACGCCCAGCGAGGATATTTACACCGTGGCCTCGCAGTCCGGCACCTACGGGATCCTGATTCGCAAGTACAACTCGACTCGCAACGTGTATTTGGAAGTCTATAGCGTCTATAACGACTTTTCCACCGTTGTTGTGGCCAGCAGCAGTCTGGCCATTCCTGCCGACTCAGCCTCGGCCCTGACGGTGGGGGCGACCTACTGGGAGGACGACAACCTGGAGAGCTTCAGTTCCCTCGGGCCGCCCAACGGGTCGGGAGGCACGGGCGAGGGCGCCGGCGTCAAGCCCGATCTGGTGGGGCCCGATGGGGTGCAGGTGACGACCCCCACTTATAATCCGTTCTATGGGACATCTGCAGCCACGCCGCACATCGCGGGGGCGGCTGCGCAGGTGCTGGATAGGTATCCGGCTTATACGCCCTCTCAGGTTCAAAGCTACCTTGAATACCACGCGATTGACTTGGGTGATTCAGGGAAGGACAATCTCTACGGCTGGGGGAGGCCGGATCTTTTATCCGAGTATGCCGTTTACTGGATCTATCCGCGGGGCGCCCTGGACGATCAGTCGATTCAGGCCAGCATAGGCGGGGCGGGGTTCACCGGCGTGTATTCCGCGACCCTGGTCCGGGCGGGGGAGACGGACATCACGGGCACCAGCGTGACGGTGGTGGATGACAACGAGGTCACCGGCACTTTCGATATCATCAGTGGGACTATGTCGGGGTTGTGGAATGTGGAGGTCACCAAGTCGGGGGGCACGGCCACGCTCCAGGGAGGAAGCAACGGGTTCCTGGTGGCTACGGATCTGTATTACTTACCCATGACCTTGAATAGGGAGTAGAGCGTAGGGCTGGCTCCAGAGCATAAGGGGAGAAGCGTGTTGAGGGCTTCTCCCCTTCTTACTTTACATACTCGATAGTCGAAGAGGGTGCGGCGGAGGAAACTGAACGTGCGAGGGTATCTGTGTGCCTTCTGTATGAGAGCGCGAGGTGAATCGGTGAGGCGTTTGCCGAGTTGGCTGGCTCTCCCGTTCCTGGTGGCGGTCTTGACTGCGAGCTTTCTTTCGATTGTGAGCGCTTCGGCACCGGCCCCAGAGGAATCCCCGGATGTCTTCAATGTTCAGTATATGGGATTGCCGGCCAAGGAGGGTCATCCGAAGCTGGATTCCAGGCTGTACCGGGTGGCGGAGGCTCGCAGCGAAGAGGGAGTGTCGGCATCTCTGGCCCTGGGGGAGGAGATGGACCTGGACCTGGTGGGAGGTCGCGTGCGGGTGATGGTGGTCGCCGACCCGGAAGCGCAGGGGGAAGTCGGGAGGGCTGTCGAATCCAGGGGCGGCGAGGTGGAGACCCGATACCTGGACCTGGTGCAGGCGCTGGTGCCTCCGGATGCCCTGGAAGCCCTGGTGCAGGTTCCTGGGGTGGACTACGTCAGGCCACCCATGACGCCTCGGTTGTCGGTCGTGAGCCAGGGGGTGGGCAAGATGGGCTCCGATGTTTGGCAGGAGGCGGGTTGGCGTGGGGATGGGGTGAAGGCTGCTATTCTGGATCTGGGCTTTTCCGGTTACACCGGCCTGCTGGGCAGCGAGCTCCCCTGGTCTGTGACCGCGAGGTCCTTCCGTGCCGACGGGGACATCACCGGAGGGAGCGAAAGGCATGGGACGGCCTGCGCCGAGGTGGTGCACGACATGGCACCGGGGGCGCGACTTTACCTGGTGAACTACAACACCGAGGCGGAGATGGGCAACGCTGTGGATTGGCTCATCTCGCAAGGGGTTGATGTGATCTCCCACTCGGTGGTCTGGCCCAATGCGGGGCCCTACGATGGCACGGGGATTATCTGCGACATGGTAGCGGATGCCAGGAACAACGGCATAGTGTGGGTACAGGCTGCGGGGGATTACGCCCAGCAGCACTATCAGGGCACTTTCAACGGCGAGGACAAATATAACACTCACTTGTTCAATCTTCCCGACAACAACATCAATCGCCTGGTGCCCGGAACGATAACTGTCGGAAACCCCATCGCCGTCTATCTGAGCTGGGATGACTGGACCAATGTGGATCAGGACTATGAACTCTATCTGCGCTGGTGGAACGGCTCGACTGAGGAATGGGATCTGGTTGCATCTTCGACGAACTTTCAAACCGGACAGCCGGGCCAGAGGCCCAGCGAGGCGGTTTCCGTCGTGGCGCCACAGTCCGGCACCTACGGGATCGTGATTCACAAGTACAACTCGACTCGCAACGTGTATTTGGAGGTTTACAGCGACTACAATGGCTTTCAAGATTCTATGGTTATTAGCAGCAGCCTAGGTATTCCCGCTGACTCCAGCGACGCACTGGCTGTTGGAGCGACCTACTGGGAGGACGACAGCCTGGAGAGCTTCAGTTCCCGCGGGCCGCTCAACGGGTCGGGAGGCACGGGCGAGGGCGCCGGCGTCAAGCCCGATCTGGTGGGGCCCGATGGGGTGCAGGTGACGACCCTCACCTATAATCCGTTCTATGGGACGTCCGCGTCCACGCCGCACATCGCGGGAGCGGCCGCGCAGGTGCTGGATAGGTATCCGGCTTATACGCCCTCTCAGGTTCAAAGCTACCTTGAATCCCACGCGATTGACTTGGGTGATTCAGGACAGGACAACCTCTACGGCTGGGGGAGGCCGGATCTTTTATCCGAGTACGCCGTTTACTGGATCTATCCCTGGTTTGCCCTGAACGATGGGTCGGTTCAGGGCAGCATAGGCGGGGCAGGATTCACCGGCGTGTACTCCGCGACCCTGGTCCGGGCGGGGGAGACGGATATCACGGGCACCGGCGTGACGGTGGTGGATGACAACGAGGTCACCTGCGCTTTCGATATCAGTGGAGCTACGCCGGGGTTGTGGAGTGTGGAGGTCACCAAGTCGGGGGGCGCGGCCACGCTCCAGGGAGGAAGCAACGGGTTCCTGGTGGTCACGGACCCGTACTACTTCCCCATGATCTTGAAGAGGGAGTAGAGTCTCTTAGGATTTGTCCCAAGTGAGGGGGAAAAGGGGGAGAAGGCGCGATCGCTTTTTCCCCTTCGCCTCGTTTGTCGCTGCCAGACCTATGCTCGGCGTCCCCTGCGCCCTTCACTGTACGTCTCCTGGCTGCCGGAAATCCGGTTCGACGCCCTGGGGCAAGATCTGGATGGCAGCTGGGCCGGAGACGGGGCACTTTCTCTCACAGATTCCGCAGCCTATGCACTCCGGTGGGATCATGCGGGGCCGAAGAATCTCAAATTCGTACCCCTCGTCGGCCAGGACCGTAACCTTATGAAGCTGTATAGCCTTGGTGGGCACGGGGCAGACCTCCTCGCAGACACTACAAGGGATCCTCTCGGCCCAGGGAAGGCATCTCTCAATGCTTATGTGGGCCGTGCCCAGGACCTGAACCTGCTTTTCCGCCAGATCCAGGAGGGGAATCGCCCCGGTCGGACAAACCTGGCCGCACGAGTTGCAGGAGTACTCGCAGTGTCCTATTCGCGACACCAAGGTTGAGGACCAGATTCCCTCCCATCCGGATTGCCACAGTGCCGGTTGCAGGCCGGACGTGGGGCATATCCTCATGCATTTGCCGCACCGGACGCACAGTTGGAGGAAGTCCTCTCCCGCTCCCGGAGGGCGGATCGGTCCCGGATTGTCCTCCGTCGCCAGGGCTCCGACTCCCATCAGGGCGGTGACGGCCAGGCTGGATCCCGTGGTGGCCAGGAACTGGCGACGGGAGATGTCGAAGCCGCCCTGCCCCTGAAGGCTCCAGTTCCCCCAGTAGGCGATGGTCTCCTCTCTGCAGTTGGCTTGACAGCGCAGACAGAGGATGCACTCTCCTGGCTGGGCTGCTATCTCCTCGTCCGTAGCCCCCATGGTGCAGACGCGCTCACAGCGGCCACAGAGATTGCAGTCCTCCTCCACGCGCCTCCGAAGCCAGGCGAAATGGGCCGGGAGGCTCAGCATCGCCCCCAGGGGACACAGATAGCGGCACCAGAAGCGGGATGCCACCAGGTTCAGGGCCATCACGCCGACGAAGATGGCCAGGATAGTCCACCGACCCTGATATGCCACCGTCTGATAGGCCAGCAGATTTCCTCTAAAGGTGGACTCTATCCAGGAGAGAGGAGCCTGAAACGGCTGGAAGGGGTAGAGCTGGATTTCCAAGCCGGTCACAGCCCAATTGAGAGCGGGGAGAAGGAAAGTGGTCAGGCTGCGGGCGATGATGGTGATGGGGTCCAGGATGGTGAGAGTGAGGTTGCCCCAGAAGGCGCTGAGCACTATGATCCCCAGGACGCCGTATTTCACCATGCGCCAGTGGGGGGAGAGTCGCTGGCCAGCCCGGCCCGGGACGAGATCCAGGACTGTCCCCAGGGGGCAGACCCAACCGCACCAAGCCCTGCCGACCACAAAGGCGGCCAGAAAGGCAGCAATCCCCACCAAGAACATGGAGATGAACTGGCGGCCGGCGACCATGCTGGCTAGGGCCAAGAGGGGATCCAGGCGGAAGAAGAGATCCACGGGCAAGATGGTGACATTGTCCCGGACGGTGGCCACGAACAGGTAGACGAAGAGCCCCAGGAAGAGGAACTGAACGATCTTCCTGAGAGTCCGCCAGGTGCTGCTTCTCAAACGGTAATCTCCGAGATGGTCAGGTTTTCCAGGTCCATGCGGCCGATGCCCATCTCGGCTCCCAGGCGGACGTAGTCGATGTCGGCCGGGCTCATGTCGAACAGCGTCGTGGCGTAGGCATCGGCGGCCACGATGTCCGGACTGGCGATGATGGTATCGAGCTGCATCACATCGTTTGGATCGCCCCCGGTGGGGCCATGGTCGGTCAGGATGCGGACGGCATCCACCACAGTGAGGTGGGGGCGGACCAGGGTGTTCAAATCGGCGATTCGCTGGCCCAGGTTCCAATGGAAGCCACCACGGTCCTGGATGACTCCCATCAGATTCTTCATGCCCAGGGTCAAGCGGGTCGAGCCGTGGTGCTTGGCGATGGGCACGTCTATTAGAACGTCCGCGTCTAAGATATCCCCGTACACGTCCCACTGCGTGATGTCTCTGCCTTCGGGAATATCCATCTGCCGATACTTCATTTGGCTCATCAGCTCCATCTGAGCGCCGGCGGCTTCGGCGGCTTCCTTTATCCCGCTGCGCTCGTAGGCGGTTGCAGCGCTCCCGGAGAAGCCCTTGTCCATGACCCTGACGCGCTCGGCTCCCGCCTCCAGACATAGGGACACCAGCGTGGCGACGACCTGGGGATTGGTGGTGGCAGCTTGCTCATATGAGTTCGGCACGATGCAGATGTTGGGTTTGACGATCACATCGTCGCCGGGCTGCACGAATCGCTCCATGCCGCCCAGGGCGCTGATAGCTTCCAGCACCAGGTCGGCCGGATTCCCTTCTCGAGCGACCACCAAGTCAGGAACGGGTCCGGATTCCGGCGGCTCAGGTTCGATAGGCTCCGGCTCAGGAGCTGACGTTTCCCCGGGCTCAACCTCCTCAGTGGGCGAAACTGCCTCCTCTGCCCGAGAGGGTGTGGGCTCTTCGGCTGCTTGGGTTGGCTCCGCCGGTGGCCGGGCTGTGGGCGAAGGTATTATGGCAGGGATCTCCTTCACCGGCGTCTGCCCAGGCGATCCGCACCCCGATAGCATCCCCCCGACTCCCAAACTGCCGATTCCCAGGCCAGCCAAGGCTCTCAAGAACTCGCGTCGTGAGCGCTTGCGCATTTCCATTCTCCTTCCCCGATAAGGCCCCAGTTGTAAAAAGGGGACGCCCACTGCTGCTGGCACTGTGGCGTCCCCTGAGAGTTATCAGAATGGTCGTGCACCCCCCTTCGATGGAGCCACTCGGCTTATCCGCACCAGCCAGCTCCGGCCAGGAGCTCCTGCGGCACCCGAAAGTTTCCGCTTACCGCTGCTTCCTTCCGGACCTGACGGGGTTCGCGGGCTTCCGCCGCGCAGGACCCGGCCTTCGACGCCGCTTAGCTCGGACAGTCCCGCGTGAGCTGAACCTCTGGGGGGAATTCGACCCCGCTATAGCGGATTGCGGGTATAGGGCACCGCTAGTTCCCCGTCTAGCACGACCATAGGAATTTTAACATAGCTGGGCCTGGCTGTCAAACAGAGATCTCTCCTGTCCGGTGCTGGGGCCTTTCCGCCTCTTTCACAACCGCGCACAAGGACGAGCCGGCTTCCGCATGCGGGTGTGGTGTGATATAATCTGTGCAGGTTACTTTGTGAGAGAGTCGTTCTGCATCAGAAAGGAGTGAGGCGGATGGACGCATTGGGAACAATATGTACTCCGGTCGTGGTGGCGGGGGTCTTCATCCTGCTGATCCTGGCCTCGGCGATCAAGGTCGTCCAGGAGTATGAGAGGGGGGTGATCTTCAGGCTGGGCCGCTTGGTGGGGGCCAAAGGGCCGGGATTGTTTTTCATCATCCCCTTCATAGATCGGATGGCCAAGGTGGATCTTCGGGTGGTCACGCTGGATGTGCCCTCCCAGGAGGCTATCACCCGCGACAACGTGACGGTGAAGGTGAACGCGGTGGTCTATTTCCGGGTGCTCGTGCCGGAGAACGCGATCGTCAAGGTGGAAGATTACCGGAAGGCCACCTGGCAGATCGCTTCAACCACCTTGCGCAGCGTCCTGGGGCAGTCGGAGTTGGATGAGCTGCTTTCCGAGCGCGAGAAGATCAACAACCAGTTGCAGCAGATCATTGATGACCAGCCGGAGCCGTGGGGGATCAAGGTCACCCTGGTGGAGGTGAAGGACGTGGAGCTTCCCACCTCCATGCAACGGGCGATGGCGAGGCAGGCGGAAGCCGAGCGGGAAAAGCGGGCCAAGATAATCCACGCGGAGGGAGAATATCAAGCATCCGAGCAGTTGGCGAAAGCGGCCCACATCATCGGACAGGAGCCCACGGCGATTCAATTGCGCTACCTGTCGACGCTGACGGAGATCGCGGTGGAGAAGAATTCCACCATCATCTTCCCCATTCCCATCGAGTTTCTGAGCACATTTGGGAAGATGTTCGGGGTTGACGAGGACTCGGGGGACACATCGACAGAGGCGTGATCGGGACCCATCTTGGAGCTTCCCAAATCGCGGGTTGAGTGCTGGCCGTCGTGAACGGGTGGCTGGGGAGATACCGGGGTCACCTCCTGACCCACGTGGCCTATTGGATGGCGATGGGTGGGCTGGTGTTCTTTCTGCGCCAACCTGAGCGCGAGCCTCTGAGGGTCCTGCCGCCCGTTCCGACTCCTACGGCCACCGCGGTGCCCTGCCAGGTATATGTGACCGGCGCGGTGTTGAGCCCGGGAACGGTGGGGCTCACGGGGCAGGACCCACGGGTTGAGGACGCTTTGACGGCGGCCGGAGGCTGGGCAGTGGATGCGGACCGCGAGGGGATCAACCTGGCTCAGCCCGTCCGCGATGGGGATCATATCCATGTCCCTCGTATTGGAGAGAGCGCATCGGGGAGCGACGGCGTCGCTACGGACAGGGTGAGCATAAACACCGCGGATGTGGCGTCGCTGATGGCCTTGCCGGGGATCGGCGAGACATATGCTCAACGCATCATCGACTACCGCGAGAGGAACGGGCCCTTTCAAACTGCCGAAGAGATACAGGAGGTGGAGGGAATCGGCGAGAAGATCTTCGAGGAGATTCGCGACCGGATCCTGGTCCGCTAGCGCCGGTTAGGGACAGTTGATGTCCTGGTAGATCTGGGCGACGGGCGAGGCGTCGAAGATGCTACCCCAAGCCTCTCCGATCCTGTCACGGCGTGGCAAAAGGACTTGATAGCCCTTCGGCGTGACCCAGTTGGTTGCCAGAGTGTAGTCGAGCACGCGGCCTCGGATGTCATCCGACTGGATCTCCGCCGCCAGTTGCGCCAAGGAAAGGATATGAGGAAGATCCAGATCGGTCTGGATGGATTCTCGCAGATCCAGCCAAAGCAGCGGCAGCCATGGAAGGGCGTTCAGTTGTAGCGCGCGATCCCGGACGGCCAGCAGCACTTTCATCTGGCGTCGAGAGCGGTCGAAGTCGCCTCTCCCATAGCGAGATCGGGCGAAGCGCAGGGCGAGTTCGCCGTCCATCTGCTGAGTTCCGGTTATGATCGCCATATCATAGAAGCCGGTGGGGGAATTGGGGTCGGGGAATCGATCTTCGATGGGGCAGTCCACATCCACAGAAATGCCCCCCAGCGCGTCTATGGCCTGGACGAATCCTTGGAAGTCCACCCGCACATAGTAGTCTATCTGGATGCCCAGGCTCTCTTCCAGGGTGCGTTTGACCAGGGCGGGTCCGCCCCCAGGGTATGGGGTGCGTTCCCCCAGGGCGTCCACCGTGTTGATGCGGTCGGCCCCGAATCCAGGGATGTCGACCCACAGGTCCCGAGGTATGCTGAGGGCGCCGACCATCCTGCGTTGGGGGTCTACAGCCACGACGATCATGGTGTCCGTGCGCCAGAGCTTCTGTTGGACTTCGCGTTTGTCGCAGCCCATAAGCAGGATGTTGATCCGAGCATCGATGGGGACCGGAGTCAGGAGCTCGGTGCTGGAGGGCCAGTGGGTTGGAGTGAGGGTGACGGAGCTGGAGATGGGCGCGCCCTCGCTCTCGCCAGAAGAGATGGACGCGGAGGCAGCCGGTTCGACGGCCGGCGGAAGCGGAGATGCAACGGGATTCTCCTGGGGGAGATCCATTATCAGCATGAGCCCCAAGAGGAAGCTGTAGACCAGAATCACTGCCATGGCCAGGCTGAGGACAATGCGCCATCGACGTTTGATCAAAGCTTTCCTCGTTCCCACCGATGGGACTGGGCTGTGGCCCGGCGGCGAGCTCCGATGTGCACGATACGGGCATATTGTAGCATAATTTGGAGTGGAGTTCAACCGGGGGATGGGCGAGCCGATGTCCCGCCGTCGCGTTCGCTGGAGAGGAGCGCCGAACCGTGAAGCCAGGAGGGCAGGAAGTGAGTGATGGGGAGCGCCTAGATTTCCTCTTTCGGGAGGAGATGGACGAGCTCGATGACGCTACCGACCTGATCATCGGCTTGGAGAGCGATCGGCAGGCCCGCAAGCTGATCCTGATCCCATCGGAAAGTATCTGTCCCCCTGCGGTCAGGCAGGCGCTCGCCTCGCCTTTCACCAACATCTACGCCGAGGGCTACCCTTCCGCTCGGATGTTGCGGGAGGGGCTTGATCTGCTGACGGATTTCCGACATCAAATGGCTTACTACCGCCGCTATTCCGATCGGCGCTTCTACAAGGGAACGGAGTTCGCCGACTTCGTCGAGGCTCTGGCTCAACGGCGGGCGGCCCAGCGCTTCGCCACCTCCCAAGTGCCGGCGGAGCAGATCTATGTCAATGTACAGCCCCTATCGGGGGCGGCGGCCAACAACGCCGTCTACGAGGCCTTCGTGGAGCCGGGGGGGACGGTGATGGGGATGGCCTTGCCTCATGGAGGCCATCTCACACATGGGAGCCGGTTCAACCGCTCGGGGAAGCGGTATAACGCCGTGCCTTATATGGTGGATCCCGCGACGGGAAGGTTGGACTACGACGCGATCGAGGCTCTGGCGATCGAACACCGTCCTCGAATGATCATCGCAGGATTCACCTCTTACCCTTGGGCGGTGGACTGGGCTCGGTTCAGGCGGATCGTCGATGCCGTGCCCGGCGGCGCCATCTTGCTGGCGGATATCGCCCATCCGGCGGGAATGGTGATCGCCGGAGCATACCCCAGCCCGGTGGGGTACGCCGACGTCATCACTTTTACCACGCACAAGACCCTCTGCGGGCCGCGCGGAGCCGTGATACTCACCACCGATCCGGAGCGGGCCTGGCGAATCGACCAGGCTGTCTTCCCGGGGGAGCAGGGTGGTCCGCATGTGAACAAGTTCGCTGCCATGGCGGTGGCCTTCCAGATCGCGGGGACGAGGCGATTCCGGGACTTGCAGTTCCGCATCGTGGAGAACGCCCGCGCTCTGGCGGAGAGCTTGCAGCATCTGGGCCTGAAGCTGGCCTATGGGGGAACGGATACCCATCTGCTGGTCGTGGACCTGGGTTCCGTGGAGACCGACACCGGTTATCGGCTCAAGGGCGATCCGGCAGCGCGGATCTTGGATCTGTGCGGGCTGGTGTGCAACAAGAACACCATTCCGGGGGATGAGACGGCGGCTGATGCCGGTGGCATCAGGCTGGGCACGCCCTGGGTCAGTCAACGGGGGCTGGGGCCCGAGGATATGGGCAAGGTGGCGGAGGCCATCCACAGGGTGCTGACTCACATCCGTCCGTTCTCCTACATCGGCGCCACCGGGGATTTGTATCGGGGCAAGATCGATCTTGACCTGATGGAATCTGTCAGGAGCGATGTGGCTCGGATGACGGAAGGCCTGCTGGACGCGAGAGCCCAATCCGTGACCCTGAGCTGGGAAGCGGGCGTTTCCGGCTCGCATCCGGCTCTCTTCCAGAATCAGACTGAGATGGAAGCGACTTCGGCGGGAGGAGCCGTTGGGGAGGGCATGACGCTTGAGGATCTCACGGATGGGGGAGTGATCGAGGTTCGAGGATGGCGGGCGAGGGCTTTCCTTCAGGAAGCTACTACAGCCGATGTCCTGGGCCTGGAGGTGGGGCGGGGCTGCCGATCTATGGTCCTGGACCGGGCCGGGGATGTGTTGGACGAGGTGGTCTTGATAAGGCGCCGGCAGGACGCACAGGGGCGCGATGCCTTTTGGATCCTCACCCACCCGAACCTGGGGAAGAGGACATTGAGATGGCTGCAGGGCTTGGCTGACGGCTATATTCTGTTCGACGATGAGGATATTCTGCGCAAGGTGGAGGGGCCGGTCGTCTTCAGGGAGCTTCAGGTCGAAGGCGAGAAGGTGGCCATGGCGGTACAGGGCCCAGGAGCGGAGTCGCTGCTCGAATCGATGCTGCCCGA
>SDBT01007629.1_pt1 | contig 17774 bp, 14 predicted proteins | sample 2277101 | NCBI WGS metagenome assembly SDBT01 (sample SAMN10404973, study PRJNA504765) | marine sediment metagenome | isolation source: marine sediment core GS10_PC15, 103 cmbsf | place: Arctic Ocean: Southern Knipovich Ridge | collected 2010 | reverse complement strand
CTCATGTCAACATCTATATGCTTATCTAAGTTATCTTTAATTCCTTTAAGCATACCTTCTGATGTACCATTCCTATAATCTATTATTAATTTCATTGTAACCTCCAGGCACAAGCCCAATCCTCCCAAGCACAATCAAGTACTTAGTTTGAGGAAAGCAAAGGGATTAACCCCAAGCAACACCTAAGAACTTATAACCATAGGTTCTTAATGATCCTAAATGTTATGTTGTTGTTCTCTTAGGTTATTAGCAGTAGATTCATACTGCATTTTGTTTACTTCTTTTTGTTCCATCATTATCACCTCTTGGATATATTCTATCTATCTATAATATAGTAGGTATAGCTAGTATATAAACCTTTCTATTCTATAGTATATACATTAGATAGTAAGCCGTTAGGCATTAGGCTACACCAAACACATACCCTATAGAGCATACATACAACAACACATACAGCTATAGCTACAGCTATACACGCATGAATATATAGTAATGATATATTACTATGTATTAATGATATAATGTAATATATATGTCTGAGGCTAGGCAATCATGTCCCATACAGGACATTTCCTAACCATATAGGACATCATATACTATATATATAATATATATTTATATTATATATATTATATAAATATGATATAATTATATAAATAGTGTTGTCACTAGGGGGTAGGGGTGAATTGGTGGGGTTGGTATTAGTAGATACCCACTTCCAGCAAATTTATGCCATTTATCAAATATATATACAATCTATCTACATCCTCCACAGGAAACAAAGGTACCTAAATATCCCGACATATTTGATAACCTTGATTTCCTATAGAACTAGCTAATACGGTGCGATAGATATATAGAATATATATAGGTAGAAATACAGATACAATCAATCAGAAAGAGAATCAAGTTCAGAGTCTTCTTCGCAGAAAGAACAAGAGCCCCAGTTATACTTTTCGTGAATCTTACAGAAAATAAGAGTCTTGCCTTTTTTCTCAACTTTCTTAGTTTTCTCAGCATTTACGATTTCCCCAGAAACAGGGATATATCCAGAACTTTTAGCTACCCAGCATGCGTTGGCCAGCGCGTCTGGTTCATCATCTTTAATGCCCTCGGTTTTATGGTGAATCTTCAAATGAAGCGAGCCAGGAGGATGTTCTACTTTAAGTGCCAGAGTCTGTTCTTCAAGTTTTGGAATCTCGCAGCCTTCGATCATATCCTGTTGAAAGAGATTTTGGAAGTTAATGTAGACTTCTGATTTATTTGGTAAAGAGTAAGTCAGAGCTTCTATTTGAGTTTCAGAAAAAAGGCCTCTGCCCATTAAATCGTTTTTAACTGAATCGCCGACTCCCATCTTGTCATAGCCAAATTTAGGAATAGTTACATCTGGAAGATTTTTCAATCTCTCAATCTCATCATAGACCATTTCCCTTTTTGTCTTAGGTTTGAATTCTTGCCTATATACAACTCTAATTCTAGGATAAGCAGGATATAATAAGTTAGGTACTTGGATAACCCCATATAATGTATTAAAATCTGTATCTTTAGTTTTAGGATCCTCAGAAGCAAAGTCGCCACCTAGAAACATAACAGAACCTGGAGGAATAGCCATGTTTATATCATAGTTTTTGAATCGAGTATATTGCTCTTTTGTAATAAAGCCACCACTTGCCAGCATGTACGTTGCAGCATATACAGAAGCGAATCGAATAGCAGGTAATGTTTTTTTCTTATATAAGTATTCTTCAAGAGTATTATTTGGATTGGCTAACCAGTTATAAGAATAGTTATGGAAGATTTCCTCATTTCTAAGCCACCAGGCAAGTCCGTTCTGACCGTTAGGATTAGTAAGTGAAATTATCTGACCCATAGTAAGAAATGGGTGTTTCCAGTTCTTAGTTGCATTAGTTCTAGGTTCTACACATTGCTGATAATAAGCTATAGGTTCCATAGTGCATACTTTTCGTTCCCAAAACCCTGTTTCATCCATTACGACTAAAGTAGCAGGAAAAGAAAGAATTGCAGGAGTAGGTGGAAATACTCTAATTACTGAAGTTCCGATACCATCAGGAGATTTTAAATGATACTCAGTTCTGTTTTCTACTTCATCTACAAAGGGTGTTAAGTCTATTCTTGACCTATTTCCCATCCATTTGATTTCATCAAGTATTCCTTTAGCTTGTTGTTCAGAACGTGAAATAAGCATGACGCTTGCATTGTTTACATGTAAAGCATGGTGAAAACCTTTTATTATACCAAATCCCCAGGTTTTACCAATTTGATTAGAAGCAGTTGCATGAATGAATCTATGCCTGTCGTTATTAACAAGGTCTTGATAAAAGTAATTTTCTAGTTTTAAATTCTGTTTATCACGAAGAGTAGCGTAAGACCAGACTGTAGGATCCCTCATTAAATAAGCCGCTTTAGATTTAAACTCATCAATAGGAATATTTAATTTTCCTAGTTTATCCCAGGCATCGAATTTCTCCTGTACTTGTAGAGCCCCCTTTTCCCTAGCTTCGAGAAAATTATTCTCATCAACTTCTTGAAGTATCATTCTTCTGCTCACCGAACATCATCTTCCGAATATCATTATAATCATCATTGAGATTGAGATTGATCTTCTTTTTGCCGAACTTTAACTCATGTGAAGTCGAGACGCAATCTTTTAAAAGCCTAATCAATCTCATATCAGCGTCATTAAGAGCAAAGCCTTTTTCTAATTTCTTCATAACTCTCATGCTCATGTCTGTATCTAGTACTTGAATAATGCCGTCTAATCTTTGTATCTCAGTAAGTTCTGCAGTAGATTTAGATTTTATGAATATCTCAAATAAATTTCTTTTTTCGATAGCATCGTTTGCTTTAGAAAAATCAACTCCTGCGTCTTCCATCATTCTTACTACAGGAGAAGGTTTGCTTTTAACTACTTTCCTTCCTGCTCCGAAATATTTAATTGCATTGACTGAAGACTTTAATTTTCCTATCTCTGTTCTAGGCCCAGTTTTTTTTCCAAAAGTATCTTCAAGAACATTAGGATTCCCAGATTTTTGACTTCCGACCATAGCTTTCATTATATTTTGTTTTACTATTTAAATACTACTATTAGAAAAGCGAAAAGTATTTATATAACCTATATCCACAGATTAGATAGGTGATATTATGACAAGCGGAACTGCAACATCATTTAAAAGTGGATCAGGAATTGCTATTATAATTAGCAAAAATGCTATCGAAGAGCAAGGTATTGAGCCAGGCCATGTAATTGAATATGACATAAGGCGCTGCAATATAGAAAAAAGAGAACCTAAACGTGGAAATAATTTCCAGAGAAAAAAGGAAGTTGAAGAACCAGAAACAGGAGATAATTCGGATATTGTAGCTAAAAAAGAAGAATCTGCCCCTTTAGACCCCACTCCAGAGCAACCAGAAGGAAGTATTTAAATAGTTGGTGAATAATGGAGTTAATATGAAGAATTTATCAAAATATCAGCTTTTTGGAGTAAATAAGGTAAAAAGACCCAAAAAATTGAGGTTTTTAATAAAAGATTTTTTAGTCAAATTCTATGATTTTCAGGAAGAAGATAGCATAAAAGAGTGGATTACTGAAAAAGTTAAAGATTTGATTACTAAGGTCATTGACTTAATTATAACTGGAATTTTAGTCTATATTGCCATAATTCCTTTTGCTTATTTATTAAAATACTTTACAGGTTATTACATTCCTAGGTCTAAAATACCCCTAATAATTATATCATATGGGTTTATTTGGGCAGCAGGAGAGAAGATCCATGGGATTTTCGTGAACGGAAAGATGAAGGCAAACGCAGCTTTGCCTAGAACGAGGTAAAAAAATGGAACTAAAAAATGAACAGAAAGAAGAAATAAAAAAAGAGTTAGTAGTAGATAAACCAACACCTGAAGTTCTTGCAAAAGATATGCAAAGGATGAGAAATTATATATTAAAAATAAAAGAAATAGAAGATCACAAGGTAGTAATGAAATTCAAAAGAGAAACTTTAGTTGATTGGTCATCTCAAATGGAATCGGGTACTATAACTCAGATGACTAAAGAAGGAAAACTTGAAACTAAAGAAGAATTGAAACACGATATAATCGCTATCAAAAAAGTAATCAAAGACTTTGAGATAACTGAATTATTTTATAAAGAAGAGTTGTATAATCTTACTGAGAGAGCAGGAATATCTATTAAAATTATGGAAGCTGCAATAAAAAAACAATACAATGAGGTGAACGCTTTCTACGACGAGAATTTCAAGAAAGCATAAAATGTGGTTTGAATCTAATAAATTAGTTGAAATAAAATCATCACCAATGTTCAATGAAACATTCCCTACAGTATTTAGGGGATTGGTAAATAGGCCCGCAGCTTATACAGATATAGACTTCTGGATAGAGAGAACTCCAGAGGCTATAGCTATACTTAATGCAATTATCACTGACATGAAACCCCATAGTTATAGGTTTACACCTTTAAAGAAAACAGACGGTGAAAATAAAGTTGCAGCTGCTGAAAAATTTGCAAAAAGAGTTAGATATTCGGAAGAGTATGCAAAAACATTATGGGATGGTTTGCTTTATGGCGACGATTATATGTGGATGAGAGTTATCCCTCAGAAATCTATGACAACGCTTGTTTCAACGACTATGGTTAAAGCAAATAAAGTATTCAAAGCAAAATATGGATTTGAATACAAAGCTTCAGAATTAGATTTAACTTTTGGCTCAGATGAAGATTCAATAAAATCATTAAGGCATGTTCCTGCTAATACCATGAATATTGACCACAATAAAAAAGAGATAATAAAATTTAGGCAGATTGTTGGAGATGATGAAATACATTGGGCCCCAGAAACTATTATGCACAATAAACTTATGACAATGAAGGGAAAAGTCTATGGTTTCTCTCCGACAATAGCAACATTAACCGAAATGAATATTATTGGTTACTTAAAAGATTATGCGGGAACTTTTTTTAAAAATGGTGGAATTCCAGATTGGATGTTTATTTTACCGACTGAAATGGCAGGAAGTAAAAATCATAAATCATTAATGAGTATGCTAACCAAATATAAGAATCCACAAAACAAACATGGAAATTTAGTTTTTACAGGAGAGGTTCAACCTCACCAATTAAATAAATTCGATAAAGATATGGAGTTCAGACAACTTGCAGTTTATTTAACAGGAGTTTTAGCTCTTGCACATAATATGCCTTTGTCGAGGGTAGCTTCTATAATAGGCAGTGAAGTAAAAATAAGCGCAGGAGCAGATGATCTATCTAATGAAGGTTATTGGAATAAAATAGACGAACAACAATGTCAAAGAGAACGAATGCACAATTCTCAACTTTGGGGACCTTTTTTTGGAGTGAAAATAAGATTTGACAGAGGATACAAACAGAACGAAGTAAGGGAAGTTCAAAGAGCTGTCCAGGCAGGAGAAGCTGTTTCTAAGATTAATATGCTTCTTGCAAACTTTGATAAACAAGTAAGTATGAACTATTTGAAGAGTATGTTTTATTTAGACGAATCTGATTTGGAAAATGGAAAAGCAAAAATGCTAGATACTTTAGGGACTGAAAATCAAATGCCTAACAATAAATTATTGAAAGGTCCTGCACAGCAAGCACAGGCAAATCAGAAGAAAAAGGAAGTGATTCCTCGTCAGAAAGAAACAATGAAAAAGTAGTATTTAAATAGTTGAGCCTTAATTTAGAATTCTGAGGTTGTTTAGGTATGTCAATAAAGGATAAAGGGCAAAAGAAAGTTTGTCTAGTAAGTCATGTTGAATATAAAGCTGTTGATGTAGCAGGTAAAAAAGAACATCATATTTATGGGTTTGTTTCTGCTCCTTGTGTCGATAAAGATAACGATTATATAGGGGAAGACTTACAAGAAAAACTTGTAGGAAGAATCAATAATGGTTTTGCAAACAGGGGAAGTTGGAATCACGATTTCTTAATTGAAGATAATTATTTACCAGTTGCAAGTGCAAAAGCAGAATTGCGTATGCACCCTGATTTGAATAAACAAGCAGCATATGTTGATGTTGTTTTAGATCCTGATTCTCCAAAATTTAATGAAATTGTATCTCATGCAGAAAAAGGAGAAATAAAAGGTTTTTCAATTGAATATCCTAAAGACCCAAAAAGTCATTCAGAATTTATGGGTGACAAATTAGTTAGAGTTTTCGACGAGATTCCTGCATTTGGATTTGGAATTATCGGAGGAGATTTTTCTCCAAGAAATGATATGGCTTACGCTGATGGCTTTGAATATAAAGCTTATTTTGATAAAAAAAACCCCGAGGTGAAAGGTAAAATGCCTGAAGAAGAAGAAAAGAAAGAAGCAGAAGCAAAAGAAGTTGCTGCAAAAGAAGCTGAAGCTAAAAAAGAAAAAGAAGTTGCCGAAACTAAAGCAAAAGAAGAAGCTGAAGTAAAAGCTGCAAAAGAAAAAGAAGCAGAAGCAAAAGCAGCTGCAGAAGCAAAAGGAAAATCAGATTCAGAAATTAAAGCAGAAGCTGAACTTAAAGAATTCCAGGAATTCAAAGCTGCAAAAGCAAAATCAGAAAAAGCTACAGAATTCAAAGAAATGATTGACGCAGGAGTCAAAGCAGGACTTAAAGAGATGGCAGAAAAAGGATCACCATATTTAGTACCTGGTGGGAAGTTTGATGTAAAAGGTGTTGAAGATAGTTTAAAATCATATAAAGGAACTATGGAAGACGACAAATCAACATTGAATGAGAAGTATAAGGCTGCTGCAAAATTACATAACCAGTTAGATCCTATGGGCATAACCCAAAGAAATACTGGATTCAAAGCATTGTCCCTTGGTAGCTTTGAAGTAACTGGTCCACTTCAAAATTGTTTTGAAGTAAAAGCTTCAGCATATAAAGCTCAGTTAGAGCATGACACACACAAGACACTAGATACAGATTATTATCAAAACGCAGCTGAATTAAGAGACATATATGACCCTGTTATTAGAAGTCACTTAAATGATAGGACAACCTATTATGGTCTTTTGAAGAAAATAGATGCAAGTGGATTCGCAGATAGATACGGATTTACAGCATGGATTGACAGAGTTGCAGGCGCAGGTGGAAACACAAGCACTTACAACTATGATGAAGGAGACACACTTACAGGACAAAAAGCTAGTATGTTGAAAATGCAGATACCTTTCATGTGGTATGCAGCAGTCGTTCAAGTTAGTGGACAGATGATTGCAGCTTCACGAGGAAGGGGTAGCATTGGAGATGTTTTCTCTAAACAAGTTGAAAGAGCTTCAACTGATTTGTTGAGAGGAATAAATGCTGACTTGTTTGGAAACACTGCAGGATTCACAGCAGGTGGTAAAGTTCTAGGACTTCAATACTTGCTTGCAAGTGCAAGTGATTTATATGGCCTAGAAAGAAATTCCACATACACTACACTTCAAGGAACTACAACTGCAAAATCTGGAACTCCAAACCCTGCAAAGACTGATCTAAGGAAAGCTATGAGGGTCGTAGAAAAGAATGGTGCTTTCCATAGCGATTTGATGGTTGTTTGTGACCATATCCAGAAAGACAAAATATTAGGTCTAATGGATGAAGCACAGAGATTGACTACAGTTCCAAGAGCAGGATTTGAAGGAATGCCTAGCTTTGACGACGTGCCAATTCATTCAGATGATCAGTGCCCAGATGGGTTTATCTACATCTTAGACATGAGACACATGGGATTAGCTGTGCAAGTTGCTCCAACATTTGAGGATCTTGCAAAAACTGATGACAGCAAGAAAGGATTTGTTAAGACCTACTTTGCTCACTTCAGCAGCGCACCTAACCACAACTATTTATATACAGGATTTGCTACTACATAAGTAGCATTTCATTTTTAATTTAACGAGGTGAAAAACAAAAATGGTTGATAGAACAAGCAACACAGTATTTTATACAAAAGGACTTCCAGGTATTATCTATTTTAAGACTAATGCAAGTAATGGAGACACATTTTTAATACCCTATGGGGTAGCTGAAGAAGCATTCGGTTCCTCTAGTGGAGATGATGATGCTATAGCAACATTTACTGCTTCAGGCTCAAAAGTAACAGTTAGTTTGATTGATGACGCAGGAGCAGCAGTAACAGCAGACGCAGACATCATTGGAAGTGTAATCCTTAAAACACAATAAAATGGTAAAGGCTGCACAGGATATACTAAGACCCGATGGTTCAATTATCAAGAGAGGAAGTGATTTACCTTCTGATCTTGTTCAAGAATTTGAACTATCTAGTCCACAACTTTTAGACTGTTATATAACTCAGAATGCTCAATATTTTAAGAAAGTTGGTAAGAAATTGATTCCACATTCCAAAGTATTAGAGGAAGACTTAGTTGAAGTCAAAGGAAAAGTAACAATCGAGAAGAAAGGTACATCTTACAGCAAAGAAGAATCAAAAGCTTTGAATAGAGCTGACCAAGAAAAAATCTTAAAAAAGAGACTAGTCTCATTTTCATCAAAAGATAAAGAAGCTGATCTTATCAAAAAAATTGTGGAGTCTAATCCAAAATGACAAAACACGATAACGATGGAAGGGAATGGGAAAACATAGAGATAGACAAAGTAACAGCAGGAGATATTACAATAAAGGTAATGGATTCTGGAACAGAAGATGCTTCAACATTTTATTTACAAAAAGATTCATTAGGATCAGGATTTATATTAAGACCTGACGACAATGTAGCAATAGTAAGAATAGGTGGAAAAACCTATAGAGATCCTATACCTGTATCTTCTGCAGGGTTTGTTATCAGCAAGATTAAGGATTTTGCAAGTATTGTCATAAGAACATTGAATGATAATACTCATATAGATTTGGTGGTGATGTAAATGCCAGAACCAGGATTAGTAAAACAATTATCATTAAAACTAGAAGGCGCAACTGTAACTACAGGAGTTTTTGTTAGAGCAAGAAATGGAAGAACAGGAGAGTTTCAAAAGAAACAAACAAATAGTTCAAGTGAAGTAATTTTCTCTCTTATGGATTTATCTTCTGATGGAACACCTACTGGAACCAAATCTGGAGTAAACAATGGAGATGTTATATCTTATCAAGTTCAAGGAGATTCTTACGCTGGAGGAAATTATATTATAGATTCAAAAGGTGGAAGAAAACTAACTATATCTCCTACAGATAGAACAACTTCAAATACGGTGGGTGTGTCAATATGAAAAAAACAATTCCAATAATTTTATTGTGCATATGTATTTTTGCTGCAATTAGTTTAGCTTTTAATATAGCATTGACTAATTTTGATGAATTAATCTTATCTCCAGAAGATAATTATCTTAATATTCAAAGAGATGGAAATACTTCAGTACTTTGTAATGCTACTCCACAGGATGATTATTCTATTTCAAACATTACACTATTTCATAATATAACAGGAACCTGGCAGTTTAATCAAACTGTTAATTTTACTGAATCAAATGGAACATCAAGACAAGCAATATTTGGGATAAATGGTACTCCAGACGGAATTAGTTTTAAATGGGCTTGCGAGATAGGAATCAATACTACATCTTCTACTGGTTATAACATAACAGACAATAGGACTATTTTTACTGAAAGGCCCCCTGCAATTAGAATAACATCACCTTCAGATGCAGGAATTTCTAATAATAGGCGAGTTAATATGAGAATAAACATAACTGGCCCAAGAGTAAACGGTGGAGGAAGTACAGAAAAATTCTCTTGTTTTATCTATGAAAATAGCACAAGAAATTATACAACTACTTTTACTGGATTTAATTTAATTAATAACAGCAATCTTTCTGATGGAAGTGATTTTATAAATAATATAACTTATGAATTTCTAGGAGACGGAGTCATAACCTGGAATATAGACTGCGGTGAAAGGTGGTCTCAACTAGTTCATGGAACTTTAGATATAAACAGAACAATTACAATAGATACTACAAATCCTACAATAGCTGATACATTGCCTGCAGATGAAGCTATCTTATCATCTCAGACAGTAAATTTTAACTTTACAGCAACAGATATTAATTTAGACTTTTGTACTTTATATACCAATCACACATCTTTAAATTGGAATGAAACAGCTTATAACGAAAGTATTGATACTATGACTAGTGGAGTTCCTTATAATTTCTCTGCTAAAGATTTTGGATCCGATAATGATGTTCTTTGGGGGATAAGATGTAATGATACTGCAGGAAACTTTATTTGGACTGAAAACAGAACCTTTTCTATAGACACAGTTCAACCTGAAATTGATGTAGATAATGTAAGAAACTATTCTATTGCTAATGATTGCAAGGGATGGCAGATTGATTTTAACTTTTCAAAGGAAGTAAACGCTACGTTTACTTACGGTCTTAGTTCATTGGCTGAAACAAATACAGAAAAAAATACAGTCTATCAAACAAATCAATCATTCAATATTACATTCAACAATGCTTATGAAACTGACCATTATGCTAATCTTACTTTCTGTGATAGAGCAGGAAACTGCAATACTTCTTATCCAGAAATGGTTTTAACATCACCTATTGGTCTTTGCACAGGATGGACAATTTGGTCTGTTTATGACTCTGTAATAAATATGTCAGATTACTTTACAGCAAGTACTTCAGACTTCATTTATCTATGGAATATAACTGGACAGTCCTGGACATCTTATTCAGCATCATCAACAGTAAATGGTGCATTTGATTTAGGAATTGGAAATGCTATCTATTTATTTGAAAGTACAAATGCAACTTACTTTAGAAACAGATCTGGAACTCCAAGCTATCATTTGAACATAACAGAAGGAGATAATTATTTCGGATTGTATCACGACTATACATTTGGAAACCTAACTTTTAATGTTTTTAGAAATCAAAGTGGTGGTAATGCAACAACTGCTAGTATTTACGGAGCAGGAGGAAAATCATTTAACTTTACCCATTTCTTTAGTTACAATAATTCTGCTCAATCCTGGGTAGGATATACTCACTTATGGGATGAAAATAATAACACCCCATTAGGGAAGATACAAAAGAATGGATTAGATACGCTTTGGGCTTATTCAGAGTTCAATGTAAGCATAAATGTGACTTCAAACGGACACATATTTGGGAACTGGACTTAGAGGTGCAAAATGAAAAAAATAATTTCAATGATAATTTGTTTAATGATGCTAGCTACATTTGTTACTGCAACAAATAGAGCTCCAACACCAAGACCTTTTGAGGTCTATGTATTTTACCAAGGTGAATCAGTAGAAGGATTCAGTTTAGAATTTACTATAAATGGTCAGACAATTACAAAAAAGACTAATTCAGTTGGCGGAGTAATGGTAGATTGGGATTTAGGATATAGTGTTGATTTTCCAGTTGGAAAAGAAATTAATGGATTATCTTTTTATTCTCAAGTACTTTCAGTAAGATGTGGTCTTGATGCTTGTGACAAAGATTATCCTTTTGATGGATTGGAAATACCTACAAGCATAACTATTAATCTTGCAGATGCTCCAGTAATTGATGATCTGGAGCCTGAACCAGAACCAATTCCTGAGCCTGTAGTAGAAGACAAAGTAACTTCAAATTCAGATAACACAATAGCTTTAATAGAATCAAACTACGGTGAATGTGTAGATGTTGTTATTACAGACAATAAACTTTCTAGTTTAATAGATGATGTAATTGATTTTGATACAGAAGATTATGATGTACATGAAGAGATAAGAGTTAAATATTGCATAGAAACTAGTATAGATGATTCTGACTATGGTTTAGACCCTGTTATTGTAATAGAAGAAGGAGAAATTGAATACAGATATGTATTTGACGATATTCTTCCTCTTGCTGATATAGAAGACGATGAAGAACTAGAGATTAAATTCTTAGTAGAAGATTATGAAATAATCTCACTTAGTTCAAGTAAAATGACAGTTAGACATGGAGAAGTATTTGATTATCTAGAAAATTGTGTAGAAGGAGAAATCATAGATTTTGATGGACTTCCACTTACAATAGGGACAATAGGAGATGATTTTGTCTATGTTACTTACAATGGAGATAGCGAACAGATTTATAGAGAAGATACAGGAGAAGTAGGTGGTATTCAAGTTTATGTTGATGAAGCAATCCCAAGAGAAGATAAACCTAATATTTGCAAGATAAGAGTAGCAGAAGATATTGAAGAAGTAATAGAAGACGGAGACGAATACAACGATGATTATGACTATGTCATTCAAGACGGTTATATTGGAATAACAAATTCAAAAGAGTTTAAATATCTAGACGAAGAAAACAAGCCCCTTAAACTAGGCGACAAGATAGAACTTCCTAATGGAGTTATTATCAAATTCAATGAGATAACAAGTTCAGACGTAACAGAAATAGACATCAGAGTTAGAGATAGTTACTTAAATGTAAATGGAGATAAAGAAGACTCATTTACTTTTAACAACCAAGACTATGATGAACTATTCGTAGGGTCTGAAGGAATTTTAGACGAAGACAAAGTTTTAATTTCTAACAAAGTAAGAATAGGAGAATCAGATGTTTATCTAGAAAAAGGAAGTATCATAATAGGAGATTTAGTTATTGAAATGGATTTCCTAGATATACTCTATAAAGGAATCTCTTATGCAACTAAAGACGAAAGTTATCTAACTCACGAAGGGATTATATTTAAGAATCCAGAGGATTCAGTTAACGGACATAGTACTTTTGACATAATTGTTCCAGACGAAATACCTGAAGTAAAAGTAACTATAGGGGCTGAATCTGAAACAATAGGTCTACCTGTTGAACCAGAAGAATGTCCTGCGCCTACAACTGAAGAATGTTTAGAAACTGTCTGTCCAAAAGAAAAAGTTTGTTCTGTTACTTCATGCCCTCCTTGTGCCCAAACTGAATGTCCAGTGGTAACCTGCCCCGAACCAGAAGGAGATAATTTAGGAGCAATAATCATATCTGCTATTGCTGCCTTACTTACGGGAGGGTTTGGTGGAAAGTATTTCACTAAAAATACAGCATTAAGTTCTCAAGGTGGACTAAAGACCCATATGGGCAGAGATGGAATTGAAAAGGTAAACCATAAACATAGGGGAATAAGAGGTTATCATGACCCTTATACTAGTCATAGAGACGAAGTAGAAAGACACCCTAAAGGACAATTACTCCCCCATTATAAACAAAACGAAAAAGGAGTTTGGGAATACATCAAATAAATGAATGAAAAAAACAATTGTTTATATTTTAATCTTTTTTCTTTTTATTAGTTCCATTGCTGCAATTACTTGGGATCCCCTTTCTCTTTCTAATCTTAAAGATACCTTTGATTCAATATATGCTTCAATTACAGATGTGCAGAATTGGATAGGAACAAACAGCACAGCAGACAGGGCATATACAGATACAAGAGTAGATTCGATGGAGAATTTATCAATAGATGATATAACTGCAAGCAATGTTACGATTAAATTAGGTAGCGGTTCTCCTACAATAGACCAAGTGCAAGAATATTTAGACAATACTGGTTCTTCAGGCTTTTTTCTTGGAGGAGATTTAAGTGATGGAGGAGCTGGAACTTTAGATGTAGCTGCTGGTTCAGGATTTATTAGAACGACAAATGATAAGAATGCAGAATTACAATCTTTTAAATGGAGTGCTTCAGCTGGAATTTCAGTAACAGATAATACAACACAATATGTTTATGTAGATGATGATGGAGTTATTTCAATAAATCAAGATGAATTTTTAGAAAGACCAGATTTAATTCAGATTGGAGTTGTTGTAAAAGAGAGTGGTGCAATACTACACGCTTTCAAACTAGGTGTTCGTTTAGAAGATAGCATTGGAGAAGCTGGAAGATTTTTAAGAAGAGTTTTAGGTATTTCAAGAAATAACAGACTTAGAGGATTAATTTTAGGTCAATCAGGCGATGTGAATAGAGATGTAACAATGACTGCAGGGCAACTAGAATGGGGAAGAACATCTTACATAATAACTGCTTTTGATACATCAGGAACAGATAATTTTTCAACATATTCAGCTAGTGGAGAAGAAAATGCTACAGCTTCAAATTGGGATAATTTGCAATATGATAATTCAGGAACTTTAACAGCATTGGCTAATAATCGTTGGGCTAATCATTTTGTTTATTTAGAACCAGATAATCATTTAGTTTTTGTATATGGCAGAGAGCAATTTACAACAGAAGCTCAAGCAGAAAATGAAGCTGTACCTAGTTCATCTTTACCAACTAGAATAACTGAAACGAGTATTTTAATCGGAAGATTTATATTCCAAGAATCTTCAAACACTGCAACAATTTTAACTAACTTTCCAGCAGGGAAGTTTGATAGTGCAGGTGTAACATCTTATTCAGATTTAGCTAATTTACCTACTGGAACTTGTACTGGTGATGATAAATTTTCAGCTTTTGATGGAACTACATTTACCTGTTCAGCAGACCAAACAGCAAGTGGGGCAGGAACAGGTTTATGGGATTTATTCCAGGATAACTATCATAGGTTTAACCAAAGCAGAACAACAGGAGAAACTATGGATGTTGAGAATATAAATTCCACTAATTTAAATGTTTCAGATAGTATATTTCTTAATGGTTCAGGCATTTCAGCATGGAATGAAATAAACCTAACTACCACATTAACAGCAGACGAGGCAAATGTTACTATAGTGAATAATGTTATAGGATTACTGCCTTTAGATTTAGCACAACACATTAATACATTAGTCTGGATTACAGCACAAGTAGCCGCATTAGATAACTTCTGGTCAAAAGCACAGATATTAGAATTAGATTATAGGAACAGTTCAGAAATCAATAAAAGCATAGAAGTAAATATGACTAATCATCAAACTAATTTCAAACACGGAAACACAACAGCGGAGATTCAAAATGTAGCTGTAGGTGGTGATGTTTCTGGAACTGTAGGAAACATTGCTATAACTAAGAATTATAACACTACTGCTGAACTAGAAAAGAATGTAAAGGCAGATAACGCTACACAAGCAGATACCGCTGCATCATTAGACGGTACTATAACAGAAAATCAGATATCAAACTTAGGGCCCTATCTTCCAACAACTGCAAGCGGATGGCTAAATACTTCTACTCAGACTACAACAGATATAAGGGTAGGAATAGGAACAACAACTCCTGCACATCAATTAGAAGTATCTGGTTCTATGAATGTAAGTTATTTAAACGTAACTAATGCGATTATAATGGGTCAGATATACATAAACCAAAGCCATACTTGTTATGACTATCCGACATTGGCTAACTGTCAATTTTTCAATGGGTCTGGAATATGTGTTGGCTCATGCTAAGATGAAAAATGAAAAGAATTTACTTCCAAACAATAATAAAATGGCTTATCGGAATTGGAGCAGCTGGTGGAACAATAATAGGGGGAATATTCTATTACCTTTCTATAATCGGAGCAATTGAAGTCTTGGGACATTCTGGAGATTCTTTTTGTAAAGGTACACTAGAAGACCCTTGTTATGCTTATATTAACTTTACAGCTAAAGAAGATATATTTCTTTATCCAGAAGGATATGACCCTTGGGGAAGAAACACTACTTTCGAATTCGAGCCTAATTTAAAATCATGGAAACTACAAAGGTCATGGGGAAAAAGTTGGAGAAATATTCCTTTAGATAAAGTCTGTACTGGTACTTGGTGCGGTCTTTCTGATTCTAAAGATAAAAGAAAGTTTAGTATTGCTTTTAGAGAAGGAAGAACTTATCAGATAAGAATAGTAGCTTACAAATATAATTCAAATGAAACTATCAAATGGAGTGCTTTCGATGGAGAGATAGACCCTTACTGGTATGGAACACAGTCTATTCCAGACAATACGCCTATTAACGAAACACCAGAATACAATGAAACTCACGAATGGGTTTATGAACCTGATAATGGAAGTGGAGGAAACTGGTATGTTATTCCTAAGTTTAGAGGTGGAGGAAGTCCTAGTGAAGAAGGGGGTCAACCATCTGTTTATGTTCCAGAATCACAATCAAACACAATAACAATAAATCAATTTACAACCCCTTACATCTCAGAAGAAAGTTTAAACTTAAGAATAACAGAAGAAAGCGGAGAAGTAGTTATCAACACTTCTATTTTTAATTGCAGACAGAAAATACCTGAGTTAGAAACAAAAGCTTTTTTAAAGTCATCAATAGGCACAAACGATTATGACGTTCTAATTTCAGGGAATAAATATGATTATAATTTTTCAAGAGTAACTAAAGTAACTACTAATATTAAAGAAATAAACGAAGAGATAATTTGTGATGTAGAACCAGAAATAAAAGGTTGTAAGGCTTATTTCGGAGGAGTTTATCTTAATCTTTGTGATATTAATCTTAATGTTAATCTTAATAAGAGTTTAGATTCTAAAACTGGTTTGACTACTTTGTTTACTATATTAACTTCTGATAATAATTCTAAGTTTTCTTTAAGAGACCCAGAGATTGTTATTACTAACCAAAGTCTTGGAATTTTCAATCAAACTGCTGGTGGTACAGCTCATGTTGCCCTTATGAGTAATGATTCCAATTTAGTTGGATATTGGCGTTTTAATGCTGAAGATGCAGGTGACCATTCTGCACAGGATAATGATGGAACTGTTATAAATGCTATTTGGAACTCTACGGGGGGAATTAATGATACAGGAGCGTTTGAGTTTGATGGGGATGGGGATATTGTTGATTTTGGTCATGTTACAATCCATGAAAATGTTTCTGGATTGACAGTAAGTGTATGGGTTCAAACAGATAGAATATCTGACCAACAGTATATCGTCCACGATTTGACAGGGGGTAATGATGCAATTAGACTTTTTTACAGAAGTAATGATAATATAGAGTTTACAATATGGAATCAATCTAATGTCGGTGCAACAGGTGTTTTTACTAATGCAATACTAGACAATGATTGGCATCATATTGTAGGAGTTTATAATGGAACACATGTCGCTCTTTATGTTGATGCTGTAAGAGGAAATATAGTTGTAAGTTTACAAGGCAATACACAATCAACTGGAGATAATCCTCTTCTGATTTCAAACTCTGGTGCAAACGCTTGGAACGGTTCAATAGACGAAGTAATGATATGGAATAGAAGCCTATCACAAGCAGAAATAACAGAATTATATCAACAAACAAAACAATTATATTTCCCTTCTGGAACATACATAACCCCAGTACAAAACCTAACAAGTAACGGAAGTGTTACACCTTTAAATAATCTTAGTTGGGTTTGTGATGAACCTGTTGGTACTAATTGTAGTGCTAGTGTTAGGAGTGTAGATATGAATTTAACTCCAATATTTTGGGCAGGTTTTGATGGGGATAGTGAAACCATTGTAAATGATTATACTAAAAACTTTGATGGGACTTTAGTTAATGATGCTTTTATTAATAAAACAGGGGGATTTTTTGAACAAGGTTTACAAGTAGATGGAGATGAGGATTATTTTATTAGTAATGGCAATATTGGAGTTAATTTCACTAATGTTACTGTTTGTGGTTGGTCTAAACTAGCTGAGACAGAAACAATAGGGTATGTTATTTCTATAGGAAATCAAGTTATTGCTGTAAATATGGAATCAGGAGGATATGAGTTCCTGTTTAATGGTGATGGAACTGATTGTAGTATTTTTGACTTCCAAACACCATCTTTAGGTACGGGAGCATGGCATCAC
>SDBT01007628.1_pt1 | contig 17774 bp, 13 predicted proteins | sample 2277101 | NCBI WGS metagenome assembly SDBT01 (sample SAMN10404973, study PRJNA504765) | marine sediment metagenome | isolation source: marine sediment core GS10_PC15, 103 cmbsf | place: Arctic Ocean: Southern Knipovich Ridge | collected 2010 | reverse complement strand
TGAACAGGGTGTATGAAAAGAAATACAGAAACGATCATGAGTAATGAAAAAGGCGTAAACCAGTCACACGTCAATTTTTATTAGTAAAAATGGAGTATCTGGCGGAATATATCAACCGATTTTCTCTCTCTTACGCTTTGGGAAAACCGCAGGGCATGTTGGAATTCTGGCGGTGATTACCTTGCCCGTAAACTATACAGCGATAATTATTACTATTCTTCAAAAGTCACTTTCCCGTCTCTTGAGATGTTCTTTATTTTATCTTTGCCCTGATAAACTGCTGCCGTAAGCCAGGTTTTAACGCTTTTCCCCGCTTTCAATTTCCCGGCGGTATTATTTTTAATCGCATAATCCAACCCGGCACATGGGAAACCTGACCAGGTTTCCAAGCCCATATGATAGGTGCGATGGAACCATGGGTATCCGATCCCGCCACCGAAACCCTGCCATAGGAGAATGTATTTCCACATCAAGGGATCGAAGGCAAAGCCGAATCCAACCTGTTTGGAGGTATTGGAAACTCCAATCCATGGTTCTTTGAAGTCTGTTAAATAAACGTTATCCATTGTCCCTGCATCTGGTGAAAGCACTTTCCGCACGTCCACCTTGTTCCCATCCAATCCTTCCACATAGGGCCATCTTCCTTCTTGATTGAGTTTCATGCGGTAATCAGGCCCGTCTTCGTCTTCCCACACGATGGTTTTACAATCAGGGCACTCGATACGGCAGGAACTATCCAGGAAAGGCGCACCGAGGACCGGATGATGCACCCAAACATAATCGAGGTCTTCTTTACTGTCGTTGGTCAGCTGTTCTTCGATGAACAGAGACGGGATATTAGACTTGAGCGTGAGGATCTTGCGGACGATGAAAGGAGTGCGGTAGGTGCGCACCCAGAGGGCTAGTTGTACACACTCAGGATCATCACGGAGGATTCGGTATTCCCACGGGATATTGACTGTATCAGAAAAGAATCCCAGATGTGCCCCCTTATAATCGCAAGCGGGACCGCCATTAGGAAGCGCTTCAAACCATGCACCTGACCAATGGTCTAAGAACGGGGATGTATCGTCTCCTGCAACCGGAGTGAAGTTAGATGGATTGTGCAGTTTATTAGGGCTGCGCCACATAAAATCAATATCCAGGGGTTTGTATAAAAATTGAGAAATTTCCGAACCTTTCTCAGGATGAACCAGTATTTGCACCAGTTCATTCTGGAGCAGGACTGAGTGAATGCCGTTCCACACTAAATCATCATTGATTCGGCATCCATAATTGCGGCCGGAATCAGAAATGGGAAATAAGTCGTTCATTATACAATCTCCTTTTTATTAACTATTAAAGTGGTTTCTTAGATTCTATATTTTGAAGGATTGAATTTGTGCACAAGAGTCAGTGCTACCATAAGAAGTGCCATAAAAATTATAACGTAAAACCGAAGCGCATCCCGCCGAATTCCGCAATCACACCCACAGCCCAGAAACTGATCATACCGCCCAGCCCCGCGAATATGAAGAATGAACTCAAGCTCATATCCTCAGAACTCTGAAAATCTTCAGATGCGGCGGCTTCTTTTTTTATTAGTTTCTCCTATTGGAATTTACCCCGCCCTTGAATAGGCCAGAGCGCCTCAAGATCATCATTGCGCATAACATAGTAGCTATCGTGAAGGTTTACGGTGGTACACACATGACTTGGCAGCAGTTCTACATGGTCACCGACCTGCAAGTTAACTACAGACGGATCAAGCTCGAGAATCCCGTGCTCTTCATGCAAGGCTTTCAAAGTCACCCCGCTACGCGAAATTATTTTTGGAAGCCCATTATCGAGGGAAATCGACTTCATTCCAGAATCAATGATCGCTCTTTGGGGAGTTGGGATGCTAATCACGGTTGCCAATAGTTTGATAGATGGGATAAAAGGAAGCCCCACTTGTTGGTATTCGCTATCCATGAAGAGATACGATCCAGCCTGTACCTCTGTTACACCCGGGTAAGTTCCGGTGATATCAAAGGTGCCTGTCCCACCGGCGGTGATGATTGCCACGTCCAATCCAGACTGGCGAATCAGGTCAGCTGTAGTTATCAACTCAGACATCGCCTGCTGTGTTTTTTGGCGCCGATGTTCCTGGTCATGCTCAAACTGGGTATGGCCTTCATAACCAAAAAGACCAGAAAAATGTAATCCGGGTAAGCTGGTTGCCAGTTGCCCCAGAACCAGTGCAGGGTTACCTGGCGCTACTCCGCAGCGGTCCAGACCCACATTTACTTCTATTACCACGTGGATAATGCTTCCAGCTTTTGTTGCTTCCGCAGAAAGCATCTGAAGATTATCCGGGAGGTCTGCGGCTACGATAAGTTCAGTGGTTAATGCCATTTCCGCCAGGCGAGTGATCTTGTGCGGGTCTACAATTTCATTGGCGATCAGAATACTGCCAATGCCGGCGGATGCCATTATTTCTGCCTCCCCCAATTTTGCACAGGTCATACCGATGGCTCCAGCTTCGATCTGCTTCTGAGCCAACTGGACACATTTGTGTGTTTTAAAATGTGGACGCAGGCGGGCGGGTCCACGTTTAAAGAAATTTGCCATTTCTGCAATATTCTCATCGACTTTTTCGATATCAATCAGCAAGGCTGGGGTTGGAATATAGGGTTTATTCATATACGGCTCCAGTTAATTATTTTTTAATAGATAGACTTCTTGGTCCTGGATTAGGATACCGAACCTGCACCAGACTGAAATTCCTTTAGAAATGATTTTTATCAGTGAAATTATATCCTCAACCAGCGCAAAATAATCCGAAGCGTGGGCATTACCGCCGCACGGCCCAATAGTAAAGGCAGCCTTTTGTCTGACGGTACAGAACAGGATGAGCGGGTGCTTCCAAACAGGTTCCAAAAAAGGTTGTGAGGTGAAGTTTATTTACATCAAAGTTGTATTCTTTGATAGTACAAGAGACCTGTTTTAAATGGCAGGCTGATGAGCTCTGGTTAAGTTTAATGAGCAGTAATCTAAAACCCCTACATTTATTTGGCCTGAAATTTCGATCTCTGGCTTCATCCAGCCATTTCGATCAGAATGCTAACTGACCGCCGTCGATCACCAGTTCTGTCCCATGAATAAAGGTGGCGTCATCAGATGCCAGGAAGGCGTAGGCTGCAGCAACTTCGCCGACTGTGCCCACACGGTTTAAAGGGATTTTCTCTCTGGCGTAAGCTGCCACAAATTCAGGATCATCAATTGTTTCTGACATAGGTGTCACAATGTAGCCTGGACATACTGCATTGACGCGGATGCCGTATGGACCCAGCTCAATTGCCATTGTCTTGGTAAGCATAAGCACCCCACCTTTTGAAGCACCGTAATGGGCGTATTTGTCCTCGCCCACCAATCCATTGGTTGATGACATGTTGACGATGGCTCCTCCCTTACCACGCGCCACCATTTTTTGAGCAATCGCCTGGGCCACCAGGAACATACCGCGTAAATTGATGGCAATAACCTTGTCCCAATTAGGCGGAGTAATCTCAAGAAATGGCTCTTCCCATGCTACTCCGGCGTTATTTATAAGAATATCTATCTCGTTCAGGAATTGTTCAGCCTGCGTTATAAGAAGGGCAACATCATCCACCTTGCTGACATCGCAAGCCAGGCCGTTCACATTTCCAAGAGTAGAAAGCTCACCAACTGCATTGTCTATTCCATCTTTTTTTCGACTGCATATAAAGACACGGGCACCCTCTTCCAGGAAACGTCGTGCAGTTGCAAATCCTATACCTCGACTACCACCGGTAATCAACACACCTTTATCTTTTAATCCGCGCATATTTTTCTCCTCCGTTTTATTTTCTTGAATTCGCCAGCTCATTCCTCATCAAATAAATCACAATGCCGCTGACGAACCGAATTTTAAATTATATATTATATATAAATTAGTATTTTGACTAAAAATATATAGGTTCAATCCTTATGGGACAGTTGAAGCTGGGGAAGTTTGTTCCAATAAACTCTTTTGGCGTAAGATAGTCCAATGAATTTTACGTTCTGAATTGATCATTGATCCTTTCCCATTGTTCTCACTATACATTTGTCCGGATTGGATGAGAAATATTTACAGGAGCAAGGAAAAGAAGAAGAGTAAAAGAAAAATTATTCAGATGAAGCACTCAATTTGTTCTCTTCAGGTAAGCAGGGTCGCCTTTCCTGCCGCAATCTGGGTGAAATTGCACTAAAATATATGATGTGATTTGTGAATAAATGTAGCTGGAGAATAAGAAAAAGGAGAAGAAAATGCCATATGGATATAATGGAAAGATTTTACATGTAGATTTGACCAGCGGATCAGTTACCGTTGAAAATCCAGATAAAGAATTTTATCGAAAATATATCGGTGGAAGCGCTTTAGGGATGTTTTATCTTCTAAAATACCTTGCTCCAGGCGTAGATCCTCTTGGCGCGGATAATATAATAGTGTTTGCAGATAGCGTCGTAACAGGTGTGCCAATTTCCGGCTTCAGCCGTATAAGTGTAATTGCGAAATCACCTCTAACAGGATTAGCAGGTGATTCTCAAAGCGGTGGTTTTTTTCCTGCCGAATTGAAATTTGCCGGTTATGATGCGGTTGTAATCAAAGGAAAAGCAGACCATCCAGTTTACTTGTCCATTATAGATGGAAAAGCAGAAATCCATTCCGCAGAAAAAATATGGGGAAAAGTTACTAAAGAGGTGGAATTTCTAATCAAAGAAGAATTACAGGATGATAAGGTCCAAATAATTCAATGTGGTATTGCAGGAGAGAATAAAGTGCTTTTTGCTTCCATTATGAGCATGTCAAATCGAGCAAACGGGCGTAATGGTATGGGAGCAGTGATGGCGAGTAAGAATTTTAAAGCAATTGCGGTGCGCGGAAGAAAAAAGCCCGAATTTGCGGATCCAGATGGTGTGAAGCACCTGGCTAAATGGGGAGTGAATAAGTTTTCTCATTCAGAAATCTACGAGCTTGGACTTTTGGGAACCCCATCGGTTGTTGAACCTCAAAACAGCGTTGGCGGTCTGCCAACACGCAACTGGAACAGCGGATGCTTTGAAAATTATGCACCACTGGACGGAAAAGCAATGGAAAAAACCATTTTGCAGGGGCGTGATAGTTGTTATGCATGCATCGTTCGCTGCAAAAGGGTAGTCCACGTGGAGGATGAGAAATATCCAGTTGACCCCTTTTATGGCGGACCTGAATATGAAACGATTGCGACGCTTGGCAGTCTTTGCGGCATTGATGATCTGAAAGCCATTTCCTATGCAAATCAATTGTGCAATATGTATGGATTGGATACCATGTCTTGTGGAGCAACGATTGCCTGGGCTATGGAATGTTACGAGAAAGGAATCATTTCGAAAGAAGATACAGGAGGGCTCGACTTACGTTTTGGGAATACAGAGGCAATTTGTTTGCTACCAAAAATGATCGCTTTACGTCAGGGATTTGGAGATCTATTGGCACAGGGATCCGCACGAGCTGCAAAAATAATTGGAAAAGGTTCGGAAAGTTTGGTGGTCGCTGTTAAAAACCAGGAATATCCTGCACATATGCCACAAGTCAAACGCAGCTTGGCTTTAATTTATGCAGTTAACCCATTTGGAGCTGACCATCAATCTAGTGAGCATGACCCTGGTTATATCGATTTCCCCGAACGCATGGCAGAAATTGGATTGACAGATCCTCAACCTGAAACTGTCCTTAACAAGGAAAAAGTACGCTTTACACTTATAACCCAATACGCTTTTGCATTTATGGATACCGTCAATTCCTGTCAATTTGTCTTTGGTCCGTCTTTCCAATTGTATGGCATGGCACAGCTGGCTGATGCGGTAAAATTAACGACTGGATGGGACTTTACCGTACGCGAACTACTTGAAGTGGGGGAACGGCGCGTGAATATGCTTCGGTTTTTTAATGCCAGGGAGGGTGTTGGACGCGAGGCGGATACGCTACCTGAAAAAATTCAACAACCTTTGACAGGTGGAGCGAGCGATGGATTATCAGTTACTTTAGAAGAGCTTGAACAAGCCAAGGATTGGTATTATGAGATGGCTGGCTGGGACATTAAAACAGGAAACCCCGGTTTATTGAAATTAAAGCAATTGGGACTTGATTGGGCATATGAAAAGACTGGATAACCAAGCCGCTTTTTCCCTTTTATGCGCGTGTATGTGTGTGTCATTGAACTCGACCCCTGGCTGCACAAAAAAAGTACATGTCTTTTCACAGGCATTCTGCAAGTATTTTTAATAAAAGCGGCTCTTGCGTGTTGAATGTTTTTTAGTTTCCTGCGGTAAAGATACTTCAATGGGCTCCTGATTCTGAATCGAACTGCCTGGCGCTGGTTCTTCGAGCCCAAATACAGAGACTAAATTGGAAGATGCTGCCGTATTTCGCCAATCTTTTTGACGGCGGACGCGTACAACCGCGAATCCCGTTCCGGAATGATTTCATTTGAAAGGTTTATCTATAATAATCTTATTATAGGAGTAAAGGTAACGAGAAAATCATTATAAAATATTACAAATGGGAATCTCATGATAATATTTCAAATAGATCAAATTTATCAGACCCCTTGGACATCTATTCATCAGTGATGAAAACTTGAAATGAATTCACCCAGAATCTCTCGAAGAAAATTCGACGTTGTAGTAGTTGGTGAAATAAACGCTGATCTGATCCTACACGGTAATGTAGTTCCTGCCTTTGGCCAGGTTGAGCAAATTGTGGATTCCGCAGAATTGGTAATGGGCAGCTCGGCTGTTATTTTTGCCTGCGGGGCAGCCAGATTAGGGCTACGGACTGCATTTATTGGCATGGTGGGTGATGACTTTTTCGGTGAATTTATGCTCGATTCAATGCAAGAGCGAGGTGTTGATATATCAGGCGTTACTGTAGACACTGAAACAGGTACGGGATTATCGGTAATCCTGGCTAAAGAGGGCGATCGAGCAATCCTTACCCATCCGGGATGTATACCTGAACTGCGTTATGAGGATATCGACTTTAATCTCCTTAAAAAATGCCGGCATATACATTTGAGCAGTTTCTTTTTACTGGATAAACTGCGCCCTGACGTTGCACGATTGTTCAGAAAGGGAAAAGAGATGGAATTGAGTGTATCTCTGGATACGAATTATGACCCCGCTGAACGGTGGAATGGTGAGCTTGATAAAGCACTGGATTATGTTGATATATTGTTACCCAACGAAACCGAAGCGATAGCGATTACAGGAGAGAAAACAACAGAAAGGGTACTTGATTCATTGTTAAATCATGTTCATATCGTCGCAATCAAGTTGGGAAAAGATGGCGCTGTAGTAAAGGGTGACAATCAAATAGAAATACGCCAAAATGCAGCAAGAGTGGATGTGGTAGATACAGTTGGGGCAGGAGATTCATTTGATGCGGGCTTTGTTTTTGGATTTCTTAACGGATGGGAAATGAAAAAAACTTTAAAATTAGCGGTTGCATGTGGTTCACTATCTACACTTAAGCCAGGTGGTACAACTGGCCAGGCGAACCTTAATGAAGCGTTGGTTTTTATAAAAGAGAGATTAGATTAATATAATAAGAGACAATTATCGGATTTTTATAATTTCTACTAGAATAATCTACTAAGGAAAATCAAAAAAGGATAAAAAAAGGAATGGGGGAAAGCATAAGGTGTCATATTCCCCTTTACCTAACAGTTTTAATTCGTAGTTAGTAAATACCAAATTCAAAGCCGGCTTGATATAAGGCAATGATATTTTCTGGTGGAACTTCCTGCGAGATATTATGAATTGGTGCAAAGATGAACGCATTGTTTCTTTTTAAGATAGATGTATTCATTTTGACAAGATTTCTAATTTCTGAGAGTGAACTGAAACTGAGTGTTTCGTTCTCGATTACTCCACCAAAAAAACCCAAGTCGTTTCCATACTCTTTGACCAAGGTTTCCAAGCGCATGTCTTTTGCTGTGTACTGAACCGGATTTAATCCATCCACTCCTATCTCAATCAGGTCTGGAATAATTGGAAAAATCGAACCATCAGAATGCATATACACTTTAGCGTCTGTTTTTGATTGAATATGATCTATCAGGCGCTTATGCAGAGGTTTGAAAATCGCCCGATATAATTTAGGGGAAAAAAGTAATCCATTCTGAGAACCAAGGTCATCACTGATTCCAACCACCTGCACATAACCCGCAGTTTCAGAAAGAAGTAAGTCATAGAATGGGATTAGATACTTCTCAAGCACGCGTTCAGCAATCTCCTGCACCAAACTGGGATCTAGAATGAGGGCCATAAGGTATTCTGATGTTCCAAAAAGACTGGAACTGATCTCATATAATCCCCATGGACCATCAATTCCTATGCCTAACCCTTGGTTGAAGAGTTCCTGAGCTCGATTACCGAGATGCGAAAATCGTTCTGGCCGTAATAATGGAAACTTATAATTATTTAGCTCATCTCGACTGCAATTGAGCAATGGGAAGGTAATTTGGTTGAAGAACCCACCACCCGCAATAAACTCTCTTCCAAATTGATCAATGAAACAGGTTTTATCTTCGTTCCAATGGCCAGATTCCACTTCTGGTAATAACCAAACCATGTCAATATCAAAAAAATCCAGAATTCTTTGATCAGTTTCTACAATTTGTAGAATATTATCGGTTATTTTTACTGATTTCAAAGGAGGATATTCGAGATATTTAAGTAATCTAGTATGCGCATTCCGGTGAATTGAGCAGGAGGGACTGCCCAGTGTGAGGGGGACTCTATCTGACTTTTTATGATTCAAGGCCGCAGTGAGTCGCAGTCTGTGCTTATCCGTAAAATTATATAAATCCAAATCAGCAAACTCCTATCAGTTACTCATTTATAAATTTTATACGGATATTTTACTCGACCTTATTTAATATGACGATAATATAAATCCATAAAAAAGGAAAAATTTGATAATGAAGATGGCTCTGACCTTATTTTAGAATATAGATTTGCGCGGTATTTAACTCTCCTTCATGCAAAATCTAATTCACTAGTATAGGCATTGTCATCTAGATCTGCCTTGGCTCGCATAAATGGAACCCTACAGGGCAACCAGCAGCCTGGAGGGACATAAAAGATATAAGCTTCAAGCTGTATTTGTTTACAGAAACACGATTGATAAAGTTATAGCAGGATATGCAAGATGATGATTCCATCGAAATTGTTGAAAATATTCAGCAAGGATATTAGCTCGCGTTTCAGGATGCAGTCTTAATTGGATTGGATATTTTTTTTACGGGAATGACATTTTTTATGAATTTATTGTCATCCATATATTAATAAGCAGATAAGTTGTGGCTTTGTATCAGACCACTTGACAAGTTACTTCAAAAATGCTACTGTAGTGGTACGGACAACCGGTCATGCCAAACCGTGCATTATCAAATGTGATTTTATAAAAAATGAGCGATCAGATGAAAATTGGGTTAGACGAAATAGCTGCAGTCCATACCAGTACCGATACGCTCTACCATAGTTTGGGGCATATAATCCGAAGCAAAATTCAGGGTGGTGAATGGACGATTGACCAGAAAATTCCTTCCGAACGAGAATTGATGCAAGTTTTCAATGTAAGTCGAGCAACTGTTCGCCAAGGAATTAATTACCTGGTTTTGGAGGGAATTTTATACCGGATACAGGGAAAGGGTACTTTCGTTTCACCCCCCAAAATTGAGCAAGGGTTACTTCGAATCATGGATTTTTCGGGTTTGGTCAAACAAAAAAACTTAGATTCCAGCAGTCAATTATTAGCAAAAGGACATATCGTCGCACCATCTTATATTATTAAAAACTTAGGCTTGGCTTCCACCAATAAAGTAATTTGGGTGCAGAGATTATTACAGGTTAATCAAATCCCGTTTTTGATTGAAACCGCTTATTTTTCCTTAAAGCGTTTTCCTGATTTATTAGAAAAATATGATGGTGAAGAAGAACCGCATAATTTTATCTATAAACATTACGGGGTTAAAGTTACGCGAGCTCAAGAAACTTTTGAGCCCGTGATACTGGAAGATAAAGAAGCCAAGTTATTGGGAACCCAAGGTGGTTATCCAGCCTTGTGGGTTGAAATCAATGCCTATGAAGGTCAGGAGCAACCCGTTGCGTATTTTACTGCTCTCCTGAGAGGTGATCGGTGTCGGACTTATATCAATCTAGTGTTTGATTAAGGCTAAAAAACTATGGCCGCTATGTTTTTAAAGAGAGATTCTATGATTATTACCAGTGCTGGCTGTGGTGTTTGATCAATATTTTTTAGGAAAGGGAAAAAACCATAATGATTAGACCAAAAATTGGATTTGTGGTATTTGGAGTTCATAAAGACGGCCTGTTAGATCCTATGGGAACCCCCTTTATTGATGAAAAATTAGTTGTTAAGGCCAAAAAAACTCTGAGAGATGCCGGGTTAGATTTGGTCGAATATGACCTGATCATTGCATCAAAGCAAGAAGCCAAGGATTGTTTCTCAAAATTTAAAAAAATGGACGATGTGGATGCCCTAGTTCTTTTCTCAGGTACATGGATTTGGGCGGCTCATCTGATTTCTCCTCTACGCGATTTCTCATTTTCTGGCAAAGGAATTGTCATCTGGACACACCCTGGTTCGCAAGGCTGGAGACCTGTCGGTGGGCTGGTAATGCATGGCGCATTGAAAGAAATTAACCTTAAACACTGTTTTGTATATGGTGGTTGTAGTGATACGGGTGTAGTCAGCCAAATTGTGTCATACTGCAAAGCCAGTTATGCAAAGAATCGACTTAGTATGAGCACAATTGGTGCTTTTGGTGGTAGAGGTATGGGTCAGACTTGCGGTGTGGCCGATCCTTCTCAGTGGATGAAGGTATTTGGTATAGATATTGACACACGGGATACGACCGAGCTAATAGAAACAGCAAAACGAATATCTTTGGATGAAATCGAACAGGCAAGAAGTGAGATCCAGCCATATTTCTCTGACCCTGTTCCACAAAATAAGGCAGCTGAAAAATCGATCAGGTTATATTTAGCCATTAAAAAGATTGTGGAGAAAGAAAGCTGGGATTTTTATACAATTCAATCCTTCCCTGGACTAGGAGATGATTACAGCGCCACATGTTTGGCGCAGAGTATGATGCTAGAACACGGCTTTGGAACCTCAACTCTGGGCGACTTCAACACTGCTTTGACTGTTAAATTGATTACCGACCTGAGCCATGAACGGGTCTATTACGGTGATTTGCAGCATATTGACCGCGCAAGCAAAGAGATAAAGATTATTGGAGATGGTACCTGCCCACCGTCATTAGCAGGGAAAGTGGGACCAGCAGGTTTTGCTGAACACGGTATTCCAACTGAAGGCGAAGCTGGCGGTATATCAGTCAAACTTGTATGTAAAAGCGGCGAGGGTATACTAGCTCACCTTGGTCGGGACAATGGTAGATTTGAAATGATTATCGCCAAATGTTCTGTTTTTGAGCCGCCCAAAGAAGAGTTAGAGAAACGGCTCAATGAATGCGGCATTCCTTTTTGGCCGCATGCATTTGTAAAGGTGAAGGGTGACATTGATTCATTCATTCAGGCATGGAATAACGAATACGCTGTACTAGGTTATGGGGAGTACTTGTATGAAGACCTGCTGGCATTTTGTGAAATCCTAGGTATTCAAACTATTGCTTTGGAATAATACAATTTATTGGTAAAAAAAAGGAACATTGCAATCCAACTAATATAAATTAAACCGTTATTTATATACAAATATTTGCTTATTAATGATTGAATGTGATAGAATATGATTGAAACAATAAATCAAATGATTTTAGGAGGAAGATTGACTTTGGATTTGCAGATTTCCACAGTAGAACGGCAAAGAGCAATCCAGGATCTAATCGAGAAAGATAAGCGCGTAAGCCTGACAGCTATCTGCGAAGCTTTTTCTATTAGTGAAGCCACGGCAAGGCGTGATCTTGAAACTCTTGCAGAAGAAGGAAAAATCCAAAGAGTTCGCGGAGGCGCAATCACGACTGAAAAATCACCACCAGAAATGCCAATTTTGCAGAGAGAAAATGAACAAACTAAGGACAAGGTTCTTATAGGTCGGACTGCAGCTCAATTGATTGAACCAGGAGACACGATTTTTCTTGGAAGCGGCACTACAGTTTTAGCCACAGCGCGGCACCTTTCTAAATGCCAAGATCTGACCGTGCTTACAAATTCACTACCAATTATTAATTTTCTGATCGGATGCTCTGGAATTAATTTGATTGTATTGGGAGGTATACTGCGTGATTCTGAACTTTCTTTCATTGGCCACATTACGGAAAACGCGTTGAGTGAGGTTCGTGCTGATAAAGTTTTCATGGGCGCGAGGGCGATCAGTCTTGAGCATGGGATTACGAATGATTTCATGGCTGAAACCCTGACAGACCGCGCAATCATTCAGATAAGCCAAAAAGTAATTCTTGTGGCAGATCACACGAAATTTGGGTTGGTTTCCACAGCATTTTTATCTCCTATAGAGGATATGAATGTGATTGTGACCGATCAGAAAACAGACTGGGAATATATTAAATTATTTAGAGAAAAAGGTATTGAAGTTATAATAGCTTAAATATTTTTCTTTGAGCGATGAGGTAAATTAAAAGAAAAATAATAGACGCTAAATTGCACCAATCATAATGATTGAAAAGAATTTTCTATTGCACTGCCGAATGAGTTGAATGACAACCTTTATTAGAAATATTTTATATGAGGAGAAAATGGAGAAAGGTCAATATACAAAAGAAGAAATTTTTACCCAAGACATAGCTTGGGTTGGCGCATTAAGAGAGATTGAATCAAAGAAAAAGGAAATAACCGAAATTGACTTTGGGAAATATCGACAAATCATTTTCACAGGCTGTGGTTCTACTTATTACCTTTCTCAAGCGGCTGCTGCTCTTTTCCAGAGCCAGACAGGCGTTATTTGTAAAGCTGTACCCGGCGGTGAATTACTAATGAATCCGAACACGGTTTATTCGGGAAACAATAATCTACTTTTTGCAATCAGCCGATCTGGATCTACTAGTGAAACTGTTAATGCAGTGAAACAATTCAAAAGTAATCAAGGCGGAATGGTGGTCTCTATCTCCAATAATGACCATCAACCTCTCACGGAATTATCCGATCTGGCCTTCTGTATACAAGAAGGTCAGGAGCAAAGCGTCGCCCAAACCAGGTCCTTTAGTTCTATGTACATCACCGCTACAGCAGTGGCGATGGTCTCTTCCGGCCGTGAAGATCTATTCGGGGAGATGCAAAAACTGCCGGAATTGGGAAAGACTTTAATTGAAAAATACCATGATTTCGCAAAAGAAATTGGCGAAAAATTGGATTATGACCGGTTTTATTTTCTAGGGAGCGGACACCGCTACGGTCTCGCATGTGAAGCAAATTTGAAAATGAAGGAAATGACTCTTACACATACCGAACCGTTCTATTTCTTGGAGTTCCGCCATGGACCGAAATCAATGGTTAATGAAAATGCAGTTGTAGTGGGCTTACTTTCCGAAAACCGGCGAGATTATGAAGAAAAAGTACTCGACGAGATGAGAGAGATTGGTGCTTTTGTGGTATCTTTGTCTGAAAACGATGCGGATATCTCATTTAATAGTGGACTGTCAGAAAATATCCGCAATATTTTGTATCTGCCGATGCTGCAAGTCATGGCTTACTATCGATCATTAAAGAAGGGATTAGATCCGGATAAACCGAAGAACTTATCATCTGTGATTTACTTAGATTAAAGATTTGATTTGTTATGAAGGAGGTGAAGAGAGAAAAGATAAATTATCGCAACCAGTTTTTAAACCAAAAATAAAAAAAAGGAGTAAAGAAATGAATAAGAAAATCTTATGGGTATTAAGTGTCGCAATGGTTCTAACACTATTAATTGGAACCGTATCTTGCGCCCCCGCCAAAGCAGAACCTGCTGAGGTAGTAGTAGAAGAGGAAGCTGCTGTAGAGGTTGTTGAAGAAACGTCAAAGAAAATCGCTTATCTCGCCCAATCAGCATTTGCCAATGACTTCACACTGGTGGAATATTACGGTGTGGTCGATTCCATTGAAGCTGCCGGGTACGAAGCCGTGATTTACAACCCCGATTTTGACGGTGCGGCACAGGTTGACATGCTGGATGACGCCATCGCAGAAGGTGATCTGGCTGGCATAGTGATACACCCGATTGACGCCACTTTGGTCATACCCGGGATCAAGAAAGCTAATGAAGCTGGAATTCCTGTTGTATCCATCGTTTCCCGCGTTTTGGGCGGTGATGTATTGATGACAATCGAAAATGACACATTGGCTGAGGGCTCAAACGCTGCAGTGGTTATCATTCGTGAACTTGAAGCACGCTACGGCGAAGTCAAAGGAAAGGTTCTTGAGGTCCATGGCGGGCTGCAGGATACTGTAGCGAAAGGCCGATCGCAAGGCTACAATGACTTCATGGTTGATTATCCGAATGTTGAGACCATCACCACATCAGCCGATGGTTGGTCGCTGCCGCTGGCAGAATCAGGCACACGCGATATGCTTACCGCCAATCCGGATATTGACGCGATCTACTCTCACGCGGACTACTTTAACGATTCCATTGAAGCCGGGCTCGTTGCAGCTGATAAACTGGTTGCACGGCCAGACCCCGCGCATGTCATCTGGACCAGCGTAGACGGCGCTCCGCATGCTTTCGATCGAATCCGTGCGGGTATAATGGACCAGACTTCCGCTAACCCCAACTATGCATATGGTGAGTGGGCAGTGAAGTTCTTGGTTGAATATATCGAGGATGGAACCATGCCGCCAGCTGTTGGAACAGTTATTGAGGAAGAAGGTACAGCCTGGTCACCTGCCAGAGTTGTGGAAGGAGAAGCAGGTCCTGTGATGATCATGACACCTTTCAATGTGACCCCGGAAACAGTTGATTCAGATGTCCTTTGGGGCAACCATGAATGGGTGAAACCGGAATAACATCATTACATATTAAAGGTTTCTCTTAGTAAAAAACAAACAGAGGCATGTGCTCCTACCAGGGGCACATGCCTTACATGAAATTGTATTGCAGCTAATAAAAATGAGGTAATTCATGAAGAATGGCGATGTGATTATCCAAATGTCAGGTATCACCAAGCGATTTGGTATGGCTGAGGTATTATCTAATGTAGATTTTGACCTGCGAAAGGGAGAGGTACATGCATTAGTAGGCGAGAACGGTGCAGGAAAAACTACATTAATGAATGTGTTGTATGGATTGGTCAGTAGAGAAGGTGGGGATGTGTTGATAAAGGGTAAACAATTAAACAATGTAACAACTAACGCTGTTAAGCGATTGGGCGTTGCTCTTGTCCCCCAAAAACTTCAAATGCTTGCAAACCTCTCGGTTGCTGAAAACCTGTTTATCAATTACTGGCCTCGCAGTAAAATTACTGGACTTATTCAATGGAAAAATATGGAGGAGCAGGCAAGGGAGCTCCTCGCAAAAGTGAACTTATCAATAGAAACCTGAAGAAAAATGGAAAGCCTGAGCTATGTGGACCAGCAGATGGTTGTCATCACCCGTATGTTATTTGCTGAAAACGCAGATATTATTTTACTGGACGAACCCACAGCCCCATTGGTAGCAGAAGAGATAAACCTTCTGTTTGAATTTATTGAATCATTGAAAGAAGAGGGGTACAGCTTCGTCTATATTTCCCATTATCTAAATGAAGTTTTTAGGATTTGCGACCGAGCCACTGTTCTCCGCGACGGTGAGTTAGTATTTACTCGCGATGTAAAATCGCTGACAATGCGTGAATTGATCACCGGCATGGTGGGCGAAGACGTGGAGCTATTCCCGAAGAGGAAACATAAAATCGGCGATCCGATCTTTGAAATAAAACACCTTGTTATTCCCCCGCTTATCAAGGATCTAAATATATCTTTACGGAGAGGTGAAATTCTTGGAATCGCGGGAATCAAGGGATCGGGACGAACTGAGTTGGCCCGCGCGATCTGTGGTTTGGATGCCATCAAGAGCGGTGAGCTTATCCTTGATGGGGAAAAGATAAAAATCAAGAAAGTGGAGGATGCCCTGTCAATGGGAATTGGGTACCTAACTGAGGATAGAATCAAATGGGGACTAGTTGGGATAAGACCGCTATATGAAAACGCAACACTCACTTTCCTTAAGAAGATCGCTTCCCGTCTTGGCCTGATCAAGCAGAAGGAGGAAATGGAAATTGTTGAGGGTTTCATTGATACGTATGACATCCGCACAACCGGGCCAAAACAGATGTCAAAGAACCTGAGCGGTGGAAACCAACAAAAAGTGATCTTAGCCAAACTGCTCGGAGCCGACCTCAAGATTTTATTCCTGGATGATCCTACTTTTGGTGTTGATGTGAAGGCAAAGACGCATGTTTACCGAATCATGAATGAATTTGTCGAGCAGGGCAATTCGATTGTGATGATCAGTTCTGATGTATTTGAGATGGTCGAGATGTGTGACCGAATAAAAATCTTGCGTGATGGAATGATTTCAGAATCGTTTGAACGAGGAAAAATTACTGAAAAGAAACTTCAGGAGGTATTGGCACATGACACCAATCAATAAATCCACAAGCGGCGACTTAAATATGAATGTAGTAACTGAAAAAAGAAAAACGCGTTCTGTTCTGGTGAAAATTATCCTTGATAATTTCGTCTGGATACTAGTTTTTGTTTTGTTGTTTGTCGCCCTTAACACAACGCCAGCATTTTTTAAATCCGCGAATCTTGTCAACTTACTCATTCAGTCTGTAATGCTCGCGATGCTGGTACTGGCTGAAACTCTCTGCCTGATCAGCGGGAATTTTGACATGTCAATTGAAGGTATTCTCATTTTCACTTCTGTGTTTGCTGCCTGGTTAATAACTCCACATGCCGCCGCATCAGGGCTTGAGTTAAATCCGTTAATAGGTATTGTGGTAATGCTATTAACTGGAGGCGCAATCGGTGCGGTTAACGGATTCCTTATCTCTTATGTCAAAATGAACGCATTCATAACCACTCTGGCTATGACGATCTTTTTGATCGGATTTTGTACCACTATATCACACGGCAATACACTTGGTCCATTTCCCGACACATTTACTTTTTTTGGTGATGGCAAGGTTGGACCTTTTCCTGTGCCAATTCTTGTTTTAATTTTTGTGTTTATTCTCATTAATTTTATTCTCACGCGGACCACATTCGGGCGGAAATTATATGCAGTGGGCGGGAACAGAAACGCTGCACAGGCATCCGGCATCAATGTGAAACGGATAGTCTTCTTTACATATATATTAAGTGGTGTACTTTCGGCAATTGGTGGTTTGGTGCTTTCTGGCCGGATGGGTGCAGCAGTCTCGCATATGACCAGGGATAATTTACTTTATGCGTTTGCTGCTGCGGTGATCGGCGGCGTCAGCCCGTTTGGCGGCCAGGGTCGAATGATAAGCGTCTTTGGCGGTGTCATCTTATTGATGACAATTAATAAATTGCTGATTATCGCGCATGTAAACCCATTCCTGATCACCGGTGCATCCGGAATGATCGTCTTTATAGCGATGCTGATTCTAACGATCAAGCAAAATTTAGTCTTGGAGGATTAGACAATGGAAAATAATTCCAATTTTCAACCCATGATGAAAAAAAGCTTTAACAAGAAGGTAATTACTTTGCTGACC
>SDBT01007627.1_pt1 | contig 17776 bp, 9 predicted proteins | sample 2277101 | NCBI WGS metagenome assembly SDBT01 (sample SAMN10404973, study PRJNA504765) | marine sediment metagenome | isolation source: marine sediment core GS10_PC15, 103 cmbsf | place: Arctic Ocean: Southern Knipovich Ridge | collected 2010 | reverse complement strand
AGATAAGGACGAGAAAAATTAAGCTGTGCTTGGCATCTTTCCAATGGCTACTCACGACGGCGCACTAGCCTGGGGGATCAGCGATCCGTTCACGGATCAAGTGGGCTGGGCTCTTGCTGCAGTCAAGTTGTGATCGCTCTACTGGGGTGCTAGGCTCTTAAAACTCAGGACAAAACTACAGTTATATCCTGAGTTTCAGCCGGAAGTCGCAGGTATTCTCGTGAGTCGGGGGAGTTTTCTAGTGGGTTTTTGAACGGTTTAATTTGAGGTATACCACACCGGATTATAAGATCACTGTCAAGCGAGGATAAGAAATTGTGGATTGGCCAATATATTGGCGAAGTTCTTGACCAGCCCCCATTCTTTGGCCCACACCTAAAGTTAGGATCTTGGGGTTCCGAAGGTCTCCCCGCTGATAGTTGTTCGCCGGAACTCTTGTCTACACATCACCTCCACGGTATATTTATACCCGAGCAGGCAAGCTATCAGAACCTTCATCCGATGCGACCCATTCTTTAGGAGAGCCATCATAGGGTGACGCCCCTCATACCATCACATTACCACCGCGTGCTCCAGCGGCTTGGGCTGCTTATGCTGGTGACCCTCACCCTGCTAACCGGCAGCATCACTGTTGCCCAGACGGGCAACAAGCCCACCATCGCCGTGATCGATTTTGAGGGCTTCGGCGTCGCAGAACCGGAAGTAGCCACCCTCACCGACCGCTTCCGCGCCAATCTGGCCCAGGTTGGTCCCTACACCCTTATCGAGCGAGGGGTAATGGAGCAGATCCTCCAAGAGCAGGACATCCAGCTGACTGGGTGCACCACTGACAAGTGCGCAGTGGAGGTGGGGCAGCTGCTGGGAACACAATTCATGCTGGCCGGCTCCATAGGCAAGGTGGGCTCCACATGGACGGTTAATATGCGCGTCATTAACGTGGAGACTGGTGCCATTGAGAAGACCGCCTTTTACGATACCCAGGGCGCCATCGATCTGATGCTTACAGAGGGAATGGAGGCTGCAGCCAAGCGGATTGCGATCATTGAGGATGCCATTTCAGCAGTGCCTTCCCCGGTTACTGTTGAAATGGTTCACAAGCTCACCGCCCCCGACGCCCAGGCCGAGGACTACTTCGGCTGTTCCGCAAACCTGTCTGGCGACTACGTCATCGTGGGAGCTTGGGGAAAAGACGCTGATAGCATTACCGGGGGCAATGATGCCACCGGGGCGGCGTACGTTTTCCGGCGCACCGGGGCCAACAGCTGGGACGGGGGTACCAAACTCACCGCCCCCGATGCCCAGGCCTTTTACCTCTTCGGGATCGATGTGGCTGTCAGCGGCGACTACGCCATAGTCGGGGCGTGGGAAGAAGACGCCGGGAGCAGCCGTGCCGGGGCAGCGTATGTGTTCCAGATTAAGTGACCTTACCCATATTCCGTTATCTGTTCGGTGTCAGAGCATTGTGGACCAAAATGGACTAAATCTTAAGAGACGCTTTTACAAGTCCATCAAGATGGTGCTGCTGAGGTAGGGGAGATGTACAGTAAAAGTAATTTTCCCGGATACAGGCCGGATACGGAACCGGATACGGACATCGGACCATACCGGGAGTGTAGACTGACCAGCATGAGAAGAGGCAGGAATGGGAGAAGTTTTATAACTTGCATCGACCCCACGCATCACATGGTGGGAATACTCCGTATGAAGTGCTCAGAGCCAACCTTGAAAGTAACTTCCAGTGTCAATCGTAGTCTTTAGGATCACACTACACCCTAAATAGTAGAATATATTATAGCAAATATAGGTTTGACTTAGTCATGAATCCCAGTCCCTACCAACCACCTAACGATGTATTAGAGGTTATCGAAGCCACAGTTACCTGGATACAAGACAACTATTCCCAAATTCTCTCCAAAGAGTGTGGACGAGGGAGCAAGATATTCATCGGCAGTAAAAATCCAAGAAAATGCCGGTATTGCGGCAAAGATGAACAAGATACATCTTTTCGGAAAGTTGCTCATGCGGTACCAGAACTTCTAGGTAATCGCAACTTGATAGCATACGATGAATGTGATCGGTGCAACGACTATTTTGCAGTAAACCTTGAGGATCACCTGGGAAAATACTTGCTACCTCTACGAGTAATGTCTCTCACACCTGGGAAAAAGGGGCATCCTTCGTATAAAACCGAAGATGGAAATTTTCGAATAGATATAATAGATGGTGAGTTCAAAATAGAGTCCCACGATTCAGATAATTCGTGGGAAATTGATGAAGAATTAAAAACGCTTACCCTTCACTTTACACGACAACCATTTTGCCCGCTTGCTGTCTTTAAATCTCTATTCAAGATAGGTCTCGCCGTAATGCCAAAGGATTTACTACCGAATTTTCAGCGGGTCTTGGGGTGGCTATTAATGCAGGACGAAAGGAATGGCCCCCCTGAATCTACAAAGGTCTTTCAAACTTTTATTCCTGGTCCACGTCCTATTGAAGGCGTACAGGTTAACTTATATGAAAGAAAGAATCAAACAAGCAATGTACCATACATGATGTGCTTAATAGCAGCATCGAATACAATTTTTCAATTCAGCATTCCATCACCAGAAAAGGATGCCAAAATCAGCGGGAAGCAAGTTACAATTAAGAAAATACCTATAAAACATGATCTCTACTGGCCGTTTGGAAAACCCCTAACACGTATAGTTGATTTATCCAATGCTGATATTATAAGTTGTGATAGAGGGTCAATAACAATGAGTTTCGAAGAAGCAACGAGAGTAGTGTATGGGTAGTTCAGATTAATTGAGAATCTCGATACTTGTGGAGCGATTGCAACATCCGGTGATGATTATCTTCTCCATTATCTGATAAAACCTCATATTGGTCCAAGAATATCGCTAATCGTAACTACAAAATTACTAGACACTTCCCAAAATCCTCATCGAGGCGCATAGGAAATACATTCGTAACCACTAGGTTGTTTTAGATACTTGTTATGCTTGGATCCCGTTCTACTCCTTATTCTACATCTAAAGCTCTCCTAGATTTCCTTTATCGGGATACTCCAGAAGATTACGTATTCCGTGGTCAAATCTGTGAGTATCCCCTACCTTTAATTCCCTCTGGCTTCCGAGATCGTTTTCACCCGTTTTCCACAGGTTCTCAACGAGGTAGTTGGGCAGGCATATCGTTGTTCGATAATGAAGTCCGCGATCTATTTTTGTCAAGGTTTCAGAATTACCCCCTACAGCTTAATATACCAGTCAAGCCAAGCACTGGCATTACTGTTTGGGATCTTGAGGAATCTGATTACCAAGCAGGATTTCATATTTATTTCGGACAATATGCCTCTTCCAGACATAAAGAACTAGGTACCATTCTTCGTGATTTAACTGTTTTAGGTCTAGATGCTTTATTTGGTGTAGATATTGGCTCAATGCTTGGGCAACAATATGGCCTCACTTCTATAGCGTTGGACGCTACAACGGATCCTGCTATCGCGGTTTTCTTTGCAAAAACGTCAGCTCCCTATTATGACTTTGTTGATGAATCTGATAATTTGGGAGTAGTGTACCGTTGGCCGAGAGGAATGGCCATGATAGCAAAGGATTATTTATTGTCATTGGAACGGGATTCCTTCGTGAATTGTAAGAATAGTTTTCAGAACTTTATTGAGTTAAGTCCTGATCTAAATGGTGGAAACCCTCATTATCAAGAGTCACCTAGTGGTTTAACGCGCCAAATCTTGTTCATTAAGTCGCTTGGGTCTAGGCGTGACTTTAAAGCGCTAGCCTTTCCCAAAGGGGCGTTTGAACGTAGTCGTTTTGGCCGACAACAATCCGCGCTATTATGGCCAGAGTATGAAACTGTGAAGGATACAAATAACGATGACAATAATCTAAGTATGGGATCACCAAAGGCAAGGTATGCCACATTGGTTGGTGATATCCTATTCACGCACTATGGAGAAGCATTTTTCTTTCAGCAATCATCTGAGTCCAGTATCCTAAGTGAAATTGATAAATACAAGCTTTGGCCTTCTCTCCTAACAGCGCCAGATCATTTTCAGACCGACTACGTTAACAATCTACCATCAATATCCGATTCATATTTATTCGAAGATGTGTACTTGGAATTTATGCTTCGTTTTTTCAGTTCATGTTCACCCGCATCATTTATAGTCCTCGAACTTTTAAAACATGCGGGACCAAGCGTAATACCATTGAATTCTGGCAAATATATGCGAGGAATGCACCTTGGAGGGGTTATTGATTTAGGCTTCGCAATTCAACCTAGTGATGCAGAAACGATTGCCTCTCGATTAAAGGTAGGCGCTCACTCTTCTTCAAGTCGTTCTGCCAATTGTTCAGGTGTATCATCGAACATTAATGAATTGATGCCACCAGTTCCCCGATATATTTTCGATAATCAAGCAAACGAGTTTCAGCATCGATTTATTAAAGCCTTAAAAAAGAAAAGGCAGATTATATAAGATTATTATTTATTACCATAAATAAGTGATATGAATATATTCGTATTAGTCCTAACAATTATCTAACGAATGTCACCCACCTTTTCAACACTATGTATAGTGAGATTCTGAAAAGCAGTACGATCGGTTTCGTTCATTTCCTTGAAATATTCTTCAATACCTCTTTCACGACAATGTTTAAGTAAAGAACGCACTGCTCTATATCGCATGCGATCAATTTTAACATCCTTTTCAGAAATTATCCTATCAAGTATTATAAACGCATTATCCTCAAGTAGCTCTCGACTTTCCTTTAATAATGCATATCTGATTACCATATCATGGCTATATGCAAGGCAGTGAAACATAGTTAAAATATTATTATTCTCCGTATCTGCCTTTTTTCCATGGGGTACCGTCATTAAATACTCACGGAACAATTCATTCACGCCTCTTGAGAGGCATCGCTGCAAGATTTCAATGTGTTCCTCTAAGTAGCCATGAGGATAAACGTTTACTGGCAATGCAGCTATTTCGCATAGCAGAGCCCTTCCTAAATCGCTTAGTAGATCTAGGTTATTAATCAGTACATCACGTGATTCTGACCAAGTCCGAGATTCTAAAAATGACGTTGCTGCCTCCCTCATTTGCCGTGTATAATGTGCAAAGTATTCATGATTTAAAATCAGCCTGCTAAATACCTCGTGGTAAGCAGAGTTGATTCCAATTTCCCTGCATCGCTGCAACATCTCATGGTGTTCATTAATATAATTAGAAAATAATCCGTGATGTTGAATTGACCATCGCTGCAAATATTCATCTACATCATTGGTCAGTAGCTCTGGATTACGGAATAGCAATTCCTTCGATTTCTCCCAACTTGGCGCTCTAATGAATTCCATGAGCGTCGTTTGTAGTTTCTGATCAAGTCCGCCAGGAGGTAATATTCTCTCGAAGACATAATCCGCTATCGGTAAGGATGATAGATTCTCCAGAAGTATACTCGCAAACTCTGCTTTCACCGTATCTCCGGCATGCCATGCGTCTCTTTGAATCTCGGCCAAAGTATTAATTATTCCATCAAAAAAATCGCTTGGATAGAATGCGATGGTTTGATGGTTCAGCTGTAACTCAGCAATCTTCCTGACTCGTTCTGATGGGGAGAGACTCTCTAGTTTCTCCCTTAATATAAATGCCTCTTCTGCTTGGACGTCTAAGGCTGCATTATCTCTAACTGCTTTGATACCTTTTCCAGAACATTCCATAAGAAGATCAAGGAATTTCTGAATAGTAGTAACAGCGTCTTCATCAGGAATTAATTCAACTAGATTATTGAGGAAACTAATAATCTTTTCACCAAGAAGCTCAGGATAGCGCTCGATAGTATTAATAGCTGCCAAAGGTGATCTTGTATGGAGAAACGCGATTAGTACGTCTATTAGCTGGATTCCTTTCTCATCTTTCACAGCAAGATTGATATCCCCTACCTCACGAGCAAAGTTATCAATCATAACATCTAAAAAAGGCTGCCTCATCCTCTCTGTAATTCTATCCCTTTCAGCAGCTACTTCTATTGATTTACGTAGATCAGGTATACTATCTAAGAAGGCTCGGAGTCTCCTGGCTTTTTCTTCATTCAATTGCCAGGATTTTAGTGCATCGCTTATAAATTGTGGGAGGGATTCATCAAGATCGCTTTTTAAAAGAAAGAATTCCTTACCCTCAGCAATCACCTCCACAAGAGAAGCAAGCCTCTCACCAGGGGATAATGATTGCCATAATTTATCTGTGATAATACGTTCAGGGAAGCGAGCTATATCCCTTTCCGGAAGTATTGTATCAACTGACACGTCGAGGATGTGGGAAAGATTTGCATAGGATATAACTTGTGTGCCAATCAATAACCATTTGTTGTCCCATGTATCACTCAATGCATTTTGTAATTGTCTAAGGCTATGTTCTGCCCATAATTGCATTTGTGATAATATTATATCATCGGGTAATGTAAAAGTGAGTGGCTTCTCAGCACCCGCACTGTATATAAGAAGCGGTTTCTCAGTAAGGTCAATTTTATATCCACAGGAAGTGCAAGTGATTAGATTGAGCATACCACTAGCGGCTTGTTCTATGAGGCTACGTTGCTCTTTCCAATCTAAGACGGACCAAAGTTGTATCTCAATCTGTGTACTGCAACTCGGGCATTCGATTCGAGCTGGGAATTTTTGGAAGTCCATATGTTTACTCTCATGGTGATAGGCTAATTCTCTCGTCTACCCTCGAAGAAAGCTGACTCAAGAGCATTCTTCGATTTATCCCGACATGTACGTCTTCAAAGTAATGTGAGCTACTTGTGCTGAAAACTATGAGACAAATCTTGCGTTTCCAAGGTTTAGCTGACGCCTCACCTGTAGTGTCCAGTACCTGATCAGTCCATGTCACCTGAGTATTGGTCACCACTGGTCACCATAGGGCAAATTCTTGCCCCGTTTTCCTGCCTTGAAGTGTAATTTACAGACGAGAGAAGCAAGAATTCCGTGAACAGCTTCACTTTATTGCACAGGTGGGATTATTTGTCGAGGAGACGCAGAGGATTATGATTCCGCTGCTCTCCCGTCGAGAAAACGAAAAAAGTGACAAAAAACGGTGCCAAAACAGGCGTGTAGCTCACCAAATGTTGGGGTATGGTCATTGGATATCAAATAGCCTATCGCGTTAAGTCTTAGCCTGAATCGGATCAAATGTTTCACGTTTCTCCCCGAAAGAGGAAATACGCCATCCATAAACAACAAACTGGTATGATGGGATACCCCTTGGAAATGGTAACGTTCTTGTTAGCTTAAAAGCTGTTGCGATCTTCCTACCTTCGAAAGGCTCCAGGGTTCGCTCAAACAATGAGCGTCGATATGCAGGAGCAGGGTGGAGTCGAAGAACTCGCGTCCCATTATGATCGAAAGGAATAATAGGACGGCTCTGCGGATGCTCAGGGTGTCCCTGAAAAGGATGAGAGTTGTATAGGCTATTGAAGGATCGTTGCTTACCGGCCATTAGAAACGCGGTGGATGCCCCTTCATTGGCAAGAAGCTCCAACCGCACTAAGTCTCTGAGTACTCCAGGTAGTAAATACATACCAGAGCGGAGCCACTTTGTCTCAATGGCAATATCGATATCCCCATTCTGGTTCAACACAACGAAATCAACGCGGGGCTTGTCTCCCGGACCAGAATGGGATGCAGATAAGATTGGGTGTTCATATTCAGAGCGTACGGCTTCTCCGTATCTTGCTTTCAGGAGCTGACCAACGGGAAAAGTCAAATATTTCTCACAAAAAAGTGAGTCCCTTCGGCATTTATCCTCGAAGAAGAGCCAAGACCCAACTGCTTCAACCAAAGAACGGGGATTTTTCATTGTGCTGCACTATTGTTGATGCAATGTGTAATTCCAACTTCAGTGGATTAATAGCCTGTATATCACTGCTTTCTTGAATGCAGCCATTTACGAAGACCCATATTCCACATTTGTGATAGCGAATCCCGGAGAATCTCCTGAAGATCATCACTGGTGAGGAGAGATAAATCTCCAGCAACGTTCTGAGACAATCGACCTTCTTGTACTAGGTGATCTAGTCTATCTATAAACTTGGATCTGTTATATAGCAACTGAATGTACCGAGCGGGAAACCAATCTTCTTGGATGTTTGGCTTCGGCTTCTCTGCCAGATATCGAACACGGTAAGAGCGATATCCGTATTGGCTGTCCTTAACCTCTACGACTTCGGCCAAATTGCCATAAGCGAGTACGAAGTCACCAATATTGATATCCCGAACCGTTAAAGAATGGACCAACTCAGAAGGTGCAGTCCGTGATACTGATTCGTGAATCTTTTGAAGTGCTGGGACAACGGGTCGACCAAGAAGTTGGTGGCACCTATCCAGAATTGAAGCACATAATAATCCTAAATGATAGACATATGATGGCTCTTGGCTTAGTCGCTGAGGAACTTCGTGTCTATTGGGTGAATAATGGACTACTTCACTGGCATAACCATAGCTGGTCGCATAAGTAAATCCGTATAATAGCTTCTCGATATCGTTCATTATGGGCATGGCGGCGATGACTTTACTTCTCATAGAGCTTAGAATTTGCCCTGGATTGAGATACTTAAGACCTTTGAGTGAACCATGAGTTCGCAAGTACCAGCATTTAGTAAGATCAACCTCTTGTTCTGCCTCATGAATCCATTCTATTTGATTTTGAACCGAGTCGTCGATATTCGCACTGCGGGCACCATAGAACTCCTCAAAATCGGCGTTGGCAGAAAGCAAATCGTCCAGTTCTTCGAGTAGGAGTAAGTGTCGGTAATATGGTTGCTCGTTTGTATCTGTAAACAGGATGAGTACGACCAATACTTCAAGAAGTCGCCGGATCCGTGATTGTTGCTCTTCAAGCAGATGCGTCACGATGAGCCGAGTTACAAGGCCCTCAGGAGGTGAAAGAGTCTGCCCCTCCATCAACTCTTGGAGTCGCATTAGGTATATGCCAGTCTTTTGTACTTCATCTGAGGCAGTATAGAGCACATAACCGCGAGCATCCGCCCAGGATTGGCCTGCAACAAACATATATGATTCTTCATCTGCAGAAAGCTGTTGGCGGAGAGCTGCTGCTCCTCGCAGACTCAGTTCAATTGGTACGTCCCAGCGAGGATCTGGCTCCAATCCTCGTGGTTCGAGTAACCTCGCTATTTTGCGACGCCAGCTTCTGATAGATCGGGTGAGTTGTTGCTTCAAGATTGGAAACTGCCTAAAACGTGTGATAGGCAGGGCATATTATAGCTAGTTCATCCACGGCCATACTTGTCCTTTGAGAACCTTTTGGGCCAAATAATTCTCATTCAAGTCCTTTTCGTTTTTCTTAATTCGGTTTTTAATGGTATCTAGGTTGTCTGACAAGAATGAGAGACATTTAGTAAGCTGATGAGAGTCTTCAAATTCGTCAATAACATATTTCCTCCAAATCCAAAACATACCAGTCACGCATACTAGAAACAATCTGAATGAACGCCAAGCAAGAATAGGATCTTCTTCACGGAGAAATGCTCGAAACCAATGCTTTGCCCAACCGTTTTCCCGCCAATCGCGTAGCGATTTTATAACTAGTTCCCGGCGCCAAGTATCAGGTACCTCATTCCTAAGGCTATCAAGCACCAAGCCTGCTTCGTCGCTATCTATAAATCCAAGTATTCTTATTGCCCTGGATCTAGAGAAGGGGGAATTAGATCTAAGTTCCTCTTGCGTAAAGTCCCATAGCCACTCTTTGCCATTACCCATTTGAGCGGTTATGGCGACCTCTAGTAACTCTCTATCAGATTTGCATTGCTCGAGTCTCTGAGCCCAGGCAGATTCGATTGAATCAGCTTTTGTCGCTTTGAATAGTTCAATGTCGAGCACCCCTATTTCAGATTGGTAGTCGATAATGTTCAGGGAGGTGTGATTCTTTAACTCCCAATATAATCGAATACCCTCATCAGCTGATTTCTGGAGAAAAACCGAACAGAGAGCTTCATAAAACGAACGACCTAGTTTTAAAAGGCGTCTGCCACGGTGGCTATTTGAATAGACCTCATCTAACCATTTATGCAGCAGGTCAGGCCTTTGATCCACAACCTCCTTCAAAGCAATGGTATCGAATCTTCTTCCAAACCAATGATTTCCAGCCTTTTTCTGTTCATCTATGGTCCTCTCAAGAATGTCATATAGTTTGTCTATTTGTTTATCATCAAATTTTGAGCCGAAGAGATTTTTCAGATCGCTGTGGCCACCACTATCCATACCTCCCCAAATACTGTTTCTAGCAATGAATGATATGGACTTCGAGAAAACGCTGTTAGGTATTTTGTAATAATTAGGTGCAAGTGGCTTGCTTCGATCAACTTCGATTTCTATGTGAGGCATGTCAGGAGGAAGATCAGGTAAATCGGAACCTACCTGTTGCCATGTGAAGTGGATGTCCTCAGCGTATTGTTTGACCTCTTCTTCAATCAATCCTCTTGTTTGAACAGCAAAGCCTAGATAGATGGGATGGATTCTAGAGCGTAATTCAGGGTAAGAGAGAGAAGTACCATATTCACTTAATAATAAACTACCCCAATGATTCTCTAAATCGTTGTGTGACATATCCCAGGCCCAAGGTCCACGAATGATCCGAGTAATTGCCGACTTGTTATTTTTGAGGTATATAATCTTCAAAACATAAGCGCGAACCATGCTATCCGGGTGATTGATAAAGGCCAGAAGTGTCTCTTTTGTAAGTCTATCGGGAATCTGTTCAGGGTAACACGATATAAACCACAATGCACGACGAAGGGCGTTGACGTCATCTTGGTCTTGTAGAACGCCCAAAACTAAATCCCAATCGGAGATTGGTTTAAAAGCTGGGGCATACTGTACTAAGTCATGGGCGTTCTCGGGTCGACGAAGTAGATGAGAGAATTGCTCCTCAGAAGACTGATTATACAGGACTATCCTAAATAGGGAGGATTCGGACAGCTCGTCTTCCCTAGTCCAATCACTGGTTCGTTTAAGCAGCTCATTCCGTGCCTTAAAAATCGCGTCGAACTCTGTCTCATAAAAGACGAGGTAGTGTTCAGTCAGCCTGAAAGCCAATTGCCTTAAGGCCACACCCTCACGTTGATACGCATTCTGTCCCATATTCCTTACAAATTTCGCCATTGAAAGGGGAACAAAAGCGCACAGACAAGGTTCGAATTGCTCAAGATTATGTTCTTCAATCGTAAGTGCGACACTCGCCCAAATCCTATCTTTGGGGAGCGAAATAAGTAATGCACCTAGTTGATCCTTTATGTGATCAGGTATATCGACTTCCGGATTGATACAGAACGGCTGCAGTTTCCTTGCGATTAGATGAGGCTCAAGATCATCTCTTTTTATACATGTCTCTAGTTCGTCCTGGCTCCATGCAAAAATGGATCTGCATGGATCCTTTCGATGGTGTTCCACGAAAGGATTTGGAGGAATTAGATCATCTGGCAAGGTTTCCTGAAACCGACGGGCTTCAGTAGATCCCTCGATCGATAAAAGCCGATACGCTGCCTGTTGTGCGGTTTTGTTACCAACAGAAAGCAGTTGGGATATCTCGGCATTCATTTTATCCCACAGAGAATCCTCAGATGACATCACAACCCATTTGAATAATTCATATTTGTCTGGTTCCCCCATTATGGCTTCAGATAAACACCCAGTAGCAATAGCATGTATATGCGGAAGTCTCGATGTGTGGGAGATTACATTCAACGCTACTCTACCAAGTCTGAGTAATCCATCATCATCAATGGCAATAAGATCTCGGTCGCCGAATTCAAACACTCCGCACTTCAGTTCAAATCCTAATCTTTCATTTATATCACTATGCACTTTATCGGCGTTCTCGCCCTCTGTTCCGCGTAGATATTCGATGCCTTGGACATGCACAAATCCTAGCCATCGTTCGAAGATTGAAGGGAAATAATCCGCAACGTTAGGAGTATAACGCCAGCGTAGCATGGCATGCATGAGTATGTCTTGAGCCCAAGGATTATCGTCAGTATCAGACCATACGACTTCTGCTAAATTGAAATAAGATTGTGGATCAATTGGCAAGTATGCACCAAGGTCATTTTCGATGTGGGAATCTGGATTATGGCTATTGACCCAGGCAAGAAGTAATGCGACCCGAATATCCTGGCTTATATCGGGTAAGCTTAGTGCATGCAAGGCTGCAAATTCACAGATAGATGCTTTGACATCCATCTCTGCATGCGGCTCCAACCAGCTTGAAATAATCTCAGCCAACTCTGTATCATTGCGTTGTATCTCTTCCCTAATTTGATCTACCAACAATAGACCGAATCCATATATCAATCGTTGCTCATCCACCCGATTATCATCCCCGATAATGCCTCCGGTGCGGAGCTCTTCAATGATAGGCCTTTTTTCAATGTACGAGGGTAGTAATACATCGAGTTTCCGTTCCGTTACCGAGGACATACCTCTCTTACACTCAGAGGCAAGTTTTTTCAGTAGATCTTGGAATTTGTAGTCATCGAAGTCGGACAAATTTGACTTACGCTCCAACCGGTCTCGCCAATCTTCATAAATCAGTCGGGGAACAGTTACGTCTCCACTTTCGCTTACACGATTTCGGTATTTAATCATGAGATCAAAATACCGTGGCTTACGGATTAGATACTGGAGATCAGCTGATATATCAGAAAGGACTAATCCGTGATACTCGAGGGCAGCGGCGAGCTCTTTATCATCATATGGAGGGAGTTCATATGTTACAGAATGAATAGTCCGAAGAGCCTCAAAGTGCTTTTTCCAGAAACCAGTGCGACAGGTCACTAATACGGCAACAGAGGAGCGGAATTCTTGGACCTTGAGATTATCCAAGAAGTCACGCCACCATTTTACTCCGAAGCGCTCGTTTATTCCATCCAGTACCAAGATGATACGAGCGTTTTTTTCTTGAGTATCCGTTATCCATCGTGTTAAGCGTTGGTTCCACTTATCAATTGATATGTGGCGCATCATCCGAGAAACCGTAGTGGATACTTGTTTGAGCGGGTCGTTGCTCTCCGTTTTTTTGGATGCTAGGAAGATAACGGAAGGGAACCCTTCAGTCTGTTTAGTTTTTCGACGCAACCATGAAGCAACGCTCCAGGTCTTGCCATCACCCTCTTCACCCAACATGATGAACATGTTGTGGTTTTCATTCCATTTCTCATACCATTCATCCAAGGCCTTCCACGCTGTCAGACGATCAATGAGCTGGACGCCCGGATCTTCTACATTGAGTATCTGACCATAGCTGCCTCGTGATTCTTCCTCTGAATAAAGGCTCTTTATGAATAGTTCATTGCAGCCAACTCGCCAATTATCATAGCCAAGTTGAGGAGAAAGGAACCAATCCTTTATACGTTGAATGCTATCAACGAATTCCGAGTTCGCAGAGATTTCTTTGAACTGTTTCTTTAATTTTCTCTTTTCATACCTCGATACACGTGACTTGAGATGATCAAGTACTATTTTCGGAGATGCAGCGCAGACTGCTTCAAGGGAACTGGGTTTACCATCCCCGGCGGAAATTGATTGGAATTCGAATCCCTGTTGAGTAGCATAATGATGGAGTTTTTCTATAGTCTGTGACGGTACAGTCCGGCTTGTTACTAGCACCCAGAGATCTAAGTCGAGAATACTCGTTTTTGCCTCGGCCATTTTTCCGAGCAAGGCACTCTCGAGCAATCCAGTGTTTTCACCGAAACGCTTACATTCGACTGCTGTCACATTAGATCCTGGGTCTCTGGCACTGATATCGCGGCCACTCTGTGTTCCCGACTTCGCAAGATGAAACCTTCTGCCCGTAATCGCAGATAGGAGTTTTACGGTTAGCCCTTCAAAACCATCAGGACCCGTAGCAGGTAGCTTCCTTAGACTATCTACAAGCATTTTTATAATCGTTTATTTAGTACCAAGTCCTAGCGCTCTCGCCAGTTTCTTAAAGTACAATCCCATTACGGTCTTATCACTCAGATCTGGGTATTGAATCCTGATCACCGTCCAACCGCGTTCCTCTAGCGCATCCGTAATTAACCAATCCCTTAACTGAGTCGCTGGATCGCCGTGGATGTGCCCAGATATACCATCAAGTAAAAGCCGGTATCGGCGTATGACGAAAGTAACAATGATATCGGGCTGTTTCAAGGACGATATGTAGTGCCATTTTTATCATCTCACTGGCGAAAGAAGATGTTTGTTCGAGTGAGGGGGTTATCTCGGAAGGCCAAAACTGGTTTAGAACTGAAGAGAAAACTGTGCCAACTTAGGAGGATACCTGCTGAATCCGAATCAAACTCACCAGATATCCCATGATATGACCTCAAGTATTTGTGCCCATTGCCACAATATCGCTTGATTTCCAGCCGTAGGACTATGTGGTGATACTTGGATAAGGGATAACGGGTTTATTCCATCAACGCCACAATATCGCGTGTTTTGCAGCTAAAAACGACCTAGTGTGGGGCCATCGAAGCTAATGATGAGTTCGCATTCATCTTGTGTTGACCAACTACTCCATAAAGTATATATCTGCTGTTACCTTTGCCAGTTCTTCCGGAGAGTTTCCATACTCCTTGATATCGTACTCAAGTTTCGTTCGCTCGAAAATCTGGTATGGCTCTAGCTCCCTGTGTGTTAACAGGATGGCGCGTTGTTCGTAATCACTATTGAGCCTCTTTGCGTATTCCAGCTCCCCTGGGGTAAATGGCGATAATCTTGATAGAAGTACGAAAGTTTTGAAACGCTTGCTGGGAAATGCATCGGCGACTTGGAGTAGGTTACTGACATCGTTCTTAAAATCTTCCAGATCGATGGGGCCTTGATCCTTGCATTCGCCCAGGATGATAACGGTTCTGCCTGGGTACCGACGCGATATGGCCCATATAAAATCTACTTCGCAATTGGGCCGGGTAGCCCCATCTTTGGGTTCGAGGTCCATCGATGGGGAATAAATGCCATTGCGGAAACCTCCATCAAGGTTGGTGTCCAACTGTTGAAGTGTGAGTGCCACAGGAACTGCACCCAGCGCATTCTTTTCTGCACCAAGAATACCGGAACGTCGGAAGCTCCACTTGCCTTTCACTAGCTGGCGCGTGGCATCGTAAGCATTGCCGCAAAGTTCACAGACAACGCGCTGCTTCAAATTGTCCAAGGCGGTCCAGCTATCCATTCTACAACTCGGGCAAGCAAGCTTCGAACCTATCCGGAACAGCCCCTTTGCTACCAAGTAAGAGAACACTGTCATTGGGCTTAGTTTTTCACCAATTCTGCGAGGTTCAATATATAGATCTCCGTAGTCGCTGAAATTTGCGGTAGGGCAATCGGGATCCCTCCCACCTATTAGCTGAACAGCTGATTTCATTGTGAACAGCGAGGTTGGACCGTACGTCTTTAATAAGCGACGTACACCAGGAATTTTGAAGACACGGGCACCCTGCAGGCCCCCTAAACGAGTAATCAATTGCCTTGTAACGAGACCAGCTCTACTCGGTTTAGACAAGAAGCCTGCCATATCCAACATCTTTTCGATTAGCTCAGCGGTGGGTAGGGCGTAAAGAAATGCGTCTGTATCAGCTGCATCGATGATTAACCCTAAGCGCTCGGATTCAATGCGAAATTTGCTGTGTTCAATGTGCATTGTCCGTCCATAAAATTCATTCAGTTCGGGGACATAAGGTGGATTGAGTGTGTGGTTTTCATCGTCATAGAGTCCATTGAATGATATGGACGCGACTAAATGCTGGGTATGAAACCAAGATTCACCGCTAAACGGCTTGTTGTTCAACATGAAGGACACCCGTGGTTTGCTGGTATCACGACCTATCACCCCAAGTGTTGAGATCTCACCGAAATGCATCATTGGTGGACGTATATTTAGGCCGTTCCAGGAATCTATTGAAACGGAGTACCTCACTAATGTACTGTCCACGATTGGTTGTAGGACGTCCTTGCTAATATCTTGAAGCGACCATATTGCAACCGCCCGCCTGAATTTCGGTCGATTGGATACAAAGTCTCGTATCAGTTTCTCCCAGGCAGGGACAATACTTGTGTAACGGTCAAGGTGATTTGGGTCTACAAACCATATTGGGATATCAGCAGCTCGGAGATTCCAGCAACAGACTAGGTTATCGAGGTTTGTTGCATCGCCAACGAAAAATCCTGGTGTATCCCATCCGGGTGTTACACTGTAGTGACGTTCCAACCCATGTCGTGATAGGTAAGGGATGCTAGGACGGTCCAAGGAGTCTGCAGGTATTGTTGTGCTAGGGTCAATTAAATATTCAGTTGCACCTGATGCCTCCTTAAAAATTTTCTTATAATCGATACCGGATTCCTCTATTCTTGGATATCTACCAAACTGCAGCAGGAAGACATCCGCCAAAGGATCGTCGGCTTTCCAATCATAGATTCTAACACCTTTTTCCTTAATCGCCTTCCATTCTGATGTGTTTTGCAAATGCACTATTTCGTTGTAGATATCAAGCACTTGTGCTTTTTTCTGATCGTTAGTACTGCCAATGAAAAGTGACTCATGATAAAATGGATCGATCAGATGAGAGTGGAGATTTGGGAACTCTCTAGCAGCTATTGAATCGCTTAGAGGAATGATGATGTCTACACGGAATAAATCAACCAGTCGATCCGCCTCCTCTTTGTGATCTACTACCAAGATAGGATTAAATCGTCCACCCCACATACTGTATGAGAATTGAACTGCTTTTCGATATGCCTCCATATCTCCAGAATCGATTGCCCAACCGATTCGTAACGGACGGTAGCTGATATTGACTCGAATACTATCCATAAGATTCCTATTGTGAAGATCAAATTGATTGAATCTTTTAGTATATCCGCTTCGAAGATAACTAGTCGTTAAATAATATCATAATCTCATTGGCCGCAGTAAATATACTTATGGCGATTTGGTATATAGCCTGTACATGTTCATGGCCGTCATTCGCGAGATTCAATGTACATTTCTCCTCTAATTCAATTCCCCCCGAACTGATTGAGAATGCTCCTCGCCAGATCCCGAGGCAAAGGTTTTGCTTTCTTAAAATTGTTGGAGAAGTGGATTTCGGTCTGGTGGATCGGCCAATCATCTCCATCTAGGCGGCATAGGAAAGCAACCTCTGCCTCCACTGCCTCAGCGAACCTGACCAAATCTTCAGTTTGCTCCTGATGAAAATGCCAGATGTCCAGCTTGTACTGGCCAGGATATTTTTTCCATGCGTAGCCATGGTATCCACGTTTACCGTCAGCTTTTAGGCCAGAGTTAATTCTGTTAGCCATCGGTTGCCTCGTGATTCCAACATAGGAGAGAGCATCTTTTTTACCAATCAGGTATATCTTAATGCCTTTTTGGGTGGCTGGGGGTTCGAAACACTGTTTGCCGCTGGGAGAGAGTACCTGGTAGGTACGGTTTTTCTGAACGGTCAAACTATACCGGCCAATATATTCGGGGGAATGGATCACTTAAATTTCCTTAATAATAGGCGAAGCTCATCGCAATTTATACCTATCTTACCATGATGCAAATTAAAAACGGACAAAACTCACCACATTCCCCATGAATCCTATCAAGTTTGTCGAGTGATCGAAAGTTATTGAATTCCGAGGTAGTGGATCATAAGATACCGCTAGAATTAGAAGCAATGAGTAATTTCTGATGAACGATGATATACTGATC
>SDBT01007626.1_pt1 | contig 17778 bp, 17 predicted proteins | sample 2277101 | NCBI WGS metagenome assembly SDBT01 (sample SAMN10404973, study PRJNA504765) | marine sediment metagenome | isolation source: marine sediment core GS10_PC15, 103 cmbsf | place: Arctic Ocean: Southern Knipovich Ridge | collected 2010 | reverse complement strand
CACGATTCCCATAATGTGATAGCCGCAGGGGTCAGTGACGGTGAGATTTTGAGGGCAATAGAGAGGGTAAAGACAATGGGTGGAGGCCTGGCGGTTGCGGCGGGCCATGAAATACTCGCGGAGGTTCCTCTTGAAATTGCGGGGCTTATGTCGACGGAGCCTTTGGATACCCTCGTCAGACAACTGGAAAAAGTCAAAAAGGCCTGTCAACACCTGGGCTCTAACTTTGAAGAACCTTTTATGATGCTTTCATTTCTTGCCCTTCCGGTGATTCCTGAGCTAAAATTGACCGACAGGGGTCTGGTGGATGTCAACAAGTTTGAGATTGTGCCCCTGTTTTCAAAAAAGGAATAGGAGGAGGTATTCAAATGCCTCACAAATCAGTAGGGATTATCTATAAACATCAGCACGAACCGGCAAGACTTGAGGCCAAAAGGCTGGAGGCCTGGTTCAGCAACAGAGGCATTGCGGTATTTTCAGAGGAGATGACGGCTGAGACCTCTTCTCTTATCCCGGATAACGTGGACTGGGTTGTGGTTCTGGGTGGGGATGGGACCCTTCTGGGGGCGGCACGAAAAGTCGGGCAATATGGGGCGCCTATACTTGGCGTAAACCTCGGGGGATTGGGATTTCTTACCGGGATCCCCCTGGACGAACTCTATCCAATGATAGAGATGATGATAAAGGGTCGTCTTGAGGTGGAGACCAGGGCAATGCTTGAAACCCGAGTATTTCGAGAGGGAAGAGAGGTGCTCAGCTTTCAGGTCCTGAATGACGTGGTGATCAACAAAGGAGCCCTGGCGAGGATTATCGATCTCGATGTGACGATCGATGAGGAGTTTCTGACAACGTTCCGAGCGGACGGCCTTATCATATCCACCCCAACCGGTTCCACGGCCTACAACTTGTCCGCCGGGGGGCCCATACTATATCCAACTATGGAGACATTTGTCCTGACCCCCATCTGTCCATTTACCCTCACAAACCGCCCCATTATCATCCCCAATACGGCTACTATCCGGATACAGATGGGAAAAGAGAGTGAAGAGACGGTGATCCTGACATTTGATGGGCAGGTGGGGTTTGACCTCTTTTTTGAAGACGAGGTCATCATAAATAAATCAAAAGAAAAAATTAAGTTGCTGCGCCCCCCGGACCACAGCTATTTCAAGATCCTCCGGACCAAGCTCATGTGGGGCGGGACGACTTACAATAATAGCGATGGACACCACTAAGAAAGTCTTTCGGGTGGAGCGCGGGGACATCGGTTACCTCAGATTTACCATTGAGTCTTACGACGGAATGGCAGTCGTCAGGACCCTTGATCCTTTCAAGGCACTTATAGAGCTGCAAATCTCGCCCGGTTGCGAAGAATTTGTACAAGAATTGATGACAGCTCTCTCCAAAGAAGAAGGGCTCATGGTAGAGGACATCGGCTCCGGGATATAAAATTTATGACCAGAACATTTTATATAAAAACCATGGGGTGTCAGATGAATGAGTACGATTCTGACTTCCTTGCACAATCCATGATCCAATATGGTCTTTTCCCTGTCGATGACCCAAACCATGCGGATATTGTACTGATCAATACATGTATTGTCAGAGCAAAGCCGGAGCAAAAGGCATTGAGTTTTCTTGGACGTATGAACGCTGTCAAAAAGAGAAATCCCGCTCTGATACTCGGCATCGTGGGGTGTCTGGCCCAAAAAGAGGGGGTCAATCTTATGAAGAGGTTTCCGCAGCTGGACCTTGTGATGGGCCCAAGGGAGCTTGCCGGAATTCATGAAATCCTGAAACCTTTGGATTCGGATCGAAAAAAGATCGTGGCCACCAAACTGGATTGCGGCCCGGCCCCACGTGTTCACACCCCCGGATATTTTGAAGGGAGACCCACGGCCCATCTGTGCATAATGGAAGGCTGTAATAATTTTTGCAGTTATTGTATAGTTCCCCATGTGAGGGGTCGAGAGATTTCCAGACCATCCGTTGAAATTCTTGAAGAAGCCAAAGCCTTGATTTCTGAAGGAGTGCGGGATATAACCCTTTTGGGTCAAAATGTTAATTCGTATCTCTCAAAAGAGAACAAGGGTTTGAACTTCCCATCTCTTCTCTGTAAAATCAGTAGATTGGAGGGGCTGTGGCGGCTTCGATTTACCACGTCCCATCCAAAAGATCTGTCAGAGGAGCTGATCCAGTGTTTCCGAGAAATACCAAACCTTTGCCCACATCTCCACTTGCCGTTTCAGGCGGGTTCAAATCGTATACTAAAGGCAATGAAAAGAGGGTATACACGAGAAAACTATCTTGAACTCACGACCCGACTGAGGGAGGTGAAACCCGATATTGCTATCACAAGCGATGTGATGGTTGGCTTTCCCGGAGAATCTGATAAAGATTTTCAACAGACGCTTGATCTCATAAGTCAGGTGGAATTTGATTCTCTTTTTTCATTTAAATATTCTGACAGAAAGGGTACTGTGGCGGAAAAATTACCTGCCAAGATAGATGAGATGGAGAAGGCCTCAAGGTTAAGCATCCTTCAGGCGCTTCAGAGAGAAATTACTCTAAAGAAAAACAAGGCGTTTGAGGGTAGAGAGGTGGAAGTCCTGATTGAAGGAAAAAGTAAGAAAGGGGATATGTTGACAGGCCGTACCCCTTCCAATAAAAAGGTTAATTTTATTTCTGATAACAACTATTTCAATTCATTAGCTAAAGTTTTAATTAAAGATGGGTTGCTAAATTCTCTGAGAGGTGAAGCTATAAAAAATGAGTGAAAAAAATAATAACTATCACGATGAATGGGCACTTGTTGCGGATGATGAAGAAATGCTCAGGGACCTTGCCACGGAAATGCTTGATCAGCTTGGGTTTCAGGTCGATTCAGTAAAAAATGGCCACGAGGCCCTTGAGAAACTCAAAAAAAACGCCTACACCTTTATTCTAACCGATATCAAGATGCCAAAACTTGACGGGTTAGAATTGATCTCGGAAATCAGTAGCCGATATCCTGATCTTTGCACTATCGCTATGACAGGTTATTCAAAAGAGTACAGTTATATGGATGTGATCGAGGCAGGGGCTACAGACTTCATCAATAAACCCTTTGTCATGGAAGAACTGGATGCAAAACTGAGAAGGGCAATAACAGAACGAGATACAAGGCGGGAATTAAGCAGGCTATCCATAACCGATTCCCTGACAGAACTTTACAATCGGAGACATTTTTATGATCGTTTGAATGATGAGATTGCCCGAGCAGAGAGGTTCGAACGTACGCTTTCCTTGATGCTGCTTGATTTGGACAATTTTAAACATTACAACGACACCCATGGACATTTGGCAGGTGACGAAATTCTTAAAAACACGGGAAAAATTATCAAGTCAAAGATACGCCAGGGAGTCGACTCAGGATACCGATACGGCGGGGATGAATTTGGGGTTATCCTGGTTGATGCAAATGAGAAAATCTGTAAGGATATTGGAATCAGGATCGAAAATGGGATCTTAGACCAATGTGGTTTGGGTGTGAGCAAAGGGTTTGCCGGTTTTTCTAGAGGAATGACACCGGAAAGCCTTGTAAACACAGCAGATGAGGACCTTTACCGGGTAAAGGCCGAAAAAAGGAAAAATCTTTTACAATCCACATAATGTCTGATAATATATATTATGTAAACTTTTATCTTTCTCGTTGTCCGACATCCTTGACCCTTTTTAGGAATAACTGTTGACATCCCCTTCTATAATAAGATAGTATCATGGTTATGTAAAACCACATGGAGGTAGTACTTGATGAGTAGTGTTGTAAAAAAGCGCCGAAAAAAGATCACAAAACACAAATACAGAAAACTGAAAAAGAAGATGCGTCATAAGAACAAATAAGAGAGTTTTTATGTTCCGGATGCCAAAAAAGAAGGCAGTTCTTTTATGAACTGCCTTCTTTGATATTTTCTTTGAAATTCAATGGGCTCTTGCTGGCTACTTAGTGTAGTCGTACCATCCCGCCCCTGTCTTTCTCCCCAATTTATTTGCCCGTATCATGGTTTTTAATAGATTGGGCGAAACCCATTTGGATTCCTTATTCAGTTCCTTATAAAAATATTCAGCAACAAAATAACATATATCTATTCCAGTCAAGTCCATTAACTCAAATGGTCCCATGGGATAGTTAAGCCCGTTCTTTACGGCCGTATCCACATCTTCCATGCTGGCGATCCCTTCCTCAACGATCTTAATAGCCTCCAGCATATGCGGGATCATAATTCTGTTGACGATAAACCCGGGCGAGTCTTTTTTTACCTCAACCGTTATTTTCCCCATCTTTTTTGCCAGATCGGTTGTGATTGCCACTGCTTCATCGCTGGTGGAAAACCCTCGGATGACCTCGACCAGCTTCATCAGGGGCGCGGGGTTAAAGAAATGCATCCCGCACACCTTGTCCGGGCGGTTCGTGGCGCTGGCTATTTCAGTCAAGGACATGGAAGATGTGTTGGTCGCGAGAATCACCTCGGGCCGACAGAGTTCATCCAACTCCTTAAATACGGTCTTTTTTAAGTCCAGGTCTTCAATTACTGCCTCAACAACAAAATCTGAATCTTTGAGTTGAGACATATCCGTAGTCCCCGTGATTCGCCCCAGGATAGCATCCTTTTCATCCGCTTCAATCTTACCTTTTTCAACACTCCTGGAAAGAAATTTATCTATATTTTTTATTCCCCGGTCTACAAATTCATCTTTGATATCCCTCAAGATAACATCGCAACCTATCTGGGCTGCCAACTGCGCAATGCCGTTTCCCATGGCCCCAGCGCCCAACACGCCAACTTTCCTTATATTCATAACACCTCCTGGAATTAAACTATAATTTCATGAAATAGGTTTAATTGTCCGATATATAAGTCTATATTGATTCTACGCTGCTAACTTCAGGTACATTTTCCTTTAGAATTTTTTCAATCCCGTTTTTCAAAGTCATCTGGGACATGGGGCATCCCCCGCAGGCACCCATGAGCTTCACTTTGACCACCCCATCATCACCCACGTCCACGAATTGAACATCCCCTCCGTCAGCCTGGAGAGACGGTCTCACTTTTTTTAATGCGTCTTCAATTTTTTCTCGCAGTTCCATAACTACCTCCTCATTATGTCATTCAATATTTTCATTTTGTAAAAAAAACTCATCGGGTCAAGGCTCATTGCACTTGAGCTAAATAATATATTGATAGCATAGCCACCCACCAATTGCTACCCAAAAAACTCCACAACCCTTTTATCCAGATAACGGGAGAGTCCCGCGGTTTCTTCGGGGGACCACCCCATTGCGCTCTCCCATACGTCATCGGACTCCATACAGAGATAAAGGCCCAGGCTTGAATGCCATTTTTCCAGGTTTTCTCTGAGATGACCAAACTGGTCGATACGTATGGGTTTAAAATAACGCATTTTTCCATCCAGGCCTGTCACAAATTCTCCATCCAGTACACAACTGTTGGGGTGACGTTTTCGGATGATGGGTTTGAGCCCCGGCATAAACCTGATAGATCCGAGACTTATCCAAATGACACCCTTTGGGTCTATATACTTGTCCATCAAATCAAGTGTTTTGAGATATTCATCCTTCCATCCAGGATGATGGATAAGGGGGTCAAAATGAAACCCCAAGATAAACCCTTCAGATTGACATCGTCTGGCCGCTTTAAGCCTTTTAGTGAGATTTTCTGCCATTTTTTCTTCATAACGAGCGATGTAGGGGCTGTTCAAAGACCAAGAAAGGACAACCCGATCCCTGTATTTGGAGGCAAGGAGGCCCTCTACCCGGGTCGTTTTTGTCTTTAGTTCAAGAGCCACGTTTCGACGTCTTGAAAAAAGAGGCAACAGGTGTTCGCTCAACCCCGTAATGGGGTCCATGGCGAGACTGTCTGTAAATTCCCCTGTACCTATTCTGAAGATTTTATCGGGCTGGTTGTCAATCTGTTTAAACGCCCGTTTAAGCCCCTCGTCCAGATTTACAAAGACCCTTAAGTTGGGCTGATTTATATAGGACTGAAGTATACAATAGGTACAGTCCAGGGGGCAGTTTGTCCCCAGGTTTAGGATCTGATATCCGCAACAGATATAGTCATTTGTTCCTGGACATGGTTTTAGGAATTCCCCTTTGTAGGGTAAAAGATGAAGTGTATCTTTTCCCATTGGTGAGTCGTTTGGTCCTGTTTTCTCAGGACCGGGCCGTCTCTCCGTTACAGGGGTTCCATGCAGGTTTTTAAGGACTTTTCTTGAAAAATCATATTGGAGAGCGCCCTCTTCCATGGTTACTTTTTTTATAAACCCCTTTGACATCAGACGCGCTCTTCCCAGGGATTCCCCAGAACCTCAAGTCCTTCTTTTTTTGTCAGTTCCCTCAGTCTTTCTTTTAGTTCTTTCCCATTTTTAAAGAGGATTTCAAGCCGGAAATGGGGAGACTCAAAATATGGCGGGGCACTGACTTTGACCCCCTTTGTCAATCCCAGGCTGGTCACATTTTTGCTGAAGTTTTCCTCGGCATGGACCAATGTGGGGAAACGCAAAACTCTCAACGAATGAAATAAGGCGTTTACCTTTTGAGGTTTGTTCAAACCTTCTTTTTGAGGGATATCAGAAAAAATTTTTTCCGTTAAAAAAGTTGAGACTGATATTTGTTTTATATTAGAAATATCAATTATGTAATCAATTAGTTGTTTTTGATAATTAATGTTTAAGTTTAAGCTTGAGATAAGCTCAAAGACCCTGATTCTGTCCCCTTCTCCGATCTCAAGGAGCATTCGCGCCACCTGTAACGACATGCGTCCCTGCGCAAGATGAATTTTTATTTCTTTTTCCAGCTCCTTTTCAAGTTTGAGATAAAAAAAGAGTTTTTCGCTATGTGAGGGGAGGCCCAGCAATGGCATATATCGGCTCAATATTTGATCCTGGGAAACCAGTGATGTCAACCGGGACAAGACCATCCCTTTTTCCACTTCATTAAACACCCTGTTTGCAAGGTTGTCATGGAGGTTAAGACGGAAACACTCAAGTTCGGATACCCTGGATTCAGATAAGATCCCACATGACGTTTTTTTAATGTCCAGAGATTTAAGTGCACGAATCCTTCGATACCCCGCGATAATTGTGTAGGTCCCGGGTTTTTTTTGAATGAGAAGAGGGGGGTTAACCATGCCAACATTTTGAATAGACCGAATCAACGGTTCCAGTTCAAATCCAAAACTCATGCAAAAGGGACCGGGGGAATCGTCAATATCCACGAGATCCACTGTGTATTGGATCGACGTCAAATTTTTTTCAATATTCATGATCTTTATTGCTCCTTAAAATGGTACGCCCATCATATACCTCAAGAGAGCTGAGTGCAAATCATCCTGACTCAGACACTGATCAAATGAATGGTAACTTGAGAGATCAGATTCCTTTGAAAAGATTTGTTTTTTGTGGCGAAATATATACTATGATCCCAAATGAAAAAATCAATTCGACTCTTGTTTATCCTCTTTGTCATTATTTTTGTGATTACAGCTGTCCCCTACACAGCGTCGGCTCAGGAGATCAAGGTAGGTGTGCTTCTGCCTTTGACAGGAAAGCTCTCCCTGGTTGGGGGGATCGAAAGAGATTCATTTGTGATGGCGACAGAGGAGATAAACAATGCTGACGGCATCTATGGACAAAAAATAGAATTGGTTATCAGAGACACCGCCTCCAAACCTGAAAATGCCCGGTCGGCCATCAATAAATTAATCACAGAGGACAAAGTTATCGTGTTAGGAGGAGGCTGTTCCTCCCCCGCAACCTTTGAAGCCGCGGCCCTCGCGCATAAAAAAAAGATCCCCTTTCTTATAAATACCGCTTCCGCAGACAAGATCACAGAAGAGGGATGGGAGTATGTCTTCAGGCTCAACCCGCCGGTTAGCGAGTATGCAAAAAACCTCACTTCCTTTCTAAAAAACGTGGCCCGTGTAAAGACCACTGCCATCCTCTATGAGGAGAGTCTTTTTGGCCGGTATGCAGTAAAAAAATTTGTCAGGGTATGTAAAAAATCCGGCTTTAAGATTGTCATGAGAAGAGGTTATGCTGCGGATAGGGTGGATTTCAAACCGCTCCTTATCCGACTGGTCAAAAAAAAGCCGGATTTTGTCTATCTGATCACCCGTGCGGCAGATACGGCCATGATCATGCAACAGGCCAGGGAATTAAATTTTAGCCCCAAACTTTTTGTGTGGCATGTCCCCGGGCTCACAATACCAGGATCTTACAGATACGCAGGAGAGGCTTCAGCATATCTCTTTTCACAGGGTCTGTGGTCTCCTGACCTTCCCTACCCTGGAGCTAGAAACTACTTCGATAAGTTTTTTGAGACATTTGATTCACCCCCGGACTACCATGGCGCACAGGCCTATGCTGCCATGAACGTTATTGCGGATGCCCTGAAGCGGTCAAAATCCTTGACCCCAAACGACGTCAGGGCGGCCCTGGTAAACACCGACATGATGACGGTCTTTGGACCGGTCAAGTTCATCTCATACGGAAAAAAGACACAACAAAATATGCTTTCCACACTACTGCTCCAGAGGCTACAAGGGAACTTCAAGGTGGTCTGGCCCAAGAATATAGCCACACAAAAATATGTCTTTCCTGTGCCCGGATGGGAGGAAAGACATTGAAAAGCAGCCGTTTACGGGTTCAGAGGTTCAAGGTTATGTTCTTGCATAAATACTTGAAGACCAAGACCCGTAAGAAGTATCCTGCTCCTCACCTTTCCGCGCCTCTCGGAAAAAATCCACGCCAAAAGGGCGAACCCGAGAAAGCCCAAAAAACTGTGCAATCGCACCAATTTGATTTGTCCTCTTTATGAAATTGTTTCCGGAGTCGCTATCCACACGAGAGACCAACCACACTGCTCGGTTGAAAGGTCACGATCGGTATGGTGTCGTTACCAGGTGACCCGCTCCAGGTTTTCTTTTCCCTGACGAGAATGTGAATGGTTTTCAAGAAAAAATTGAAATTTTTGTTTGACAAATTTTTATCACATTTCTATATTTTTTTGGGTCAAAAAACATAGGAAGAGGATAATACACTGTGAAAGAGCTATTTTCGTCATATGAGATCAATGGCTGCAAACTTAAAAACAGAATTATAATGCCTGGCCTTGCGTCTTTCCTGATAGAGGACGATGGAGCGATTACCGACAAGACCATCGAACATTACAGACTGAGAGCTGCAGGTGGACCGGCCATGGTCATCATGGAGGCCTGCGCCGTATCACCAGAAGGCATTGTTTCTTCCCATCAAGCCCGCATTTATGACGATCGATTTACAGAGGGACTCTCCAAAATTGCCATGGCAATGAAGACAGAAGGCGCAGTTCCTGCCATCCAAATTCATCACGGTGGCAGACAAACACCAGCCAGGGTGGTCGGACAAAGACCCGTGGCCCCCTCCCCCCTCCCCTGCCCTGCCATCCGTGGTGATGTGGAACCCCTTACCATTGATGCCATTCATAAACTGGTAAAAAAATTTGGCGATGCTGCAGACAGAGCGGTCGAGGCCGGGTTTGAATTAATTGAAATCCACGGGGCCCATGGATACTTGGTCAACCAATTTCTTTCGAGATTTTCTAATATTCGGGATGACGAGTACGGTGGAGATATCCACGGAAGAACCCGGTTTGCATCCGAGATAGTACGTGAAATAAGAAATCGGCTCGGGAACCACTACCCCCTGTCTTTTAAAATCAGTGCCCAAGAATTTGTCAAGGATGGTCTCACCATAGATGAGAGTATCCAAATCCTGAAAATTATTGTAGCAAAAGGGGTTGACGTGATCCAAGTATCAGCCGGTAATGATGCTACACCTGAATGGATCTGCCAACCCATGTTTATGGAAAAAGCCTGTCTGGCTGACTCAGCTCAAAAAATCAGGGAGGCCCTGGATGTACCTGTAATGGCAGTGGGAAGAATTAACGACCCCTTCACTGCCAATGAGATCATAAAAAAAGGAAAGGCTGACCTGGTCTGTATTGGCAGGGGACTCCTGGCGGACCCCGAACTGCCCATTAAGGCCAAGGAGGGACGTTCCGAAGACATACGGGTCTGTATAGCCTGTAACACCTGTATGGAATCTATCTTCCGAAAGGGACGTATTGAATGTCTTGTAAATCCTTCCCTCGGCAGGGAAAAAGAAATGGCATTTCATCCGACCCAAAACCCAAAAAAAGTCATGGTGGTCGGAGGCGGTCCGGGCGGGTTAAATGTGGCATGGGTGGCAGCAAGGAGGGGACATGATGTGTCACTTTTTGAAAAACAAGGTGTCCCCGGCGGCCAGCTCATTTTGGGAAGCGTCACCAGTTACAAAAAAGAACTGCTAAATCTGATCAAGTTCCAAAAAAAGCAAACCGAAAGATTTGGGGTCAAATGCCACTTCAATCACGAGGTCACTGTGGACACTGTCAGGACCCACGATCCGGATGTGGTGATTTTGGCAACCGGGTCTGTACCGTTTTTCCCTTCTGTTGAAGGAGTTGATAAAGAGATGGTTGTACCTTTTACGGAAGTGCTGGATGGTGATAGAAAAATCCAAAAAAAGGTGGTTGTGGTAGGCGGGGGGGCAACAGGGTCAGAGGTTGCTCTTCATCTCTTGGAAGGCGGAAGTCGTGTGACAATCGTCGAGATGCTTCCCAAAGTCGGAGGTCGGCTGGAGAGCATGACCAGAAAACTCCTCCTGAAAAGACTGAAAGAGTATAATGCCAAACTCATGACCACCTCCCAGCTGTTGAGGATTGAAGACAACGGGGTGGCAGTTCTCAACAGCGATGGCCACGAGGTATTCCTCGAATCCGAGTTGGTTGTTATTGCCATTGGATCACGTCCGGATAACAGGCTTTTTGATCAGATAAAATCCATTGGATATGAAGTCCATCAGATTGGGGACTGCCTGGAAACAAGAACCGCCAAGGCAGCCATTTATGAGGGAGCAGTACTGGGGCGTTCTATTTAGCGTTCGAACGAAAACTAGAATTTTCGTGAGGGATATTTCTCAAACCTTTTTCATCTTGGCCCTTTTGATCAGAGCACTTCCGAATTTGTCAAGAAAACTGTCCAGATCTTTCTTCCAGTTGGTCATAACACTGACCCCTTGCTTTTTTGCCAGCCTGTTTTCCAACAGACAATTGGCCGGGGGCATTGGCCCTTTCAAATCCTTAATGCTGCAGGGTTCGAGGGTGGCTTTTATGTTCAACTTATCAAGCGCATATTTCGCATATTCAAGCCGGCTGCAATAGCCCTCGGATGTAATGTGGTAGGTCCCTTTCGCATTTTTCTTGATCAGCTCCTTAATCTGCAAAGCCAGTCTGTGACTCCAGGTGGGAGACCCATATTGATCGCTCAGGACTTTTATGGGTTTTGGGTTTTTTTCGAGGGCTTTCTGGAGGATAGACTTGAGAAAGCCGCTTCCTTTGAACCCATACAGCCAGGCGCTCCTAATGATAATATAATTCGGGGCATTTCCACGCACGGCCACTTCGCTTTCCACCTTGCTTTTGCCATAGGCTGACAACGGATTTGCCGTATCATCCTCAAAATATGGCTGGGGCATCATTTTTTGCCCGTCAAAGACATGGGCACATGAAATATGGACAAACACGCATTCAAACCTCGCTGAACACTGCGCCAGATTTCTGGGGCCTTCTATATTTATTTTTCGTACGGCAAAATTGTCGGTTTCACAAACGTCCATGTTAGTAAGACCGACGCAGTTTAGGACCACATCGGGTGATACCTCCTGGAGGCATTCAATGACACCATCCCAACTGGTAATATCCAGCTTTTTTTTACTTGGTGTTATAAGTTCGTGTTCCTGGCCGAGCACATCCTTACACTCACTACCTACCCTGCCATTGCCGCCAACAATGAGTATTTTCATAAAGCCACCCCCTGATTTCTTGCGCTCAAAACTATTAAATCAAATTGTACCCTTTAATCTAAAAAAGTCAAGAAAATCTTTGGTTTAGGAGAATTTTATTCCTCATCTCCAAACCAAAAGTAAGATTCTTCCTTGCTTCAACCAAAGCTGTGATGGTATATGTCAAGCGAGTCTTATTGATATTCAACTCTATTTATGCTGTTATCCTGCAGCTATCTGAAGACGTATTTTCGCTTTAGCAAAAGGTCCTTGCGGTGAAAAATTGGTGCCCACTTAAAAAATTTTTTCTCATAGCCGGCTTTTTTTTGTTCTTTACCCTGGTTACCCAGATGGCTTCGGGACAGACAGCTTGGTGTCTTGAACAAAAACAACCACCCACCTTTCGACAGCCGGGGTCTAAAAAAAACATCCTCACCGGAATCCACTTGTTATATGACCGTCGTTTTGAAGAAGCCGAAAAAATTTTTGAGCAGGTCATACTACAAAACCCGGAAAGACCCATCGGTTATTTTTATCTAGCCATGGTGACATGGTCGCGTATGGCATCCGGGTTTTGGTCTCATGAGACGGTTGAGGTGTATCTCACGCGTGTCGATCATACTGTCAAGGTGGCCAAACAGCACATTGAGAATGGCAAGGGCGACAGTTCTGATTACTTCTATCTCGGTGGTGCTCTGGGGTTTAAAGGCCGCTTTGAATTGTCTCAAGGCAACTGGTTATCCGCCTTTTTCTTTGCAAGGGAGGCGATCGATGCCTTAAAAATATGCCATGAGATGGCTCCCGACAATAAAGACGTGTTGTTGGGTATCGGCAGTTTCGATTATTATACTGCCCGTCTCTCAGGGACGTTGAAATTCCTCTCGTACCTCCTTCTCCACAAGGGAAATAAACAGGAGGGGCTCAGAAAGCTGAATATTGCCGCCTCTCAGGCGACCTATTCGGCCACTGAAGCAAAAAGCATGCTCCTTCACATCTATCTTTTTCTTGAGGAGAATTTTTCGAAATCCCTTACATTTTCCAAGGAACTTGCCGCAAAATACGATAATAACCCGCGCTACAAGGTCCTCGAAGGTGTCAGCTATTTAAGGCTTGGCATGGAATCCGAGTTTCGGGATGTCGTCTATGACATAAGACAAAGAGGGCTTAGGAGCCCCTCGACCACCACGACCGCCATGTGGGAAAGACGCGCCCTCTATATGGAATCAATCCACGACCTCTTTCAAGACCGCTATGCTGCGGCAAGGACAAAGTTGGCTTTTCTTCTCAAACACGCTGACCCTAAAAATGATCCTTATATGGTCGCATGGCCCATGATAAAAATGGGGATGAGCTACGATCTGGAGGGGAACCGAAAAAGGGCAACGGAATACTACCGTATAGTGATAGATATGAAAAACGGATCAGGGGCCCAATTTCTGGCAAAAAGGCTTCTGAAATACCCTCCTAAAAAAAAGGACCCCTTTATAGGATATTAATTTTGTGATGCAAAAATTCTTTTCAAAACTATCTCTCCTCCTGCTCTTGCTTTTGATCATCACGGGATGTGTGAGTTTGGGGTTGGAGTTTTCGCCCTCCTTAATCTCCAACCTTACCCAGGCCTTTTTTGAAGAATGTGACTTGCAATTGGCGGAAGAGTCCCTGCCGGCAGAGCTCAAAATAATGGAGGGACTGTTAAAGAACGCACCGAATAACAGGCGGCTCTTGACGGCTCTCTCTATGGGATTCACGGGGTACGCCATGTTGTTTGTTGAAGAGGACGCCCCGGAAAGGGCCTCACATCTTTATTTACGGGCCAAAAACTATGGGCTCAGGGCGATGGGACAAAACGGCTCCCTGTTGAAAGCGGCCGGGCAATCAAGAACGGCCATTGCAAACGCCCTGAGCACCACAGGAAAAGAGGAACTTGGACCTTTGTTTTGGACCACCATGTCATGGAATGGATGGATCAATCTGAATCTTGACAAACCCGCAGCCTTGGCGCAGCTGGCCATTGCCGAATTATGCCTTGAAAGGGTTCTCGAACTAAATGGTGATTATTTTTATGGCACTCCTTATGTCCTTATGGGAACAATCCTTGCTTCAAAACCAAAGATGCTGGGTGGTAACCCCATCCGGGCAAAAGAGTACTTTGAAAAGGCCCTTTCTTTGACAAACGGAAAATTTCTCCTTACACAGTACCATTTTGCCAAGTACTACGCGGTTAGAGCACAAGACAAAACGTTATTTAATAAACTTATTCGTCAAATTGATATGACCCGGCCCGAAGATCTCAAGGGGGCGTGTCTCATCAATACAGTTATGAAACAAAAAGCCAAACGACTCATGAATATGTCAGATGAATTGTTTTTCTAGGAGGTGAACTTGGCTAAACTAAAATACATCGCCCCATATCTCTGGGTTTGTATATTAGGTCTAAGCTTTCAGCTAATTTCAGCAAATGCTGTTGTGGCAAAACTAAAATATCTTATCAAGTTTGCCACTGTGGCACCGGAAGGCTCCACCTGGATAAAACACATGAGGGCATTGGACAAAGAACTCAGGACGAAAAGCAACGGTCGACTCGGGTTCAGAATCTACGCGGGGGGTGTTGCCGGGGATGAGCTCAATGTCTTAAAAAAGATCAGGATTGGCCAGATCCACAGCGCGGCGTTTTCCGGTGTGGGATTCGGCCAAATCCTACCCATGGTCAGGGTCCTGGATCTCCCGTTTTTGTTTCGGGATGACACTGAGATAGATCTTGTTCATAAAAAATTGCGCCCTTTTTTCGCCAAACAGTTCAAAAAAAAAGGTTTTGAACTCCTCGGCTGGGCTGAGGTTGGAAATGTACACCTGTTCTCAAAGAAGCCCATTAAGAGGGTCAAGGATCTATCAGGGTTAAAGATATGGACCTGGTCAGGCGACCCCATTTCAAAAGAGACATTTGTGGCAATGGGTGTAAACCCGATTCCACTGGCCATAACAGATGTCACCACTGCCCTTAATACTGGTATGATAGATACTGTCTATGCGCCACCTTTGGGAGCGCTGGCACTCCAGTGGCAGACCTCCCTCAGGGACATGATGGCTCTACCTCTTGTTCATGCCACGGGAGCAATTCTGATTTCTTCCAGATATTTCAAAAAATTGCCTCCGGATCTAAAGGAGATGCTTATCAAGGGTCTTAAGAAAACCATGATGGAACTCACCTTTGACCTGAGAAAACAAAATAAAGAGGCAATAAAAATGATCCAGGATAGTGGGCTAAAGATAATCCCCCCTCCAAAGGGTAAGGATTTGGGCGAGTTCTATGCGGTACATGATCGGGTTGCCAGGAAGTTGACCGGCAAAATTTACCCCAAAGAGCTCCTTGAGCGGGTTTATACAATCCTTAACAGACCTAATTAAACAGTTTCACTAATCTATCTAACTACAACACATTATTGTGAATAAACTAAGATGGTTTGATACAGCCCTGGCCAAGTTGGAACGATGGGCAATAGTAGCGTTGCTATGGGCCATGGTCATTCTAACTTTTGTTCAGGTCTGTCTGAGGGGTTTGTATACACACGGTCATCTCATGTGGGCCAACACCCTCATGGGATACTTGGACTGGTCAGAAGCCTTTGTCAGACTCCTTGTATTGTGGTTGACCTTCCTGGGAGCCTCTCTTCTTACGGCTGACAACAAACACATCAAAATTGATATCTTCTCCACAATACTTCCAAAAAGATGGCTTCCCCTTAGAGAACTTATCCTGGCCATGATCGGTACATTGATATGCGTGATCATGCTCAAGGTCTGTATTGGCTATGTCAACATGGAAATGGAATTTGGGGGAAAGATGTTCCTTGACCTCCCCAGTTGGATTGGCCAGTTGATCCTTCCCGGTGGTTTTTCTCTGATCGCATTTAGATTTATAATTCGGGCTGTGGATCAAGGGATTCAGCTTTTAAAGAGGGAACCAGGATGATCCTAGCGCTGGTACTTCTGGTCATTTTGCTGATCGTATTGGGTCTGCCTCTTTTTGCGGGCATCCTGGCGGCAACCATGCTTGGTCTCTATGTAAGCGGGGTTGATTTTGCCGCGATTCCCATTGAGATCTTTCGGTTGGCCAATGCACCGGTCCTTTTGGCCATCCCCCTATTCACATTCGCAGGGTACCTTCTCTCCCAGGGTGGCACCTCGGCACGTCTGGTAAGGTTTTCAAAAAGCCTTTTTGGTTGGGTCCCAGGGGGACTTGGGGTAGTCGCGTTGGTGTCATGTGCGTTTTTTACCGCCATCACCGGCGCAACCGGGATTACGATTATTGCCCTCGGCGGGCTCCTTTTCCCCGCTCTCATCTCCGAAAGGTATGACGAAAATTTTTCACTCGGTCTGATGACCTCATCAGGGAGTCTTGGACTCCTTTTTCCACCAAGTCTTCCCATCATATTGTACGGATATGTTTCAGGCACAAGCATTGAGACGCTTTTTATAGCAGGTATCCTGCCCGGTATCTTGATGGTAGGGGTCCCCTGTCTTTTTTCCGTATATATGGGTAAAAAATGGCGGCTCGAAAGACCTTCCTTTTCAACCGGGGAATTTTTTTCGGCCCTAAAGGGGGCTGGGTGGGAGTTGCCGATCCCTTTATTGATCATCGTGGGGATATACTCAGGGCTTAGTACGGCCACAGAAGCTGCCGCGCTCACGGTTGTCTATGTACTCGTTGTAAAAGTCGTTGTTTTTCGGGAATTGAGTCTGGTCAAGGATTTGCCTGCCATAATGGTGGATAGCATGAAGATGGTCGGGGGCATAATGATCATCCTGGGGGCTGCTCTTGGGTTTACCAACTATCTGGTGGATGCCTTTATTCCCATGAAGATCCTTGATTTTATGCAAAGTATGGTGGAAAACAAGATCGAGTTCCTGATAGCCTTGAACGTTTTTTTGTTGGTTGTGGGCTGTATGATGGATATATTCAGCGCCACCCTGGTGGTCGTTCCGTTAATTGTTCCGCTTGCATCCCGGTTTGGGATAGACCCTGTGCATCTGGGGATAATTTTTCTTGCAAACCTGGGGATCGGATACAACACGCCCCCTGTGGGGTTAAACCTTTTTATTGCCAGTTCCAGGTTTGACCGGCCCATTGTTCAGCTATACAGGGCCACCTTGCCCTTTTTGCTCCTTCTCCTGCTAACCCTCCTGCTTATCACCTACTGGCCTGCACTCAGCCTGTTTCTACCAAATATACTTGGCAGCAGATAACCGGTCCGAAAACACTGAACTCTTTGCAGTCTTTGTCTCCGCCGTAAACAGTCACATTTTTTGTTTGCAAATATTTCCTAAGGACTTATTGTATAGGGATAAACCAAAGGGAGAAAATTTATGCCTATTTACGAATTCAAATGTAAAGATTGCGACAATGTTTTTGAGTCCTTGTATTTCTCCAGTGACGGAGATGGCGACATCCCCTGCCCTTCATGCGGAGGAAAAGAGAACGAAAAACTGTTATCATCCTTTTCATGCATCTCTTCCGGTTCAACTGATAGCCTCGCGGGGTGTGAAGCTTCTGCCGGTTGTGCCGGTAGTGCGGGTGGTGGACCCTACCCCTCTTGTGCTTCCAGCGGATTTTCCTGAGGAAATTAGTCTTTTACAGCCGGAGGCTGTATATGACATCAGGGTCTATGTGATTGCATCATAGGGCAAGAAAGAAGAAAGGGACCTAATATGAGTGATATCTGGATTTTTCTCTTAATTATCGGGGGCTGGGTTCTCTTGCAGGCCTACATCCTGCCAAAATTCGGGATTTCAACCTGACTAAAAAATAGTTGCCAGGCGGGTGACACACAAAAAAAGATAACCGATATCCAACCAAAG